>Ga0224495_10001037_pt1 | contig 20573 bp, 15 predicted proteins | sample SF_Jul11_sed_USG_FD_168128 | JGI IMG/M metagenome (GOLD analysis project Ga0224495, IMG submission 168128) | Sediment microbial communities from San Francisco Bay, California, United States - SF_Jul11_sed_USGS_4_1 | ecosystem: Environmental > Aquatic > Marine > Sediment | place: USA: California...
CGATAAAGATCACCTTTCCGATGGCCAGGGAGAACGCCGAGGCCGCCCACCCGGCCTGAAGCGCCCCCTGCCTGCCTTCCCCGCAACTGGATTACATCAGAACTTGCGGCTGCCGGGCTGAGTTATGGCCACAGCCCTGGCACACAACGGGCACTCGTCGGGCTCCCATGAATCGGCGGTGACAGTCGCCAGCGGCTTATAGGGATAATCGAACTTGACGGTTCCATTCGACCGATCCAACAACTCCCCGATGCCGACAATCTCTGCACCATAAGAGTTGACCAGGGAAATCACCTCGAAAACCGAGCGGCCGGTCGTCAGGACGTCATCCACAATCAGCACTTTTTGCCCCTTTTCAAGTGAAAACCCGCGTTTGAAGACCCGACCGTTCTCACCCGCCTCGGCATATATGGATTCCCGCCCGAGATATCGAGCGACCTCGTAGGCAATGATAATCCCGCCGGTGGTCGGGCCGACTACCGTCACGGCCTCTGATTCGGCGAAGTTCTCGGCCATCTGCTGGCAAAGTCGGGTACATATGGCCGGTTGCTTCAGAAGTGTGAACTTCTCATAATACACATCGGAGTGTCGCCCTGACGATAGTCTGAAGTGCCCCGACAGTAGCGCGTTAGACTCCTTAAAGAGCTGGATGATTTCATCCTGATTCATTTTTCCTCCTCAATAACAGCAATCGCCACAGCATAATCTTTTTCATGAGTTATCGATATCAGGCACCGGACACCGCCCAACTTGCTCTCGATATCGACAGGCAGCTTTAACTCGGGCCGCCCGGTAGGATCATTAATTACTTGAATAGCGGTAAGTGGCGGCTTTTCAGTTAGATAGCCCCCCAGGGCTTTTACAACAGCCTCTTTGGCGGCAAACCGGCCAGCCAGGAAAACAGCCTTGTCATATCGCCTGTCGAAGACGGGCAGTTCGTGAGGGCCGAGAATGCGACCGACAAACCGGCGCCCGTACCGCTCCACGTCTTTTTTTATGCGGGCCACCTCTATAATGTCGATTCCCACTGAGGTTACCAATTCCTTCCGCCTTTCGTTTCCTCGTTCGGCGCAACATATGACATGAACTTCCACATCGCAACTTTTCGCGAGTTTTTTATTGCGTGAAATTCCTGAGGACGTAATATATAATATATGGAGAGAGGCGGAATTTGAAAACCTCTAACACTTGACCAATGAAGGTCGCCTCTCTTTCGCTGCGTGTACGCCGAGACCCACCATTTGGTGGTAGCGAAAACAAAACGCGATAAGTGGCTGTGAAAACCCTTTACCTTGTGTAACTGGGAGTTTTTCAAATTGCTGCGCTCTCTCCTGAAAATTCAAACCGCCCGGTTGCGGGCGGTTTTTTTTGCGTACCACGGCCGATTTCCCCCCTTTTTAAATCCCGCGGACAGAATGCCCCGTGTCGGAATAACTCGAGACCGTAATTCTAAAGGTAGTCAAAAGGGACGCTAAGGTCAGAACTCGTTGATTGGACAGATGATTTCTTTGATGCTTCTTTCGTAGTTTATAGCCGGATCGGTACGATTGACTGTCACGAAATAGAATTTGTCCCCCGCCGACGCGAAGTATAGCCGGTCCCGCTCAATCTCGCAGACACCCTTCGCACGCCCGCGACTGCCGGGAAGTGTGGAGAAAATATCCATTATTATCGGCAGACCCTTGTACACCGCCGCAAAAGCCTTTCGGAACTGGCTCGATGTGTTCGATCCGACAAAATTGCCGTTCTCATCCAATGAGAAAATTCGTTGCACCCCCGGCAGAGAGGCCAGCTGGTCTTTTAGAGAAGGGCCGGCACTCGGGAACATTTGGTCGCCGGAGCCTGCCCGGGCAGGCTCAAATGACTTGTCTTTTATTACTGAAACGACCTCCTGATGCTGAATCTTCATGATCCCTTCAATCTTGTTCCGCTCCTCGAGCGAGTCAACCGGCCGCTCCAGTTTTTTCTCAATTTTGTGCACCACCCGCCCCGCATCAAAGATGGTCGTTTTGATCCTGGGATACGGGCGCGCGGAATATTCCGTCTGCACCTGCAGCGAAACTTTCCCCTTCTTCACCATCGAAGTATGGCCTGAAGGGATGAACGCATTGTCGGCCATAATGATAAACGTTTCTATTCCCTGTCAATCGTCCTGCTCGTAATTATATCGGCAGAATCAGCAGGTGGAATAACCACAGGACGGGCAGGAGAAACATCCGGCGTCGAACATCATGGCGGCGCTGCACTCCGGACAGATTTCGGATCCTTCAACGGTCTCCCCTGTTAAGGCAGTGTCGCTGCCGAAATGCCTGTGCAAAACCTGCGCAATCGCGTCCGGGATGGAGAAGACCTTGGCGCCGTCGGCATAAATCTGGCTGGAACCACCTATCCCCCGCAGTTGCTTGACAATATCACCGGCCGATATCCCCGACCTGAGCGCCATCGAAATAAGGCGGCAAATCGCCTCCGTATCCGCCATGGCCGTGTAGCCGGAGTGTCCGATGTGAGCAAATACCTCAAAGGGTCGGCCATCCCGAGTATTCACCGTCACGTACAGGTTGCCGTAACCGGTGCGGACCTTCTCGGTAAAACCGCTAAGCAGAATCGGCCGTTTCTTGATATGAGGCATCTCCCTGAGAGTTTCCGGCGGCCGCCTGACACTCGCGAGAACCTGGTCGGGCCGCGAGTTATCGCGATAAATCGTGACTCCCTTGCACCCTAGCTCGTAGGCCGTCTCAAAGGCCTGCCTGACGTCGTCCCTCGTCGCTGATTCGGCGAAGTTTATGGTTTTGGATACCGAAGAATCACAATGCTTCTGAAAGACGGCCTGCGCCCGGATATGCTGTTCCGGACTGATATCTGCGGCCGTTAGAAAGATTGCCTTGACCTCGTCCGGTATTTCATCGATACCAACCAGAGAACGCTGCGATATCACCCTGTGAATCAACCGGTCCGAATAAAAGCCCTTGTGCCGCGCGATTTCCGCGAAAAGAGGGTTAATCTCAACTAACCTGCTGCCGTCCATGACATTACGTTCGAAGGCCACTGCGTAGTATGGCTCGATCCCGGATGAACAGCCGGCAAGGATGGAAATGGTGCCGGTAGGCGCAATGGTGGTGACGGTGGCATTACGCATGGCGACTCCTTCCCGGCCGTAGACCGAGTTTTGCCAGTTGGGAAAGACCCCGCGTGATTTGGCCAACTCCGAAGAATGCTTGCGCGCTTCGTCCTCGACAAAAGCACCTACTCGATCCGCCAGTTCAATCGCATCAGCGCTGTTATAGGGCAGACGCAGCTTCACCAGCATGTCGGCCCAGCCCATCACTCCCAGCCCGATGCGGCGATTCAGCTTTGTCTGCTCCTCGATTTTCGACAGCGGGTACCGATTTTGGTCGATGACGTTGTCCAGAAAATGGACGGCCGTGCGAACCACGGCAGCCAGGCGGCCCCAGTCCACACCGGCGTCGGGGTCAGACGGGCCGTAATCGTCGGGCAGCGGCTGAAGAACCATCCGGCCCAGGTTTATCGAGCCCAGGTTGCATGAATCGTAGGCCGGAAGTGGCTGCTCGCCGCAGGGATTGGTCGCCTCAACGGTCTCGTGCGGATACGTCGGGTTGAGACGATTCATGCGGTCAATAAAGACCATCCCCGGTTCCCCTGTCTGCCAGGCGTGGTCTACAATCTCATCAAAGACTTCCGCTGCACTCAGGTATTTCTCCTGGCCGTCGACGCAGTGAGGCCGGCTGGTGCGCGGATCAATCAGGGGGTATCTTTTCCCATCATGCAACGCCGCCATAAAACTGTCAGTGACAGCGACGGAGATGTTGAAATTGGTAAATTCCCTGGGATCATCCTTGCAGGATATGAATTCGAGTATGTCCGGGTGGTCGACCCGGAGAATACCCATGTTGGCGCCACGCCGCGTGCCCCCTTGCTTGACCGCCTCCGTCGAGGAATTGAAAACCTTCATAAACGATACCGGTCCGGAGGCGATGCCGCGCGTAGAGGCGACAATCGAATTGCGGGGGCGCAGGCGCGAAAAGGCAAAGCCGGTCCCACCGCCGGATTTGTGAATAAGGGCCGAGTGCTTAACGGCCTCAAAAATTTCATCCATGGAGTCGCCGACCGGCAGTACGAAACAGGCCGAAAGCTGGCCCAGCCGACGCCCGGCATTCATTAGAGTAGGGGAATTGGGGAGAAATTCCAGGCGACCCATAACCTCGAAAAAACGGCCGGCCGTAGAATCCACGGCCTCATCGGACGCACCGTAGCCGCGGTCCGCCTCGGCTATGAATCTGGCCACCCGAATCAAGAGCTCCTTGGGAGTCTCGATCACCCGGCCCTGATCGTCCCTGATAAGATAACGCCGCTCCAGGACGGTAAGGGCGTTGTCGGTAAACGGGATGTTGTCGAATGTCCTCATAAACCTGTCCGGTTTTATATCAATCGGCCGAAGCGCCTTATAATATTATAACGATCGCAGCCGGCATTTGGTATCACATCGTGGCGTAGTTTTAACAAAACATTTGGCTAATCCATCCGACACTCTTTAATTAGGGTTAATGTAACGAGTACAACTGGTTAGCTGCCCGAGGGTTAAAAGAGCACGAATGTCATTGTCGATTCCCGAACCGGCGGTGTCCCGGAAAACGCTTACCAGAACCGCCGGCAGCCTGTGGTTGCTGGTGGGAGTTTTCCTTCTGGTCCGAGGGCTGGGCTGGCTGAGCCACGCCTCGGTAAATCACTGGCTGCTGGCCGCGGCCGGCCTGCTGTTGGGCTTGTTGAAAAGCCACTTTGTGCTGTCCAAGATAGTCAGACGTAACCTGGATAGAATTTACAGCCTGTCGCCCCATAAAGAAAAAATCTGCGTATTTGCCTTTCAGGCGATCCAGTCATACCTGATCGTAATCGTTATGGTGACCCTTGGGATTTTACTGCGATCACTGTCAATCGCGCCGGACTGGCTGGTCCTGATCTACTTCACTATCGGCAGTGCCCTTATCCTCTCCGGCCTCAGGTATTTCGCTGGCCCAAGAGATGGGATCGAGAATGTAAAATGATGTTACTCCGCCGGCAGCAAGTCCGGATCGGAAAGCTGCAGCATCTCCAGATATCCCACTCCGCGCAGGCCGTAGTAAGCCTCCGGAGCAGAGTATAACTTGTCCTTGAGAGCTTCGTCGAGACTGATAAACTGATAGCCTGAGCCCTTGATAGCCGTCAACAGTTGGTCAAGGAACACGGCGTTGAGCCGATTGGCCCGCAACTGTAATATCTGCCGGCAGGAGCGCTTGAGAATCTGCCGGGCCATACCTTCCGAGCGTTCTATGCTTTCCAGCACGTGACCGATATAATCGTTCATCAGGGCTTCGTAGTCAGCCGAATCCGGCACTTTCCCCATCTTCTCCAGCGACAGATTATACAGAAAATCATCGACCACTACCGTGGCATGGCCGACAATGACTTCGTGGGCCTCCAGATACTCCCTTACTGCCCGCTTACCTTCGACTGTCGAGCCATAATGCAGATAGGGATAACGGAAATATCTTTTCTTCTGGCCAAACCCCTGGAGCATGGTTTCCAGTGCCTCGGAGCCGGCGATTATATCCGCAATGAAATTCTCGGGATCGAGTTCGTTGAAATCCTGGTAAGAATAGGTCAGGTTGCCGAGCCGGTGGCCGTTGTTAAGCCACTGACCGAGCAAGTCGAAGCTGTCTTCTATATACTCCCCTACCACAAACCCGGTTACCTTAACATCGTGACGCTTGAGAGTCTCCAGAAGGAGATAGTTGACTGCCTGCCGGTCCACCTCACCGAAAGACCTGGAGGCCGGCAGTTCATCGAAGGTGATGGCGATCTTATTGACCGGCTTCTTTTTTGAACTTTGATCAGCCGACTTTTCTGCCGAGTTCGCCGGACCGGCCAACATCAGGACTATGGCCATGACAATGGCGCGGGCCACCAGGTTGGTGGAGATTCTCTTCTTCATAGCTGTTAACTCAGGACAGTTCTACCTCGCCAGATATTCAAACCGATTTCCCTTGCCCTGCCATCCCGATGGCTGACAACACGGTAATCTTGACCGGCTGTTGACCATACACTTAGTGCATAACTTCCTTTCAATCAACCAAAAAATGCCTGCCGCGCGGATTGCAGTCGATTTGCGCCAGATTATGTCACATAATGAACTTATTGAATGGCAACGACATAGCGCGGCCGGCCTATATTTTACAGGATTTGTTTGTCTGAACCCTTTCCTTTCGGGACAATTTTCATTATATTATGAGGGGACAGAGGTTCGGCCGACGAAGCAGGAAGTAAAATATCAATCACAGATCAACGGAATTGATATATGCAGAAAAGAGTTATTATAGCCGCCAACAACATGATATTTACCTCCAAGATTATGTCTGCCCTGGATGGCATGGAAGCCGAGGGGATCAAGGCTATTCGGTCCGAAGAGATTTTCAGTAAAGCTCAGGAGTTGAAACCTGACCTGATTATCATCGATCTCAATCTCAATGGGATCGAGGCGCCTTCCCTCATAAATAAGCTTCGCTCCTACGGTGCCACGGAAAACATTCCGATAGTATGTTATTCTCCTCACATCTTGAAGGATCAGATGAAAGCGGCCAAAGTGGCCGGGGCTACTGAAGTGTACCCCAATTCACGGATGAGTTCCCGGATGGGCAAAATTCTGGGCAAGTATATCAGTAATTAGGCTTGCCTCAAGATCTCAACCGGGTCGACTTCGACCCGGTTCTTTATATATTCCCTTTATTGTTATAATGACCGGCGTGGGCGGCCTTTTTTTATCCTTCCGCATCCGCCAAATTTTGAACATGTTAGATGTTTCAGGGTTCAACAAAAGAGGAAGAAACGATAGCTATGCGATTTCCGGCGCTTTTCATAACGTGTGCTTTATCGGCGGGCTCTCTGTATGGGTTCGACCTTGACTCGCTGCTAATAAAATCGATAGGCGGCGCACCCGCCTACCGCGCCCTAGGCAGCCTGGCCGCCTACACGGTTGAAGGCAATGTCAGAATCAATGACATGGCGGGCAGGTTCACGGAAATATACATGGCCCCGAATTTGTTCTACCTCGAACTGGACATAGAGGACTTTAACCAGGTGCAAGCTTACGACGGCCGGACGGCCTGGCAGAGAGACCAGAACGGTCATGTCACCGAACTATCCGGTTTCGAAAAGAAGGAACTGCTGGCGACTCTTTATTTCGAATCGTTTTCTTTCCTTACCGGAAAACTGGAGGGTTCTGCCGAGTACCTGGGCGAAACGACGTTCGAGGACGCACGGTGCCATGAGGTTGCCTTCTATCCTCTCTACACCGATACCGTGTGGGCATATTTTGACGTCGAAAGCGGCCTGAAAAAAGCTACGGTGTCACTGGTAGACAATATGAAATCCATCGCCTCTAGCGAGAATTTTGATACTGTCGGCAACATTGTTTTCACGCGTACGACAACCAACACGATCGAAGGGGTCTCGCTGACCTCGACTTTCGTCGTCGACAAGATTGAATTGAACGGACCGGTGTCGCCATCAATCTTTGCGATGCCGGTCACCGGTGCGGCCGATTATCGCTTTCCCGTTGGAAAAGATATGGTCTTAATCCCTGTCGATTACTCCTCCGGTCATCTCCGGCTAACCGCTACGGTTAACGGCTCCAGGAAGACAAGATTCATACTGGATTCCGGCACCTCGGTCAACATACTGGACAAAGCGGACTTTGAAGGCCTGAATCTGCCCGCCGTGGGAACGATACCGACAAAAGGGTTGGGAGGCTACGATGAGATTCAACTCGTCAGGTGCGATTCAGTAGCGGTCGGCGACTTAACTCTATACGGCCAGGTAGCAGGCTTGCTCGATTTGAGTGCCCTGGATAATCCACCGGCATCGGGCGGCCAGGCTGGCGGTTTGCTCGGCTATGATTTTCTCTCGCGTTTCCCGCTTATGATTGACTATCGCAACTCGATTCTAACCGTGTTTAATCCCGATGGGTTTAATCCCCCGGACAGCGGTGTCGAGATACCCTTCAGACTGGTCATGCAGATACCGACAGTCAGAGGAGAGCTTGTCGGAATCGCCGGTGATTTCATCATCGATCTGGGCAATCCGTACGGATTGATACTTCACCGGAGTTTCGTGGATAAGAACAGACTTGAAGCCAGGCTGGACAATATTGCGGACAACGCGGGGCTTTTCGGTGGGATCGGAGGGGCGCTTCCGGGGAAAACGGCCTATGCCGCGACGTTCAAGATTGGCGATGTTTTGATACAGTCCCTACGTGTAGTCCTGCCCGAGCAAGCCCCCGGCATCAGCGGTTCCGAGGAACTGGCCGGCAGTATCGGCAATCTGGTTCTGGAGAAATTCAGAGTACTTTTTGATTACCGCCACAGTAGACTAATTCTCTACGATGCCGATAAGTGATTAGAATGTAATGTTTTTGCCCGGAAAACAGGATTCCGGTGAAAACCGGATAATCGGTCGCCTGCGGTTGACACGATTATCCCCTTGACTATATTTGACGGCGTTAAGGAGGCGCTGAGAAATTAATATGAACGTCGGAGTGCTTACCGGAGGCGGCGACTGCCCCGGACTGAATGCTGTCATCAGGGCAATCACCTACAAGGGCATCAACCACTACAACTACAATATCTACGGTATCTACGAGGGTTGGAAGGGGTTGCTCAATGGCGGCCGCGTGGCGCCCCTGACCATTGAGGACGTGCACGAGATTCTTGGACGTGGCGGGACAATCCTCAAAACATCGCGGACCAATCCGTTTAATATCAAGGATGGTCTTAAGAAGGTAAGAAAGAACATAGAGAAGTACCGGTTTGATGCCGTCATCGCTGTCGGCGGCGAGGACACGCTCGGAGTGGCCGCCAAACTGAGCCAGGCCGGCGTGCATATTGTCGGCGTTCCCAAGACGATCGACAACGACGTTAGCGGAACCGATCAGACGTTTGGTTTCGACACCGCCGTACAGATCGCCACGGATGCCATCGACAGGGTTCGCTCGACCGCTGAGGCCCACAACCGCGTCGTCCTGGTGGAGGTCATGGGTCGCCACGCCGGCTGGATCGCCGTCAAATCGGGCATAGCCGGCGGCGCACATATGATACTCGTGCCGGAATACCCGGTCGACATTGACAAGGTTGTCACCAGCATTGTCAAACGTCATGCCCGCGGTGAAGAGTTTTCCGTAATAGTGGTAGCCGAAGGCGTTAAACTGCTAAATGAAAAGGGACGCGGCGTAGCCATGGCCCAGGATAACAAGAAAGATGCTTTCGGGCACGTTCGACTCGGCGGTATCGCTTATGCCCTGTCACTGGCCATTGAAGAGCGCACCGGCTTCGAGTGCCGCAACGTCATTCTTGGACACATCCAGCGCGGCGGTACGCCTACGGCCTACGACCGTGTGCTTTCGACCCGCTATGGCATTCGTGCTATCGAACTGGTCCATAAGAAGCAGTACGGTAAAATGACGGCCCTCCGCGGCAATAAGATCGTCGCCACCCCGCTGGTGGATGCTATGAAAAACGTCAAGACAGTTGATAAGGAGTTTTATAAGATTGCTGAGGTGTTTTTTGGCTAATATCAGGAGCGTTTTGTCCGCTCTGATCATTGTTTTACTGCTTTTTCCGCTCACTCGGGCCGTCGATACCGGGGCCACCCCCGCTCAGACTTTCGGCACCAAGCACCAGGCTGGTATAAGGTTAGGGGTCTGGAGCAACCAGGGTGACACACCGCCCGCCGGTGGTTCATCGGGCGAATTCTCCTTCAGGACCAGCATCAGCGAGGCCAATTTCTATTTCGAGGCCTACGGCGCTCTAAGGCTGTTTCGCCAATTGATGGGTGAACTCTCGTTTGGCATCGTGAATCGAGGGTCAGTGACTCTCAACGAGCGCGACCTGACCGACGTCGGCAACTTGATGGTTTATCCTCTGCTGGTCAAGGTCAAGTTCTACCCGCTGGGCGGCCTTGACTTGAAGTGGCAGCCATACCTGTCCGCCGGCGGCGGCGTCTTCTACGGACGGCGCAGTGTGCAATTTACGACGGCTTCGTACTATTATTCCGGATTTGAGGAAGAGTCGAGCACCAAGCTGTCGTACGCCCTTGGCGGCGGCGTGGATTGGCCGATCGCGCAGACGATCGCCCTGGACCTCGATATCAAGTACATGCCCATCAAGTATTCCGATAATCTGGTGGCTGTATCGGATTACAGCGCCTTTACTGTTGCAGTAGGAGTAAAGTATCTATTATTTTCAGGGAAGAAGTAACTGCCCAATAGGAGGATTTCATTGATGAAAGTCGCAGTCAACGGATTTGGAAGAATCGGGAGGCTGGTTTTCAAGGCCGCTCGCGGCACCAATCTCGAGTTCGTCGCCATTAATGATCTGACGGATGCCAAAACCCTCGCCTACCTGTTGAAGTACGATTCCATTCATGGTCGCTTCCCCGGCGAGGTGACTTACCGGGACAATGACCTTATAGTCGACGGCAGGAAAATCCCCGTCACCGCTGAGAAGGACCCCAGCAAGCTGCCGTGGAAAGCACACGGAGTGGACGTCGTGCTGGAATGTACGGGCATATTCAGATCCAAAGAGCAGGCCATGATGCACATAAAAGCCGGCGCCAGGAAGGTTTTGATCTCGGCACCTGCCAAGGGCCATGACGGTACCTTTATACCCGGAATTAATGCTGACCAGTATGACAAAGCCAGGCACGATGTGATCTCGATCGGCTCTTGTACGACCAATTGCCTGGCGCCCATGGCCAAGGTGCTGATGGACAATTTCGGCATCGTCAAGGGGTTCATGACCACCATCCATGCCTACACCAACGACCAGCAAATCCTCGATTTCCCGCATAAAGACCTGAGACGCGCCCGCGCTGCGGCCGTCTCGATGATTCCCACGACCACCGGTGCCGCCAAGGCCATTTCGGAGGTCATCCCGAAACTCAAGGGTAGGATGGACGGCTGCGCCATTCGCGTCCCTATCAGTGACGCCTCGCTGGTTGACCTGGCCGTAATCCTGGAGAAGGAAACCACCGCCGACGAGATAAACGCCGCTATGAAGAAGGCTGCCAGCAGCAAGCCGATGTCCATTACTCTGGAATACTGCGAAGATCCGATTGTCTCCATCGATGTTATTGGCAACCCCCACGGCTGTGTCTTTGACTCCCTGCTCACCAGCACCCAGGGGAACCTGGCCAAAGTTTTTGCCTGGTACGATAACGAGTGGGGCTTCTCTGTCCGCATGGTTGACATGATTGAGATGATGCTGTAGCGGCGGGCAGTCACATGAACAAGTTGACCGTTGCTGATGTAAATTTCGGCGGCCGCAAGGTGCTGGTGCGCGTCGACTTCAACGTCCCACTCGACGCCAACCGGAGCATCACCGATGACCGCCGGATACGGGGCGCTCTGCCGACTCTCAGGAAGATAATGGATGACGGCGGCATGGTCATCGCCTGCTCGCACCTGGGCCGGCCCAAGGGACAACGTCTGCCGGAAATGTCGCTCAAGCCGGTGGTGGTCCGACTTTCGGAGTTGCTGGGCCGGGAAGTGCTGTTCGCCGACGACTGCATAGGCCCGGCCGCGGCCAAGAAAGCCGCCGGGCTCACGCCCGGTGATTGTCTTCTGCTTGAGAACCTTCGTTATCACGCCGAGGAAACCAAGAATGACCCGGAATTCGCGAAGCAACTGGCCTCGCTGGCGGACATCTACGTCAACGATGCTTTCGGCTCCGCTCATCGCGCCCACGCCTCAACCGCGGGTGTGACGCGATACTTCCCGAAGGCCGTCGCCGGCTTTCTGATGGAGAAGGAGTTGAAGTATCTTGGCCGTGCGCTCTCTGATCCGAAACGGCCGTTTGCCGCCATCCTCGGCGGCGCCAAGATATCAGGCAAGATTGACGTCATCACCAATCTGATGAACAAGGTCGATTTTCTGCTGATCGGTGGCGGCATGGTGTTCACGTTTGCCAAAGCGATGGGCTATAGTATAGGCGATTCGCTGCTCGAAGAAGATAAGATTGCTCTTGCCGGGGAGATTATCGGGAAGATGAAAGAATCCAAAGCGCGATTGATTTTCCCTACCGACGCTGTTGTTGCCACTGATATCTCCGATGATGCCCGCACCCGGGTCGTGCCGATCGACAGTATCCCTGACGGAATGAAGGGGCTTGATATCGGCCCGGACAGTCTGAAGCTGTTCTCCGAAGCGCTTAAGGATGCGAAGACAGTCGTCTGGAACGGCCCGATGGGGGTCTTTGAGTCCCCGCCGTTCGCCGAGGGCACTTTCGGAATCGCCCGACTCCTGGCCGACCTGACCAGGCGCGGAGCCGTGACCGTTGTCGGAGGCGGCGATTCAGCCGCCGCGGTGAGCCAGGCCGGTCTGGAAGAGCAGTTAACTCATATTTCAACCGGCGGTGGAGCGTCGCTTGAGTTTCTCGAGGGCAAGTCCTTGCCCGGGGTAGAGGCTCTGACCGACGCCGCCAGAGGGGATCGAATCTGATATGCGCCAAAAAATAATCGCCGGAAACTGGAAAATGAATGGCAATCTGATTGAAACCGAAAGCTTGCTGAAGGCTCTGGTTTCGGAAGGATTCAACGACGATAATGTAAAGGTAGTTGTTTGCCCGCCCTATACCTCCCTGCCCCTGGCGGTGCAACTTACCAGGAGTAGCGCCATCGCTGTGGGAGCCCAGGACATGTCGGAGCATCCCAAAGGGGCTTACACGGGCGAAATCTCCGCCGACATGCTATTGACAGCCGGAGTGGTCTATGTTATATTGGGACACTCTGAGCGGCGGCAGTACCACGGCGAGACCGACAAGCTGGTTAACGTCAAGGCAAAAGCGGCCTTAGAGGCCGGACTGACCCCCATCATTTGTGTCGGGGAGACGTTGCAGCAGCGCGAAGCCGGTCAGACTGAGACGGTTGTCGGCGCTCAAATCGACGGTACGCTTCTGGGATTCTCGGCCGATTTGATAAGTAAATCGGTCGTTGCGTATGAGCCGGTTTGGGCGATCGGGACGGGCAGAACGGCCACTCCCGAAATGGCCCAGGCGGTTCATAAGTTCATCCGGGGGCGGGTCGCCAAGATGGACAAAAAAGCGGCCGAGACGTTGCCGATATTGTACGGCGGTTCCGTAAAGCCGGACAATGCGGCGGGTTTGCTTTCGCAGCCTGATATCGACGGTGCCCTTGTCGGGGGCGCTTCGCTGAAGGCTGCAGATTTTACAGCTATTATTAATGCGGCTTAGACGGAGGAACTATTCTTGTTTACGATTTGGCTGGTATTTCATGTGCTGGTGTGTTTTGCATTGGTCCTTGTGGTTTTGATGCAGTCGAGTAAAGGTGAGGGCCTGGCCGGTTCGGCTTTCGGTGGCAGTGGCATCTCCGGTGCCGTTTTCGGCGGCCGGGGGGCGGCCTCGTTTCTGTCCAAGGCCACCACGGTTCTGGCTATCCTGTTTATGCTAAACTGCGGGGCGCTGGCCTATATGTCGGCCAGCAGCCGGGGCATCCGCACCGAGAGCGCAGCGGAGCCAACCACGAGTGAGTCCGTCGTCACCAGAAAAGCGCAGGAGGAGCGGGAGCGGGCGATGCAGCAACAGCAGCAGCAGGCGCTGCCCACCGATTCCGCGGCCGCTGGTGACATCAGCATCGACGATATCCTGGGCGGCGAAGAGACCGCTCCCATAGACACGAGCGGAAACTGATTCATTTCGAGATAGATGGCGATGCGGAAGTGGTGAAACAGGTAGACACGCTATCTTGAGGGGGTAGTGAGGCAACTCGTGCGGGTTCGAGTCCCGCCTTCCGCATAAAGATAAAGGCCCTTAAGTCACGCAGACTTAAGGGCCTTGAATTATCGTTGATATTCAGTTGCGGTCGGTCTGACGCCAACTACGGGCACGCCGGGGGGACGGGACCGGTGGGAATGCCAAAGAGGTATGTCAATAAGTAGGATACATCAGATATATTGGTTTTCTCATCAATGTCGCCGTTGGCGTTGCCTTCCTCCAGGCACGGCGGCGCTGGCCCGCTCGGGATGCCGAACAGGTAATCCAAGAGATACGTCACATCTGATATGTTGATTTTGTCGTCCGGGTCGCCATTGGCGTTGCCCCGAATGTTCTGACAGCAACCAGGTTCGGCGAAAATCGCGTAAGTGCCCGTTTCCGAGATTTCGGCCGTCACCATGTTGGCGTCGCTGTCAACCGTCCCAGTCATGGCCGTCCATTTGGATGAATCGGCGTTCCATTTCCATATTCCGAGGTCGGTCTCGTGTCCGGCCAGTTCAAGATCGCTTAACTGATCGTCGTCGTAATACATGGTCAGCGTATCGTCTCCCACCAGCAGATCTGTGCCCGTAATCGTGAAGCACACAATCGGCCCGACCTGAATCGCTCCATTGGGCAGACCGTCGGGCGGCGGGGGGTAATCGGTGGACATCACGAACAGCGATTTGCCCACCTTGGACAGAGAATCCAGCGCTATTTGCGCATCACCAAACGGATCGGATACGGTTTCCGTTCCCAGGGCATCATCATACTCGTGTGTCACGTAAGGATTGATTACAAAAAAAGTGTTGGCCGCATCGTCGACGGTCTCGAGCATGAAGGTGCCCGCTGTCCCCGGATCGGCGGTAAACGAGGCAACATATGTGCCGGGGTCCGTCGGCGTCATGACAATACTCTCGCCGGTCTCTCCATCCGGGATTAGCTCAAGAGTCAAACCTCCGGGCAACGCCGACGCACTCACAATCTCGTACTCAAGACTACCGGGTTCGAGGCCCACCAGATGGGCCAACGGAAAATCACCGTCAACGGCGGTAACATCGGCGGTGATGGGTCCGGCGGATGTGATTTCGACATCGCTGCAATACCATTCGAATTCCCCTGCGGAACTGCCGGCTGCCTTGGCGAGACTCTGAATCGTGACTCTTGGCGATCCGGCGGTATATATAATGTCTCCCACTCTCGCCCCCCGTAGGAGCACCTGGCCCGAACTATTGGTCAGTCCCCACGCTACCCGTCCATGGTTGCCCGGGGAAGAAAGGTAAGCTGTTCTGTACCGCAAGCGCGCGTCGAATGCAACCGCCACGTCCATGCCGCCATCGCTCGCGTCGTGAACGGTGAAATTAACCAGGGCACCGCAATCGACCGTCGGCACCGCGGGATCGTCGTTTGGCCCCTCGAACTCAGCGACACCTCGCTCGTCAGGTCGGTAGATTTGGGCGTAAATGCCGCTGTAATCACCTTCAAAATCCTTTTCAAACTTCTCCATGCATCCCATCGTGTAATACGTCCATTGAAACGTATTCTGCGCCGGAGCCGTAGCATATTCAACGGCAGATCGCGACATTTCCGAACTTCGAGAAACCAGCGTCTCCAACGGCGATTCCATAAAACCATACCTTGGAGAATGAATAGGCCAGAACGCCGAGTTGTATGCAACCGAACTATGTTCCGATCCGAAGGCGAACGCGAGATGGCCCAGGGCATAACCTTTGAGGCGATAGTCATTCGGAACCGAGAGATCCAGGGGATACTCACTGTAAAGACCTGCTATGGAAGCCGACCGGTAACCGAAATTCTTGGGTGTCAGAAACTGCACGCGGCTGTATCTGGTGTCGCCACTATAAGTGCCGACCGCTGCGTTTGGAACGGGCCGAATGTGGAAGTCGGGATTGGTGCCGGATCGGAACACCCAGTCGTAACCCATAACCTGATCGTCATACACTTCGATGTTTCGGATCCGTGCCTGACCATCGGCCACGTCATACAAGTAATTGCAGGCCAGGCGCATTCCCTCCGCGAAATTGTCCAGGTAGGTCGCATTAGCTTCCCACTCGATATAAACCAGCAAATCGAAGGCAATAGTGGTGTGGTCAAGGATCAGCGACTGATCGGCTCCGGTGACCTCGTCGTAGGAGAGCTCGCCCGTGACGACGTTGAACTTGCCATTATCTATCTCGACGGCGTACATGTCCGGTGAATAACCGGCCGGACGACCGGTCGATTCCGTATGAAGGACCTTGTAGGCTTTGATCCGATCTCCGGCCTCGAAGGCGTCGGGCAGAGCGGCTTTGCCGTCGCCGTCAGTTGTCACGGTCGTCACGAAGGTCTCACTCAGGTATTCGTCTACTCGGTACAGATCCACACTGGTGCTCACGATCGGCTGGGGTGGGCCGGCACCATCGAGAAAAGTCACCATGATCGGCACGTCCACACCCTTGAAAACACTGGCGCCGTAGGTTCCTGCGAAAACTACGTCACTCGAATTGACCGCCAGTTCACCGACCATCGAGTAAGTAAGACCGTCATTCTCCTGCATCCAGGTTGCTCCGTTGTCGTTTGAGCGGTAGATGCCCTGGGTGCTGGTGCCGGCGAAAATGTCGTCATCTGAATTGACTGCCACTGCCCGCACTTGTTGTGACGCCAGGCCGGCTTGTGTCCACGTGTCGCCGTTGTCCGTCGAGCGGAAAATCCCGTCGGCCCCGGTAGCGGCCCAGATATCGCCGGAAGAACTGACGGCTATCGCGAATATATACAAATCCGTCAGGCCGGTATTTATCTGAGTCCAGTTATCGCCATTGTCGACCGAACGGTAAATGCCGTTGCCGTCAAAGGTACCGGCAAAAATGTGATTGCTGGCGTTGACCGCCAGAGCCGAAATATAACCGCCGGAGAGGCCGACGAGCGCCCAGTTATCGCCGTTGTCAGAGGACCGGTATACCCCGGTCGCTGTTCCGACAAAGAGGATATCGGTCGATGTCACCTCCAGTGCATTATAGCCCGGTCCCGGCAGATCCTCATCCACGCCAGTCCACGTGTCTCCGTTGTCGGTTGACCGCAGGACGCCGCAGCCCGTCCCTGCAAAAAGATGACCGGAGGAATTGATGGTGAGCGCCGGCACGCTGGCGTTGGTCAGCTCCGTATGTATCCAGTTGGCGCCGTCATCCGCCGATCGATACAAGCCGTCACCGTTGGTGCCGGCAAAGAGATAGTCACTCGTATTTATCTCCAACGACACGATTTCATTGTTCATCAGACCGCCACTTGCAGCCGCCCACGTGTCACCACTATTGGCCGAACGGTAGACTCCCCCATACGTTCCGACATAGACAAGGCCGCCGGTATAGGTGGCAACAGCAAACCCGTAGATATTTCTCAGACCGTCGACCTGCAGGGTCCAGGAATCACCGTTATCCGTGGAGCGGTATACACCGCCCGCTGCGGCCGCTGCGAAAATGCTCCCGCCCGCGCTCTCTGCGAACGACTTGACCGAGGCACTGGTCACCAGGACCTGCGTCCACGAGGCACCATCATCAGTCGAACGGTAGACACCGCTGCTGATGGTTCCGGCGAAAACGTCGTCACCGCCGTTGACAATGACGGCCGTTACGTTTGTTGCCGCGAGGCTGGTTTTTGTCCATGAATCGCCGTTATCCGTGGAAAGGAATACGCCGACATCAGTGCCCGCATAGATGTGGTCACTGGCGTTGACCGCCAGTGCCTCGACGCTGTTCGCTGTCAGACCGCTGCTGGCAGTAGACCAGTTCGCCCCGTTGTCGGTCGAACGGTATACGTCTCCGAAGTAGTTCCCGGCGAATATATGATCGCTGGAGTTAATAACCAGAGAAACGATCCCCGAGGCTACCAGTCCCGTGGATGACCAGGTATCGCCGTTGTCAGTTGAGATTAGCACACCATCATTGGTCCCGGCGAAAATGTGACCGCTCGAGTTGATCACCAGGGGATCGACCTCGGTGCTCGTTACCTGGGTCCAGGAACTGCCGTTGTCGGTTGAACGGAAGACGCCATTCGTCTCCGAAGCGGCGAAGACATGACCGCTGGCATTCACGGCCAGATCGAAAATGTGACCCCCGTAGGGTCCGTTAGTCGGCTCCCATGAGAATGCCGCCATTGTTGTGGCAGACAGAGTCAGGATGGCGAAGCAAAGCACGGTTGCCATCAGGAATTTTGCGAGCCGTCTTGGCCTCTTCGCAGTCAGACTGATCAGTTCAATTGACATCTGAGTAACCTCGCTTTATGGGATTTTGGATTAGCGTTGCGACAGTGCATCTTGGGTGCCAAGCTATGACCTGTTTGTGTCTTGCAGTGTGTTAGACAGACAGAGCGATAAATGCCAACGAGTACACCAATGGCACCGCCCTAGTGAGGAGACCTACCGAGTGGGCTAATCAGATTGTTTGAAGTGATTACCTAACTCGTCGATTGATGATCGTCCTCGGTTACTTACGTCCCTGCCAGCATGCGATGAAACCCGCCAGAATGTGACTCACTCCGGCAAAGTTGTATCGAGATGCAAAACTGAAATCTAAACAAAGTCGGACCGGACTTTCCACGAAACTGGTACAAAAGTACTAATCTATCCAGGTTTTGGCAAGATAATTTTATACATCTACAGCTCCGAAACGAGTAGCTAGTTCTCACCAGGACGGCGTTAGAGACGGGTATAGGGATGTTTGAGGGTCACCGACCGCGCGAGCCCGGGAGTTTGTCGAATACAGGCTCCATGCTCCAAACGAATGAACCGACATGACAAGAAATGACAGTGGATGTATATGACTCATTCTTGACGGCGATACGGATTAGAGTATATTGCGACCAGATATCGATAGCTACGATATTCATCCCATATGGACTACATTCCGCGGGCTGATCGACCCGGCCGCCAGTGAGTGACTGCCGATTGTGATTGGCTGCCGTTCGCTCTATCAGACAGCAGGGGCCGGGTAGCCGCCAGCAGTCCCATAGAAACGTCTTAGCAAGCTTGATGCTGGCAGGTCAATCGATGAGCTCGGGCATCCCCTGCATTCCTGGTCGAATACTCCGGCACGGGAGAAACCGGCTACAGTGGAAAAGCTTGACAGGATCCGGCGTGACTATTGAAGGCCGATCACGTTACTCGTACTGAACCGGCCATAGAAATGACCCTATCCTCATGGCCCGCGTGCAGGAAACCTCAGGTCACGGTCAGCGACGTGTGCCCCAGAATCTTCTGCAGAATCGCCGGCGAGCCACTTTGCCGATTATTCGTTGGGGCACGGCGGTGGCGGTGGAATCGGCGGTATGGCAAATAAATAAGCCGTCAGGTAACCCAGATCGGAAACGTTGATCTTACCATCAGGATCACCGTTGACGTTACCTTCCGGAGGACACGGGGACTCCGGGCCGCTGGGTATCCCGAAAAGATAGTTGATCAGGTAGGTCACATCAGAGATATTCAGCTTATCTTCCGCATCACCATTAACATTGCCCCGAAAACCGATACAACAACAGGCATCGCCGATGCCGGAGTTGTTGGCGTCCTCCTGCCCGGGATTGTAATCCTCCGGGCAGTTGTCAATCTCACAGGTCGCCGAGGGATAACCCGGACTGCCAAAACCGTCCCCATCCGGGTCGATACAGTCGTCGCAGGCATCGCCCACGCCGTCAGCGTCAATATCTGCCTGGTCGGTGTTGGGAGTGCTGGCGCAGTTGTCGACATTGCCGCAAATGCCGTCCTGGTCGATGTCGTTGTCGGGATCACCCGAGCAGAAGTCGCAGGCATTACCCAAACCGTCACCGTCGGTATCCTGCTGATAGCGGTTGGATACGGTCAGGCAGTTATCGCAGGCGTCACCGACGCCGTCGAGGTCGGTATCATCCTGGTCAACATTGGCCGTGAACGGGCAGTTGTCGATATCGCCGCAAAGACCGTCCTGGTCGATATCGTTATTGGCGTCCTCCGGACAGGCATCGCAGGCATCACCAAAGGCATCGCCATCGCTGTTCTCCTGACCGGCATTTGCCGCGATCTGACAGTTATCGCAGACATCTCCCATAGCATCGCCATCAGAGTCCAGCTGGTCATCATTGGGAACCTCCGGACAGTTGTCACAGACTGTGCCGAGGCTATCGCCGTCCCAATTGGTCTGACCGGGATTATAAGCTCCCAGGCAGTTGTCGCACAGGTCACCGATGCCGTCCAGGTCGCCGTCAGCTTGTGATGGATTCTGGTTCCAGGGGCAGTTGTCGGAAACATCGGCCACGGCGTCACCATCGCTGTCCTGTGCTCCGTTGCATCCATAAACAATCACCTTGACCTCGTCCAAACCGGCCTCGACTCGCGAGGCACACCCGAAGTCCGAGGCATCAAAGCGGAGTCTCATCTGAGAAGCCGGCTCGATGATATCGCGAACGAGAAACGAATGCTCGTACCACCCGCCGGAAGCGAACTCCTTAGGGCCGATTGTCTGGGCCGGTGTCCAGGTAACCCCGTCGTCATCGGATATGTATACTTCAAATACATCCTCATATGGACAAGCCCCGTAGTCGTTGCAGTACCACAGAGCGTAGCGGACTTCCGGTTCGCCGGGGGTCGAGAGGTCAAGGACCGGCGAGACAAGGCTGGTGATGCCGTCGTCGACATCCGAGTTGACGTAATAGTTGTCCGTGACATAGCACATACCTGTGCCGCCAAAAGCCGTCGGCGGATCACCCTGGCCACCGTCGGCGGGAATGCCTCGTTCC
>Ga0224495_10001038_pt1 | contig 20569 bp, 19 predicted proteins | sample SF_Jul11_sed_USG_FD_168128 | JGI IMG/M metagenome (GOLD analysis project Ga0224495, IMG submission 168128) | Sediment microbial communities from San Francisco Bay, California, United States - SF_Jul11_sed_USGS_4_1 | ecosystem: Environmental > Aquatic > Marine > Sediment | place: USA: California...
AAAAGAAGACTTGTTATATAAAGAACTTTACGAAAAATTATCGACGTTGAATAAAAAAACCACCGCTACTTCCTTATATAAAAATCCCACCCATTCACCGAGAATGGCTGATACGCGGCAAAAAATGAGGAGCTTAATTGATTTGACGGCTTGTTAAAAAACTACATTAAGAATCATGTTACACAATGCTACAGGTAAAATGATAGCTTTTATACATTTCATTGTTATCACAAGCCTCATTTACCCTGTAGATAAATTAAAAATATCTGGTCATTCTCCCGCTGAAGAAAATATCATTAAAAGTGACCTTACAGCATTGCCTCCCCGAATTATACTTTATCCATTCTTTAATCAAGATATCGAACACTTTGTCGTACTCCTACGAAATCCCTTGCCGATTGACAAGGCTCATATTCGTATTTCCTTTATAAATAATGCTATTGACGATTCTGAGTTTTTTACTAACAATATAAAATGGAAAAAAATTAATACGTACTATTATCTCACCAGTATTTATGGTAAACCGGCAGAAATTCCAATAGTAGAAACATTTTTTAAACTTGATATCGGTTATCGGTTTAAACCAGAGCAACACACAAAAGCTCAAATGGATATTGTTGCCAATGATGTTGTAATAAAAACAATTCCCATCGATTTCATAACCCCCTTTCAAATGGAGTATTACATAGACAGGGCTGTTACTTTGTACAATCGAGGGAACAAAGAAAAAATAGCATTGGGCATAATTGCCGCAGTATTATTCTGGTTTATTCTTGACTTTTTTATATTGCGAAAAAGAAGAAGGAAAGTTCCTCTTTGTTCTACCCGCGCCCGTTTTTCTACACTTATTGAAGAAAACAAAGTTCTCATAATTCAAGAGACAAAAAACCCTTTTGGATGCAGACTCGGCGGTTTAAAGAAAAAAGTTAAAATCACTTACAAAAACTCAAATGTCTATGTTAAAATTGGGAGCAAGAAATCTCTTTTTTCAGATAAAGACACCATTTCTCTCGACATAAATCAGTACTGGAAATTGCGAATTGAATCACAAAATTACTTTGGTAATGATGAAAGAAGCCATAAAAATCTGGTAGTTTTATTATTGCCGGTTTAATAAACATGCTCAAGATTCGTATAATCTATAAAACTAATGGTTTGTTGAATCATCTGCAGCAAAAAGTTTCGAGCGTCATTATTACGGGCATCCAGAATGATTACCGAATAACCATTGTTTTTAGCATTCTCATAAGCATTTTGCCAGGCTGTTTCATTTATTGTTTTTCCTAAACCGAGATAGTAGGTGTTTGCTGGAGAATAAATATCGAGAACTTTTGATGTATCGATAATTTCCGGGCTGGAAGGTCCCACAAATTTTTTTAACCCTTCTTTCTTCATAATTTTAAACAATGTTCTCAAACGTTCAATATTTTTAATATGCAAGTTGGTCGACGAAATGGTTATACCAGAGTACGGAAAATATTGATCTTGCTTTTTACTTAAAATCTCCGTCAATGTTTCCAGATTTTCAGAAGACTGTGACACTACCGGATTTTGAGTTTCTTTTTCAGTGTCTTCCTGAGAATTATTTTTACTCTCATTTATTGACTTTTCATTTGGATCTTTAAATTCAACTGAGTCCGGTATAAAAAGCCATGTGTCATAGCTTAATTTCCGCGCAGCTTCAATGACGTTATCGCGTTGGTCAGAAAGCATGGATACAGACACCGTAAAAGGGAGCTTGAGCTCCATCCATTTTTGAATATCTTCTGTCTTTTGCACATCATTTAATATAATAACTATTTTTGGACGATTGTTTTCATGCAGCGGCCAGATGACAACCGGATCTCTAAAAAAAAGTTTAAAATAAATATCATGATCTAAATCAACCTGAAACTTGTAAAAATAGGATGCGCTGTTTTTATCGATATGATAGTCTTCTCTTCTAAGCTGCCAGCCTCTTGCAATCATTTTATCCAGAAATGCCTTACGGTTATCCGCGGTAAAATCCGCTTTACAGGCAAATGCAAATAAAATAAATTCTTTTTCTCCGCTTATGTTGTCTGCACATTTTCCAGACGGCCATATGGAACGAACGTCGCCCAATATACTTTCCATATTCATACCTGAAGAGTCTTTAAAGTTTTTTTCTTCCTGAGACTGCAAGGATGCACCAAAACCGGACACTGTAAATGTAATTAACAATACTCCGAGAAGTAATCGAAAAACTGTGACGGGGTAGGGCGAACGCTGTTCGACCGAGGGGGCATACTTGCCCACTTTATGGTTTTTGTTCTTCATCTTCTTTTTTCAACTTTTCCGTTTCATCCATTTTGTTTTCAGGTACATCCTGCTTGTCTTTTGATAATTCATTTTTATCTGTTGCCGGTTCTTCAATTTTCTTATCGGTATCCGATGTATTTTCATCTGTTTTAAAATCATATTTTAAAGAAAGAATTGCATTTTCAAAAATAACTCGATGGTATTGGTATTCGGCTTCAGGCGCAAGACATGAAAGAATAACGATATTGTTTAGATACTGTAAAATAACGGTTTTTTCATAATAAGTTTTGTTTTGATATCGTATTTTCCAAAAAATAGTTTGTCTTTTTACATCGCCATCGTTTTCTTCTTTTTCAAGTAAAATGTTGATATAAGAATATTTAGAATACATCCTGGCTGCTTTTGCATGTATAATGTAATCGATGTCAACGCTGTTAAATATAAAACTTCTGATTTCAATTTCTGCGTTTTGGTGTCGAAGGGTATAAATAATTCCATTTTCTTTAATGATCTGGTTTTTAATCCAGTCATTGGGTATATCGACCAAAATCGGCAAAACATCCGGCGCTTCATCAATTCGAAGGGCGCTGCCATGTAAAGGCGCAATTGCTGTGTAAAACAACATACACAATAAAAATCGACTATACATCTTAGACATTTTCATTATTACATTGTCGACATTTTTTGCCTTAAGCATAGAAGGTTTTTACTCTCCCCTGTACAATGATCACAATCATTTAATATTTTACAAACTGCTACGTGGCTTGTAAAGTGTAAAACATATGGATACCCGGATATATCAATTTGAAAATAAAGCCAGTTACTCTCGCGGCAGAATGAACAATGAAGAGGCGCTTTTTCACTGGCAAAATACGCCTTTTTATGATCTTGCCTCAGCTGCAGATCAATTTAAAAAAGTAAAATTTCCTGAAAAGCAGGTTTCATACACAATGTTTCGAATCATCAATTATACCGATGTTTGCGATATTGAATGCAATTTTTGCTCGTTTATGAAATCCGTTGAATCTAAAAAGGGTTATGTTTTAACCATAGACCAGATTCTTGAAAAAACAAATGAAGCCTGGCAAAAAGATTACCGCCAGATTTTTTTTCAAGGCGGCGTTAACCCCCAAATTCCATTTGATTATTATCTTAATGCCTTAAACTCAATGAAAACAAAATTTCCCGGCATCCACATTCGAGCATTCTCGCCGGTTGAAATCAGGGAATTCTCTAAACTTACCCAAAGGTCAATTGAAAACGTTTTAACTGATTTAAGGCAGGCCGGTCTTGACAGTTTTCCGGGGGCCGGCGCTGAAATTTTAAGCTCAAGAATGAGAAACATTTTAAGCGGAAAAAAAACAACGCCTCAAGAATGGTATGATATCATGGCTGCGGCGCTTCATCTTGGGCTGAAAGCTTCAACCAACATCGTCTGGGGTTCTGTAGAAACCGCTGAAGAAATCATTGAACATTTATCAATGATTCGCAAACTTCAAGATGAAACAAAAAATATACTTTCATTTGTACCCTGGACTTTTCAGCAGCAAACAAAGGGATTTAAAGTCAGGCATGTACCTTCACATGAATATCTTAAAATGATTTCTCTTTCAAGACTCTATCTTGATAATATCGATCATATTGAGGTTTCGCTTCTGGTAAAAGGAAAGCAGGTCGGAGAATTGGCTTTGTACAGCGGCGCCGACGATATCAATTCGCCAGTTTACGAAGAAAACGTTTTGCGGTCTTATGGATTATCAAATGAACAGGAATGCATTGAGTTTATTAAAGAAGCCGGATTTGAACCTAAACGGCGTTCGTTTAATTTTGTGTACGGGGAAAAATCGTAGTCTATGATACCTCTTAAAAAAATAAACGATGATCTTGAAATTTCCAAGATCGGTCTCGGCACATGGGCAATGGGAGGACCATGGAAATTCGGCTGGGGGTCGCAAGATTCAAATGAATCCAAACAAACGATTTTAAAGGCTCTCAACGAAGGAGTAAACTGGATCGACACAGCGCCGGCATATGGCCTGGGTCATGCCGAAGAACTCATTGGACAGGTTTTAAAAAGCCGACGTAAAGATGTAATCATTGCCACTAAATGCGGGATTGTCTGGGAAAGTCCAAAAAATATTTCTTTCAGTATCCACCCAAAAAATATTCGTAAAGAATGTGAAGACAGCTTAAAAAGACTAAACACGGACTACATTGATTTATACCAAATTCACTGGCCTGATTCAAAAACCCCAATTGCAGATAGCTGGGGCGAAATGATCAAACTTAAAAATGAAGGTAAAGTTAAAAACATCGGAGTATGTAATTTTAATTTAAATCTTTTAAAAAAGTGTGAACGAATGGAGCATATCTCAACGCTTCAACCTCCGTACAATATGCTCAAACGTGAAATTGAAAGTGAAATTATACCTTGGTGCATAGAAAACAAAGTTGCTATTTTGGCCTATAGCCCGCTGCAATCAGGTTTATTAACAGGTAAAATTGATAAAGAATATATTGACGCTCTTTCTGATGATGACTGGAGAAAAAGAAATCCAATGTTTAAAGATCCCTGGTTTTCAAAGGCGCTGGAATTTATTGAGCGAATAAAAAAAACAAGTTCTCAATATAACCGCGACTTGACATCATTTGCCATTGCCTGGATTCTCTCTCACGAAACCGTTGCTTCGGCCATCGTCGGAGTACGAAACGTCGGTCAGGCATCCGAGATCTCAAAAGGAGCTGGGTGGAAAATTAAAAAAGATGATATGGAAAAAATCGATATAATTTTTAATGAAATTTTTAACAGAGAAAACGAGTCCTCTTAATTTTTTGTGTTTCTTTTATAATTCCAGCGGCGCCATGCCTGAATCAAAGTATTAAAACCATGCCCCCCAAAGAAGACAAAATAATTTGTGTACACCAGTAAAATATAATATCGGGTTAAAACATCTGAAGAAATAAATTCATATATAATAAGAGCCAACGAAAACAAACCAATGTATTTTAATTTTACAGGGAAAAACAAAAGCAGTAATTCGACATTTGGAAACAATGTAGCCAGAGCAAATAGTATACTTAGTTCAATGTATCGAAAGCTTCCGATTTCAACGCCTGTGAAAAGCGCAAAAAGATTGGTGATCAACAAAGCAATAAATAAATAAAAAGTTGTTTTAAACTCACCCCATTGGCTCTCTAAAAGGTTTACTGAAAAATACAGAAACCAAACGGCCAACAACATAAAAAGAGGACTCCGATCCAGAGGAATTGCCAAAAAAGTAATTACTCTCCAGATTTCTCCCGATAAAATCGCCTGCGGATTTAATGAAATTCTGGTAAGAATTTCCGGATTCATAAGGTAGGCAAAGTATCCGAAAACCTGTAGCGCAGATAAAAATAAACCCAGATTTGCCAGAGCAAACCAGCCTATTTTTTTTTCAAGAGAGTCGAGCCAGCGGCCTTCAGGTGATGACATTGCATACAAACATTAAAACGTATGCATGATGTAAAGAATTTACTGATGAATGTTAACCCGCATAAAATACAGAGTCCGCTCCAGTATAAAATTCATTAATCTTCAAAAAGTTGGTGCTGTACAAATATCTGCTTGTCTGTTTCAGAAAAAAAAACAAAAATAACCGTAACTGGAAATTCTTTTCTTAAGATATATTTTTTAACTGTTTTTGATGCAATGGCGGCGGCTTTATCGCGAGGATAGCCATAAACACCTGTAGAAATCGCGGGAAAAGCAATGGAAGTAAATTGATTGTCCGATGCAATTTTAAGTGAATTAAAATAACACATCGAAAGGGCTTCAGGTTCGCCAGAGTCACCTCCTTTCCAGACAGGACCCACAGTATGAATTACATGACTGGCCGGCAAATTTCCGCCTGTGGTCATTACGGCATAACCTGTGGGCAATCCATCAGGAAATACATCTTTTCGAATTTTTTGACATTCTCGAAGAATTTCAACGCCGCCGGCTCTGTGAATGGCTCCGTCAACTCCGCCGCCGCCCAATAAAGTTGAATTTGCGGCATTTACTACTACAGAGCACTTTTCATGTGTTATGTCGCCAGATTTTATAACGATTCTTTTATTGAGATAAAAAACCTCGTACATAAAATATTGAGCTCTGTCAGCCCAATGCCTGTTTTACAAGAGCGCTGGCCATTTTACCGTCAAATTGATTTGGGTATTTTTCTTTTAATTGATTCATCACCTGCCCCATCATTTTTACCGATTTGTCAGACATGGAATTTACAATTTCATCAATAGCCTTTTTTAATGAATTTTCATCAAGTTGTTTTGGCTGATAACCTTCAAGAATACTTTTTTCTTCTTTTTCTTTAGAAGTATCGCGCCCTGCTTTTTCAAGTAAAGTGATGGACTCGTCGACGGCCTTTAAAAATTTTTTAACAACGCCCAGTATTTCATCATTTGTCGGTTCGCGATTACCGGCATTTTTACCGATATTCTGAGCTTCCCCAATCATGGTGCTCAATAAATTCGACTTGACCGCATTTTTTGCCTTGCGCGCTTCAAAAAGATCTTTTTTTAATTGGTTAAACATAATGGTTTTTAAATCTATTTACAGTCAATACGTCAATTTAATTTAAAGGGGAAAAGCCTTTCCCCTTAAAGCAGAACGCGTTTCTGCTTTACCCCATACGATTTTTTCAAGTTTAGAGGTTTTATAGATAAAAGAATTTACAACCTGTATGAGGCTTGGTTAACGAAATATATTGATATGAGTAAAAAATATTTTCATCATATAGTTTTTATATGCCTTTTGGTAAATTTCCCGACTTTAAATATAAACGGGGAAAACATTGCTGAAAATCAACCCGATGCAACGACAGGAGTTGATATTGAATCCGTAAATAGCATTAAACCAGGAATTACGGAAATTCGCATTGTTTCTTCAAAAAAAGAAACTGCTGCAAAAATACCGGTTACCATCTATACCCCTCCAGGAAAAACGATACGAGGTAACATTTTGTTACTGCCAGGATGGAAACACTCAAGGCTGCGCTGGTTAAATGAAACCAATATCAAAGAACATGCGGACAATAACGGTTTTCGATTGATCTGCCCTGAAATGAACATAACAGTTTATGAATCAAAATATTTTCCAGAGACTACATTAAAGTGGGCAGATACTCCAGGTCTGCAATGGATACATGATTTTTTAATTCCAGCAATGAGAACAAAAGGTATATTTTTAACCAGTCAAAATAATTTTGTTTTAGGTCTTTCAACCGGCGCCAGAGGAGCAGCTCTCGTTACTCTTGACAATCCTTCGTTGTTTAGCGCTGCCGCTGCATTCTCCGGAGACTTCGATCAAACAAAGATGCCGGAAGATAAATTAATGACGGCAGTATATGGCAGCTTTAAACAGTTTCCAGATCGATGGTTATTGATCGACAATCCTGTACAAATGGCAAGAAAATGGAATACGCCTTTATATCTGGCACATGGCACAAAAGATGAAGTTGTACCAATTTCACAGTCCCGATTGTTTTACGCAACATTGTCAAAACTGCATTTACTGCTGGATATTACCATCAATATGCCAGAAGAGGCACATAATTATTTGTTTTGGGGTTCACAGTCAAAAATAGCAATGCAATTTTTTAATGAATATGTAAATAAAAACAAGGTAGAGAACGTAAAATGAATAAAATTCACAGATTAATATTCCTGTTTATGGCGAGTTCAATGATCTTATTTCTTTATTGTCGAAAGACCGATTCTGCAAAAGAGATAACCGAACAAAACCCTGAAAGTGAAATACTTATACTAAATAAACTGCAATGGTCTGAAAATCCAGCGGTTGATGAAATGGCTCGTTTTATAGCAGCCATGCCATTGCCGGAAAATTCACGCCTTTCAAAATTAATTTCAAACCCTGAATACATTAAATACTCTAAAAATATTAATGAATCATGGGAAAAATATGACAAAAATCATCTTGCAGTAATTAGAACCTGGCAAGAAAAAGAAATCGACAAGAATTGTGGACAAAATCTTTTTTACCCGTTTTCAGGTCCAGACATCGTTCATGCTGCGACTCTTTTTCCTGACGTCAGATCTTTTCATTTGTTTGCGCTGGAATCTCCGGGCGAATTTCCAATGCCGGACATAAAAAATACCTCTGAAGAAATAACAAATCTCAAGAAAATACTTTCTGTGGTTGGCCCTGTTTTACAAAGACCCTTCTGGCGCACGAATGATATGAAGGTTCAAATTGGTTCAGGCAAATACGTCGGAATCACCAGCGTTACATTGTTTTTCTTAAGTCGCATGAATTATAAAGTACTGGATGCATTTCCGGTGTCTGCCGATGAAAATGGCAATTTGGTAAAATTAGGTATTGAAAAAGCTGCAACTTCAAACGCTGTGGCTATTTTTTACAAAAAACCATCCGAAGATAAAGTTCGCGCACTTTTATATTTTCAAGGCGACATCTCCGACGGCGGTATTCTAAAAACTCCCGGAGTAAAAAAGTACATACGCAGTTTAAACCATTTCTCGACAATGCTCAAAAGCGCATCGTATTTGCTGCATCTTAGCTCCTTTGATGATACCCGTAATTTAATTTTAGGAAAAAGTAAATGCCTGCTTACGGATTCATCCGGCGTGCCCTTTCATTATATAAACAACACTAACTGGAATTTAAAATTTTACGGCGAGTATAAGGCGCCTGTCTCATTGTTTAGTATTCGATTTCAGCCGGATCTTGTTTTAGCGACAAAAAATAATCCGGTTAAACTCCCGTTTGGCTACGGGTATATTTTCGGCGCGGATAAGTCTCACCTGATCTTGGCGCAGCGTAACCCTGCCTACCCTTATTTTGAGCCTGACTATGATGAAAGCGACACTATCGGTGAAAACACCATATGGGAGAGTCCTCGAGTTATTCGAACACGAACATATTCTAAAAAAGATTCAGTATTTCCTGATCTAAAATACTGAGCATAAAATAAAAAACCTTGCGCAATGTCTGTTTGGCTTACCTGCGCATTATTATGAGCAAATGATTGCATTATGCAAAGCGCAAAAGGCAACGTACGATCAATTGATAAAAAATAATTAAGATTTTATCCTTATTGTTCACAACAATAAGTAACTGCCGCTTTTTGGGGTAATAGAACAATCCTGTTTATAATGAAGTTGTCGATGTGTCTCAATTATTTTCCATATTCCCATGAGTGAAGCACCGATAAAACCCAAAAAAGCATATGTGCTGACAAGCGGCGGTCTTGACTCTACAATTGCCGTAAAAATGCTGCAGGAACAGGGAATAGAAGTTACCGGAGTTTACGTAAGCACCGGATTTTGTTTAAACTCACATCAAAAAAAAGCCGGTCGATTTGACGATACAAAACCAGATGTATTTAAAGTTACCGAAGAACTTGGAATTGATCTTGAAGTTATCGACATCAGTAAAGACTATTTATCAATCATTACAAATCCTGTTTATGGCTGGGGAAAAAATGTAAATCCCTGTATCGACTGCCGAATTCACATGCTGCAAAAAACACGCGAACTTATGGAAAAAAATGGTTTTGACTTCATTGCAACAGGGGAAGTTTTAGGGCAACGGCCAATGTCGCAACGAAGCGATACTTCTAAACTTATCGAAGAAAAATCCGGGTTAAAAGGATTTTTACTTAGACCTCTTTCAGGTCAACTTCATAAAATAACCGAACCCGAACGGCTAGGCTGGGTTGATCGTAATAAACTTGGTCAAATTCAAGGACGTTCGCGTAAACATCAATTTAAACTGGCAAAACATTATAATTTGCAAAACGTATCTTCACCTGCCGGAGGTTGTTGTTTGTTGACAGATGAAACCTATGCCGTTCGCTTTAAGGACTATCTTAAAGACAGAAAGTCTTTATTAACGTCAGATCAATCACAACCCTTAACCCTGAATACCATGATGATTTTGGGAACAGGACGGCAGGTAAAAATTCGAACAGGTTTAAAACTCATCATGGGTAGAAACGAAGGAGAAAACAAACTTCTTTCTCATTATGCGGTAGAACATATTGTATTTGAACCGGACGAAGATTTTCCTGGCCCAACCGGATTACTTGAATTTATACGAAATGAAAACAATAAAGATACGAATCAGGAGCTGATAAATATCTGGCAAGTGAAAACTCATAACAACGCAAATGATCAAATCAGCGCCATTAACGATTTTTTAAACATATGCGATAAACCTTTTAAACACAATATAACTCCTGAAGATATTTTAATTTGTTCGGAGATTTTAGCCCGTTATGCAGACACCATGAACAACGGAGAAAAAACTCAAATTCGAGTTTCATTACAAAAAAATGTCAATCAAGTCAGAACGAGAGTTGCTGAAATAAAATTAAACGTCTTTGCATTAAATAATGAAAATGTTTTAAGCAAGCAGCTTGTAATTAAACCAAACGAAAAATTTTTTAATACCTGATTAAATTGCATTGTTTTACAACCTTTATCAAATATTAAAAATGTCCCAAAAGGGAGATAAATATTGAACACACGAATTAAATGGAAACAGGGTTTGCTTCTTTTAAGTTTTCTTGGAATCATTACAAACGCTATATCAGTAGAAACTCACAATAAAAATGAATACCCGCTTGGATTTTACGCAGATGATGCTCTTCCCAACCAAACCGTTTATTTAACTTTTGACGATGGACCGTCTGACTGGACAGATGAAATTCTAGATACATTACATGAAAACAACATAAAAGCTACATTCTTTATTTGCGCCAACTGGCAGCCAAAATCAAAAACCAACAGGAATTCATTTATAAAATATCAAGAAACTCTGGAAAGAATGATTGCTGAAGGCAACGTACTGGGCAATCATACAAAAAATCATTATAACTTGTCGAACTTAAGTTCTGTGAATATTGAAAAACAATTGGATGAAAACCAGCAATTGTTAAAAGATGCTCTAGGTCTAAAAGCTCCCCAGATGACGTTAATTCGAACGCCATTTGGCCAGCCATGGATGTCAGAAACGCCGCCGGAAGTTAAAATTAAAGTTGCTAACGCCATAAAATCGCGCGGTCTGGTGATGATGTGGTCAAGACATTTCAATTCAAATGACTCAAAAAACTGGGTAAAGGGCGAATGGTATGAAAAGGGAAAACACATCGATGTTGACGAAAAGGAATTTAAAAGAAAAATGCTTGAAATCTACAATCGTTTAATTAATCGTTCAAATGGTAAAGGCATGGTCATTTTGTTTCATGATACTCATTTAACCACCGTAAAAATTCTCCCGGAAATCATACAAACATTAAAAATTAAAGGATATCATTTTGCGACTTTGGAAGAATATGTTCAATGGAGATGGCGAATGGACAGTAAGAATTTAATAATGTTAAGTAACCCCGACAAGGTATCCAAAAAAAATAAATAGAAAATGAAATCTTTCATAAAATATTTTTTAACCGTTACACTTGTTTTTACTTTTATTTCGTGTAAAGATACAACGGCTCCATTAAAAAACCCTGAAAATAAATTTGTTCAAAACTTAGATGTTTCGGGATTATCAATTTCTGAAAAAATTACTATTTCCAGCGGAGGGCAATTGATCGATGTCAATTCTGACGGAAGCCTGTTTTTAGCCGGTACAAGTTTTCCTGCCGAAATTTCGGGAATGCCGGAAATCATCAATCAACCATATGGAAAAGCATGCTCCATTTTACCAGAAGTATTGGAAAACAGTATAAATAACAATGTTCGATGGGTCTTGAATTGCTCTCAGGTAAATTATTTTCCTGTCAGCGGAATCGTAAGAGGCCTTGGAGAAAACCGCGTAAAACTGCAAATCAATCATTTTCCTCCCGTAACAATTTCAAAAAACGGCATCTTTGAATTTAACCAGACACTTGCGGAAAACACGCCCTATGAAATAAAAGTGATCGAGCATCCTGAAAACCCGCACCAATTGTGCTCCATAAACCATCCCCGAGGTACCATAGACAGGGCAATTAACAATATTGAAATCACCTGCTCTTCCCATGTTTTCATGCTATCGGGTTTCATCACCGGACAAAAATCAGGATTGACGGTGGAAAATTCAAATGGAGACCTTTTGGAAATAAATCGAAATGACTATGCATTTGAATTTCCCGGATTTATTCCCGCTGGCGCAAACTATACTCTTAAAATACTGACTCAACCCTTTGGGCAACAATGTTATATTTTAAACGGGCACGGCATAAAAATTAATCATAACGTTTCAAACGTACAAATCATCTGCAATGATTTAAAAAATCTTGCCGTATCTGCCGCCGTTACAAACAAAGATAAATCTCTTATTGGCAAAGGCAAATACATTCATTTCTGGTTTTACCTTGATCGCCAGCAAATTGTATATCCAGTTTTTACAAAAACAGAAGTTTACTCTGGTAATAAGGATTTTAATTTTTCTATACCAAAAGGTACATGGTTTGTCAGATCTTTTATCGATATGGATGATGATAACAAGCCAGGTATTGGTGTTGACTTTCAATCGCGTTTATTAGTAATTAATGACTCACAAAGCACATTGAGCATTCCCATGGAAGACACATTTCAAGACAGCGGATTTCAAAACTTCAACGCCTTTATCATCAATACATCGCAATGGTATCAACCTCGCGGCGGTAAATGCGGAGGAACTTACTTAAAGCTGGAAAGTATTAATTTTAAAGGAAATAAAAATCATATATCGTCCGTTTATGTTTTAACGCCCGACAATAAAACAGTAGAACTTTTTGACGATGGCGGATGCGGTGATTCTTTTAACAACAATGCGTCAAGTTACGACAGGCAAAGCGGCGACGGTCAGGTTTCGGCAGGAATAGATCAATCTGATGGAATCCAGCGAGGTATATATACTTTTTATTATGCAAACTATGTGACAGATAAAATACATATTGTAGAAGATTCTATTTTAAACATCACCCCGCTATCTTCGTTTATTTATCTTTTAAATCCAACCGGAGCGGCAGCCGTAAAAATTCCTGATCCGGTTTTTCAATGGAATGTAATAACCGGTGCCGCAAGCTATGAAATTTTGCTGGAAAGCACCGATCATACGATAAATAATTATTTTGACCCGCGCCGATTTGTAAAAACCAACTCTTATATCGCCCCCTTTTCACTCCTGGATCAAAAAGCATATAAAGTCAATATCCAGGCATTTGACGCCGACATTATAGACAGTTCTGAAAATGCCAACCATGATTTTGATTTAGTTTCGCAAAGTCCTGATCAATACTTTATCACAGATTTTACAGGAAGTAACAGCGTCAATGTTACCGGAAAACTAAAAAACTTGTCTGGCGCTAAAGGTTCTTATTTAATTTACGGCGACAGCAATGTTGAAACTGGAAGCTGGGAATCCAGTGTTTTTCTCGCGCCGGAAAGCGATGCCTATTCACTTTCAATTTTTAAAAATTCAGGAAAATTCGGAGCGATGATTTCAGGTATCAACGTAGACGAAAGCGGTTATTTATTATCAAACGTAAATCGAGTTTATGTAAAATGGAACCAATCCATGTTTTTTAATAGTCATTTCCTGCTAGATTTAACATGGAACAAACCTTTACTTCTGCTGGAACCGACAGCTAACGAACGCGGAATGGGCGAATACCCTGTTTTCGAATGGGAAGACTACTTGCAACATCTGCCAAATCAATGGAGCTATATTTTATGGATCACTCCATACAATTCTCACGGAACTCCCCGGCTGATTGGTCTGGAAAATAACCGCATCAACTTTACTCACTTAAATAACAGTTCGTATTACAATTTAACACCGCTTTATTTATGCACACTGGAAAATAAAAATGCCGATCCAAAAAACTCCATATGCGGATATAATGAAGAAAAAGTAGACCCCGCAGGCCTTAAAGAACAAACTGACTGGGAATGGAAAGTAATGGTTGTTCCATGCAGCTTTCAGGAATCAAAAAACTATGTCGACAATGACAAAAACGGTCGATCTGATTATATAGACTGCGTTTTAAAAACTTTTTCAGGAGAAAAACCGGTTGTCACCGAATCTGTTTCCAATTTATTATCTACGTATTAAAACCATTTTTTTTGACGTAAAACGGCCAATTCAAATATTCCAAGGCCGCATAAAATTATGCAAAATGTCGTAAAACCCATCGAGTGATTTCCGCCGGGGATACCGCCCAGATTTACGCCGAAAAGACCTGTCATAAAAGTAAGAGGCAGGAAAATAACCGTAAAAAGAGACAGCATGTACATACGCTGGTTAACCTGCTCAGTAGTTCTACTGTTGATTTCTTCCTGAACAATGGCGGCTCTTTCACGAACAGCATCAAGATCTTCAATATGATGAATCAAACGATCGGTGGCTTCTCTAAGGCGCAGCCTGATGGAATCGTTGATCCATGAACATTTTTCATTGGGTAATTTATGAAGAGCTTCTCGCTGAGGAGCCAGGTAACGCCGAATAGCAATGATTTGTCGCCGCAATTCCGATATTTCAGATCGCAATTCTTTTTCACTCTCAAGAAGCAAACGGGATTCAATCATAGCAATTTGTTCCTCAGTATCGTCGATGGTATCGCCCATCCTTAAAATCATATGCTCGCACAAATGCGCCAGAAAATCCGCAGTACTGACCGGACCTTTTCCGATCGCTAACTTTGTAATTATATCATTGACAGAAAGCAAATCTCTTTTTCGGGTTGTGATGATTCTCGACTCTTCAAGCCACAAACGAAGAGCCACCATATCTTCCGGTTCAGCGCCGGGGTTATGATTTACACCGCGCAAAATTAACAGCAAATTATTATCAATAGATGAAACACGCGGACGAGAGCTTGCTTCAATCATGGCATGAGCAACGGGTAGCACAACCCCGCTGTCATACATCAGCCAGTTTTTAACCTCATCAACGGTGTAATCCAGGTGCAGCCAGACTATACCGTCTTTTTTTTTCCATTTCTGCCACGAACTGTCCGTAACAAATTTTGCCCCTCCTTTTCGATTGATCAAACAGGCATGAATTAGTCCCCGCGTTTCTAACCCTTCAGTCATACCATAGTTTCGGAAAATCAAACTATATGTTGGAGAAAAAAATATGAATTTTAACTTTTCATTATAAACAAGGCAGGCTTTTCAAACCCTGTGGGCATTTTGATTCCGGCACACGCAGCAAAATTTAATGGGCTATCGCTTTGGAATTATAGCAGATGGCAGCGTTGCGGCAGCGTCTTCTCAAGGGGGAGGCGGACCGGCTGGAAGCGCGATGATTGTACCCGCTGGAAATAATTCTGCAAATTGCCCTGCGAATACTCAAAATTATACTGTATCGCTAATACCTTGTTATTACACCGATTCACTTTGTTCGATACCGGCTCCTCCAAATACACTTTATATTGACATAATGCCGGGCGGGGTAGTGGGGCTTGATACAACGGGAGTTCTCTACTATGTAGATAAAGCAGTGACTACGTCGCCAACTAGAATCTATTCTGTACAAGGGATATGTACAACAAGTAGAATGGGCTATATTCCAACAGTAAACAATCCTACCATTACAGGCGTTTCAACTTCTACCTTTGCCCTGCCAATAACCATCATCAATCAATAACGTTTTTATTAGCTAGGGATTTAAATCCCTAGCTAATAAAAATTGCTAAAGACATTACAGCATTAATCCAAAAATATCGTCTGCTGAATTGGGAGATATATTTCTCAAAATAAATATTGACACCGTTGTGATTTCATATAGCATAGTTTATGGCTATTATATCGGTGCCAAAACCGCTTCGAGATAAACTCGGTGAAGAAGCGACCGACTCGCTCATCGAACTGCTGAAGGAAAATGAGGAAGGTCAAAAAAATCATCTTTTTGATATCGTTGAAGAACGATTTGAGCGACGACTTCTGGAATCGGAAGCCCGCCTTCGTAGAGAAATTCAGGGAGTCCGGGATGAAATGCATTCCGGATTTTTAGGGATTCAAAAAGATTTTTCGGAAGTTCAAAAACAATTTTCGGAAGTTCATAAAGCTATTGCTAACCAGACCAAATGGATACTTGGAGCCATATTAGCCGGGGCTGTGATTTATCCCCTCGCCGTAAAACTTGTAGATCGACTTTTTCAATAACACGATGTATGGTCGGGTTTAAACCTGCCTCTACGTAAAAAATATCATGGCATACCGCTAAAAATATCATCCACCGAAACTTGCAGGCCGGCCAGAAGTTCACTAGCTAATGTCTGCGCGGTTTTTTTGTCCCAGTTTAATCCGCGATTAATCCAAAGTTGAATACTTCTATCGGTCGGATTCAATATCCAGTACTCTTTCACTCCGTTAGAAAGGTAGCGACCTGCTTTAACTCCAAGATCCCGCTCCCGGGTGGAATCTGATAAAACCTCGCAAATCAAATCTGGTGTTCCATGTATATGACCAATGATGATACTCTTGTTTTTTTCGAGAATGAAGGAAATATCAGGCCTTAAGACATCGCCGCCGTCTGGTAGAAAAACATCAGTTTCGGGAGCAAGGTAACCCCCAACTTTAGTTTTTTTAAGATAGACTTCTACAGTAGTTAGAAAATTTGAGATTACGCGATTGTGGTTAAAAAAAGAGCTGGGACTCATATGCAGTTCTCCTTCAATCATATCATATTGAAAACCATCGTCGGGTAAATCGAGGTATTCTTCGCGGGTTACGCGGAGGCCTTCGTACAGGGGTTTGTTTTGAATTAATGTTGCCATGATTAAAGTATAGACAATAAACTCAGGATGTCAATTTTTTTTGCTAATTTATATAAAGTGAACAGTCGCGACTGTTCACTTTATATGCTGCTGTTACTGAAAAATTTCGGCTGTGGTCAATACCGCCCACCCATTTGCTCCGATGTCCCCCCCCACCCCTCCAGTGATCAATACCTTGCCGTTGGTCAGAAGCGTGGCGGTATGGCCATACCTTGCCGATGCCATCAAACCGGTGGCGGCAAACGTGCCAAGCGCAGGGTCAAAAATTTCTACTGTGGTTTGTGGGGACCCTGTGGTGGTGTCTATCCCTCCGGTGATCAATACATTCCCGTTGGCTAAAAGCGTGGCGGTATGATAAGATCTCGCCGATGCCATCGAACTGGTTGCGGCAAACGTGCCAAGCGCAGGATCATAGATTTCTTCTGCTGGGGTCGGCATCCCCGGCACTCCGGCACTTATCCCTCCGGTGATCAATACATTCCCGTTGGCTAAAAGCGTGGCGGTGTGCCAATACCTTGCCGATGCCATCGATCCGGTGGCTGCAAACGTGCCAAGCGCAGGGTCATAAATTTCAGCTGTTGCCACTACCGCTGCGCCATTATGACCGCCGGTGATCAATACCTTCCCGTTGGCTAAAAGCGTGGCGGTGTGGTTATACCTTGCCGATGCCATCGATCCGGTGGCGGCAAATGTGCCAAGCGCAGGGTCATAGATTTCTGCAGTGGCAACTGGCCCCTGGCCACCACTCAATCCTCCGGTGATCAATACCTTCCCGTTTGCTAAAAGCGTGGCGGTGTGCCAATACCTTGCCGATGCCATCGAACCGGTGTCGCTAAATACGAGTGGCATTTCATTACTGATCGCGCTGATATTCCCCAAGGCATCAACTGCGCGCATCACGTAATAATATTTGACATTGGCGCTTAAGCCCGTCACGCTCAAGGTGGTTGCACCGGCTGCCGTTATATAAGTGGGTATAAATGTGCCGGCACAACTGCCGCTTATCATACTCTGGCAAATCTGATAGGTTAAATTTGCTGACGCCGTAAGGTTGTCGGTCGAAGCGTTCCAGCTGAGGTTGGCGCTGGTTAAATTTGGAAAATTTCGGTGTACCGAAAAAATCACTGGTATGGTGGGCGGGGTTGTATCGATGGTATAGTCCGCCGAATTTACAACTGAGGCCAGAAAACCCGTGGCGCATGCCTGGGCTTTTATCTTGGTCACGGCAGAAACCCATATCGGCGCTGAATACAGGGTTCCTGTCGTACAAGCGCCGACCGTGCAGGCAGGCGTTGCACCGTTACTGGTGTAACAAATACTGGCGCCCGGCGTAGACGACGTTATACTTACCAACTGGGTGGTATTGTACATTCCCTGCGGAGGCGAAAACGTAGGCGTGGCTACCGCATTGCAGGTGGTTGCCGTTACCTGGGTAGTTGCCGTACTTGCGTTGCCGGCACTGTCTTTCGTACGAATGACAAAATAATACGGCGTTAAGGCGCTTAAGCCGGTTATGCTGTAGGTTTGGGCACCGGTTATGGTGGTATAGGCCGGCGTAAAGGTTGTGCAACCGCCGGTTATGGCAGACTGGCAGATCTCGTAAACGAGACCGGTTTGGGGCGTGATATTATCGGTTGCGGCCAACCAGGAAAGGTCAATCTGCGCCGAATTAATCGCCACAGCAGTTAAACCTGCAGGGGCTGCCGGGTTTACGGTGTCAATTGTATAAGCCCCTGTGTTTACTGCTGAAGAAAGGTAACCGGTTGCGCAGCTAATGGCCTTCAATGCGGCGTTGGCAGATACAACGACCGGGGTTGCATAGGCCGTGCCTGCTGTACAAGCGCCCATCGTTGCCGAGCAAACCGGCGTTGGTCCGTTATTGGTATAGCAAATGGTCGCGCCAGCCGTTGCCGAAGAGATCGCGATATTTTGTGCCACGCCGTAAGTACCCTGTGCCGGCGAAAATGTCGGGGTAGCGGCAATGTTATTTGCCAGAGTTGCCGCAGAAGTTTCGGCGGTTGCAATGCTGACATTACCAGCAGTATCTTTGGTACGCACTGAAAAATAGTACGTCGTATTTGCGGCTAACCCGGTTATGATGGCATTTTGCGTGTACGTAGACTGGGCATTGATATTATAAACAGGCGTAAACACGGAGCATCCGCCACTGACAAGGCTCCGGCAAATTTCATAGACAAGGTTGGCCTGCGAGGTGATGTTATCTGAACCCAAACCCCAAGAAAGGGAAATTTGCGTGGTACTGATTGCGATGGCCGTCAACCCTCCGGTCGGCGCTGTCGGCGAAGTGGTATCAATGGTGTAATTCGCAGTATTTACGGCAGAGGCCAGGTAACCCGGCGCACAGGCTACGGTTTTAAGCGTTGAATTTGCCGCTAAAAAAACAGGCGAGGAATACAGCGAACCGGAAGTACAGCCGCCCAATGTACACGCAGGCGTGGTATTATCGCTGGTATAACAAACGGTAGCCCCCAATGTCGCTGATGAAATCGCCACCGTCTGAGCGACGTTATATGTACCCTGAACCGGTGAAAATGTCGGCGTTTGGGCAGTATTTGTACTTAACGTAGTGGCAAATGCCTGGTTTGTACTGATACTGACATTACCCGCCTCATCTTTGGTTCGAATGGCAAAGTAGTATTTTGTCAAAGATGTTAAACCCGTTGCGCTGTACGTTTGGGTGTATGTTGTCCCCGACGGCACGATGTACGTGGCTACAAAACTGTTACACCCGCCGCTGACGGTCGTTTTACATATTTCATAAGTCAGGTTGGCCTGCGAAGTCACATTGTCAGAACCCAAACCCCAAGACAGGTCAATTTGCGTGGTATTGATGGCCACTGCCGTTAATCCGCCGGTTGGGGCGGTTGGCGCCGTAGTATCCGGTGTACTCGTTGTCGTAGTAGTCGTTGTAGTCGGCGTTGTTGTGGCAGGCGCACAACCAGTATAAAAGGTAATCAAGATAAGTACTAAACCGACTGCATATTTTAAAATCAGATTTTTCTCTTTCATTTTTTCCCCCTAACATATTAATCCAAATTTATACATTTTTTATTTTCGAAATTGATTCTGCGCGAGCCTGGCCTCCGGCCAGGAAAATCATTAAAATTTCATTGACACCGTTGTGATTTCATATAGCATAGTTTATGGCTATTATATCGGTGCCAAAACCGCTTCGAGATAAACTCGGTGAAGAAGCGACCGACTCGCTCATCGAACTGCTGAAGGAAAATGAGGAAGGTCAAAAAAATCATCTTTTTGATATCGTTGAAGAACGATTTGAACGGCGTCTGCTTGAAACAGAATCGCGATTAAAAGTCGAAATGCATTCCGGATTTTTAGAAGTCCATAAACAATTCTCTGAAGTCCATAAATCTATTGCTAACCAGACAAAATGGATACTTGCCGCCATCCTGGCCGGGGCTGTGATTTATCCCCTCGCTGTAAAACTTGTGGATCGACTTTTTCAATAACACGATGTATGGGGCTGTCTAAAAAGTCGC
>Ga0224495_10001039_pt1 | contig 20569 bp, 19 predicted proteins | sample SF_Jul11_sed_USG_FD_168128 | JGI IMG/M metagenome (GOLD analysis project Ga0224495, IMG submission 168128) | Sediment microbial communities from San Francisco Bay, California, United States - SF_Jul11_sed_USGS_4_1 | ecosystem: Environmental > Aquatic > Marine > Sediment | place: USA: California...
GGTCGAGCAGCGGGCGAATCCTGCGCTTCGGGGCAGGCCCATGGCGGTTATCGGGTCGGAGAAGCGCGGGGTCATCCTTTCCCCGTCCTATGAGGCGCGGGCTTTCGGGGTCAGGACGGGCATGCAATACCATGAGGCAAAACAGCTTTGTTCGCGGATCGTGTTCGTTGCCGCCGATTCGGCGAAATATTCCCACGCCTGCAAACAGCTGATCAAGATCTGGGAGCGCTTCACGCCGGTCGTTGAGCTCTTTTCGATCGACGAGGCCTTTCTGGACGTGACCGGGTGCGAAGCGCTCTTCGGTGATCCCGTGCAGATCGCGGTCCGCATCAAGGAGGCGATCTGGGAGCAGGAGAAGCTGACCTGCTCCATCGGCATAGCTCCGAACAAGCTCCTTGCCAAGCTCGGGAGCGATATGGTGAAGCCCGACGGCCTGGTGCTGATCTCTCCCGAGGACGTGGGGGAGGTGTTGGAGAATCTGCCGGTCAAGGAGATCTGCGGCATCGGACCGAACCTGACGCGGCAGCTTTCCGCCATGGGCATCAAGACCTGCGGCGAACTGGGCAGGACCCCGCTCCAGAAGCTGACGGCGCGGTTCGGCATTGTTGGCGAGCGTTTGCGGGAAATGGGACTGGGGATCGACGATTCATTGGTAGCTTCCCTGCAGGAACAGGAGTTGGAGGAGTCGAAGTCCGTGGGACACAGTATGACACTGGAGCGGGACTGCGGTGACCGGGAGGCCCTGGAGCGGCATATGCTCCAGCTTTCTGAAAAAGTCGGCAGGCGGCTTCGGCGCGGCGGATACCGGGGCAGGACCGTCAGCCTCACGCTTCGCTATGCTGATTTCGAGACCTTCTCGCGCCAGAGGAAGGTGCTGCACGCCTTGAGCCACGGCCTTGATATTCATGCCGTCGTGAGCATGATATTCAGCGAGATCGACCTTGCCCAGCCGGTCCGGCTCGTGGGCGTGAGCGTGTCGGGACTGGAGCGCCACGGTACGCAGGTTCCCTTGTTCGAGTCGGAACGGAGAAGATCGTTCATCGCTCATGCCATGGACGCGATCAACGACCGGTACGGAGACTTCTCCGTGACCTGGGGCACCCTTGCCGAGCGCTATCATCATGAACGGGTCATCTCACCGGCATGGCGGCCGGGCGGGGATAGGGAATATTAGGAAGTGCAGAGTGCGGAGTGCGAAGTGCGGAATGAACAACAAGTAACAGCATGAACAAGTAGAAATCTGAGTGCGCAATGATTTGAACAGCCTCGCCCTTCCTGGAGTGCGGGCGGGGTGAGGGGCGGCGGGAAAGAAGGCGCGGAGATAAAACCGAGCGATATGAATTTAATTCCGAATTCCGAATTCGGCATTCCGAATTTAAAAGGGGGTATCTGATGAGCACTTCCATCACAGAACGACAACAGGAGATATATGACTTCATCAGGGATGTGGTGACGGAGCGGAGCATGCCGCCGACCATGCGGGAGATCGGGGAGCACTTCAGGATCCGGTCGACCAACGGCGTGGAGAAGCATCTCGCAGCTCTGGAGAAAAGCGGGCTCATTGTTCGGGAACGGGGCAAGTCCCGGGGCATCACGCTGCCGGGAACTGAACGGAAGAACCTCGTCACCATCCCGTTGCTCGGCCGCGTCGCGGCGGGCATGCCGGTCCTTGCGCCGGAGAACCGGGAAGGAGACATCACCGTGGATTTCTCGCTCTTCGCCATGCGGACATCGGACAAGGTCTTTGCCCTGGCGGTACGCGGCGAGAGCATGATCGAGGCGCATATCATGGACGGGGACACGGTGCTGGTGAAGGAACAGCCGACCGCCCGGAACGGCGACATCGTGGTTGCCATGACCGAGGGAGAGGCCACGGTAAAGCGGTTCTATCGCGAGGGTCAGAAGGTACGGCTCCAGCCGGAGAACAGGACCATGAAACCGCTGATGTTCGACAAGGGAGACCTGCGCATCATCGGAAAGGTCGTGGGTATGCTGCGGAAGGTGTGAGGCAATTCTTTTAGAATCGGCATGTGAAGAATTGTTTTGACGGGAATTGCCACAAAATGGTCTTTTCTTCCAGCGCCCCTTTGCCCATTATCTATAAAAGGATCAATTTGACGGAGTAGGAAGATTAGTTGACAAATATTTAGAACTCTCAGCGTCTCCGCGTCTCTGCGGTGAATACCGGATGTAAAAGAGAAGGCCCTTCTCCCCTTTCGGCACGTGCTGTCGATCTATCGTAATAACAGATAGTAAAACATAGTATTAATCGATATTAGGTATTTGACCGCGCGAGGGCTCCATGCTATGTTCTCCAATATGTCAATGCGTTACGGGGGGTGCCGGTGACCGACGATCGAATAAAACCGCAGGTCAAACTTACCTCGATGAGCCACGGCGCAGGCTGAGCCTGCAAGCTCGGTCCGCAGGTCGTGGACCATATCAGGCGGGCGCTGCCGCCGCTGACCGATCCCCGGGTGCTCGTGAGCACCGAAGACGATGCCGGTGTGTACAGGATCAGCGATGACACGGCGATCGTGCAGACCGTGGATTTCTTCACACCCATTGTGGATGATCCCTATGACTTCGGCGCCATTGCCGCGGCGAACGCACTTTCGGACGTCTATGCCATGGGCGCGCGTCCGGTGACCGCCATGAACCTGCTCGCGTTCCCGAAGGACGGTGATCTGGATGTGCTGTCCGAGATCCTTCGCGGCGGAGCTGAAGTGGCGACAGCCGCCGGAGTGAGCATCATCGGCGGTCATTCGATCGACGATCGCGAGCCAAAATACGGCATGGCAGTGACCGGTGTGGTCCATCCCGGGAAATTGGCTTTAAAATCCGGTGCAAGGCCGGGCGATGTGCTGGTGCTGACCAAGCCGCTGGGCACCGGGATCATAGCAACGGCTATCAAGGCGGGCCGTGTTGACAAGGGCATCATCAACGAAGCGGTAATGCATATGAAGACGCTGAACCGATCTGCAGCAGAGGCCATGATCGAGGTCGGCGTACGCGGTGCGACGGACATCACCGGCTTTGGTCTACTGGGTCATCTCCTGGAACTTGTTCAGCGAAGCGGGGTCGGAGCGCGATTATCCTTGTCCGACATCCCCGTCATGGCAGGCGTGCGTGACCTGGCGAGCTTCAGCGTGCCCGGAGGAACGCGTTCCAACCTCCGCGCTGTCAGTGGCAGTGTCGGCTGGGGAGTGGGCATTAGCGAGCATGATAAACTTATCCTTGCCGATGCCCAGACATCGGGCGGACTGTTGATCGCTGTTGCCGCGGACAAGGTCAGGCTCCTGCTTGCGGGACTGGAAGCCCGCGACGTCAGCACCAGGGCGGTGATCGGCAGGCTTAGTGCAGAGGAACCGGGAACAATAGTGATCGAATGACAGAATTAAGATGACGGAAGCGCTGCCAAAGGAGTGAATAGATGCTTGTCGATGCACGAGGTTGTGGTTGTCCTCAACCGGTCATAATGACCGATGAGGCCCTTTCGAAGATCAACGAGGGCATCGTCAATGTGCTGGTGGATAACGAGGAGTCCGCGCTCAATGTAGCGGGATATGCGGCGCAGAACGGCCTGCTCTCTGAAACGACGCGAGAGGGGAGCGACTGGAAGGTCAGGATCGTGAAGGGATATGCATGTAAGCCGAACGGGGAATTGGGAATGCGGAATGGGGAATTAAAGAAAAAGACCTTGCTTCTCATCATCGGGACCGATTCGCTCGGCAAGGACGAGACGCTCGGACGGATGCTGATGAAGGGGTTCCTCGAGACCATGAAGGTGCACAAGCAGATCCCCCATACGATGTTCTTTCTGAACGCCGGCGTACGATTGACGACCACGAATGGCGATACTGTGCCCATCCTGCAGGAGATCGCAGCTCTTGGTACGGAGATATACTCCTGCGGCACCTGTCTGAAGCACTATGAACTCGAATCCCAGGTCCAAGTGGGCAACCGGGGGACTACGAACCTCATGGTAGAAGGTGTGCAGGATTTCGATAAAGTGGTCTGGATCTGAAGGCGTCGGAAAAGCAAGCTGTACGTGGTAAGCGATAAGCTATAAGCGATAAGCTATAAGCAGAACAGGTCTATATTGTATTTCATCCGCTATAATCAGACGTCTCGCCTGCCTTATCAGTGTCTAGCACGATTCGATAATTAAATCAGCAAGATAGATCGCTGTGAGTTGTTCGATTTTCCATCCCCATAATCCCATTGACAAATACATAAAAACATCATAATGTTTGCATGTAAATGTTCTGCGTCATCAAGCTTGTACTAGAGGAGGGCGGGACCATCATGATCCCCTTGGAAAAACGCCTCGAACTCCTGAAGGTCATAGCCCATCCTATCCGCATCAAGATCCTCGAAGACCTGACGCAGGGCGTCAAATGCGTGAGCGATTTTGAAGAGTCCCTGGACATCAGCCAGCCCAATGTATCCCAGCATCTCAAACTGCTCCGTTCCCATGGGGTCGTGGATTTCTTCGTGGACGGCCGCCTTAAATGCTATTTCCTGAAGGAGCCGTTCATCCCCGATCTCGTACAGCTCCTGAAAAAAGAATATGACGATGATATTCCGGCGCCGGCCTGCTGTCCGGTGACCAAGAAGGGGACCTATCCCGGAGAGAGGAGACGATGATGAAAAAGCGCATGATAACGTTGTATCTGAACGATCCCATGAAAGACAAATACACGAAGCAGTAAATCCTGGGGAGGATAGAATGCCAAAGATCGTTGTCTTGGGAGGGTCGTTCGGCGGATTGACCGCGGCCTTTGAACTTAAACGGCTGCTTGGAAGCAAAGCGGAAGTTACCGTGGTGAGCGATGATGACCGGTTCGTGTTCCTGCCGTCGCTGCCGTGGCTCATCATGGGGTGGCGGAAACCCGGGGACATCACGCTCCGGGTCAGCGAGATCCTGAGGCCCAAGGGGATCGGGTTTGTTCACGATGGGGCGAAACTGGTCGATGCCGATGCTTCGAAGGTCATCACCGTAAAAGGCAATGAGCTTCCGTACGATCATCTTGTCATATCGACCGGTCCCTCACTGGCATTTAACGAGATCCCCGGTCTCGGACCGGAACAGGGATATACTTCCTGCGCCTTTACCCTCGACCACGCTGTCAAGACCGGAGAGATCTGGAAGAGTGTTTTGGAAAAGCCCGGCCCCATCGTGCTGGGATCAACGCAGATGGTCTCCTGCTTCGGTCCCTCCTACGAGCTTGCCTTTGAGATGGATCATGAACTTCGCAAACGGAAGATGCGCCACAAGGTCCCGATCCTTTATCTCACCTCGGAACCCTATCTCGGCCACATGGGCATCGGGGGCCTGGGGGCCTCGAAGCTCTGCATGGAGACGGAATTCGCTGAAAAGGACATCAAGCCGCTGGTGAATCAGGCGATCCAGGAGGTCGTTCCCAACGAGATCCGGCTGAAGGACGGGACGAAGATCCCTTTCAAACTGGCCATGATAGCTCCGCCGTTCAAGGGAGTACCCGCCGTAGCTCCCCTGGGGAATCCCCGGGGCTTCATTCCTGTGGACAAGAACTACCGGCACGCAAAATACAAAAATGTTTTTGCTATCGGCGTGGCCATCGCCATTGCGCCGCCTGAAGCCACGCCGGTGCCCACGGGGGTTCCCAAGACCGGGTACATGACCGTGAAGATGGCAAAGACCGCGGCAGCGACCATTCTGTCCGACATTACAGGGAAGACGCCGCCCCAGGCGGACGAGCTCAGCGTTGTCTGTCTCATGGACATGGGGAATACCGCGGCGCTGATGAAAGCCTATCCGGTGCTGCCCCCGCGCCAAAGCTCCTATACGAAGAAAGCGATCTGGGCGAAGTGGCTGAAGTTCGGATTTGAACGGTACTTTCTGTGGAAAATGAAGCAGGGGCTGAGCCAACTGCCGTGACAGGGGAAATGGGGAATGCCGAATGCGGAATAGGACTGAGGATTTCCTGTATCGTACTGCAAGACGGTCGGGTGAGAGGGGGGGACGCTGTACTGCTTATCGCTTAAGACTTACAGCTTACCGCTTGCTACTGCCATGATCTGTCTTTTCACAGGCTCCGGCCCGTTTTCTGGCGGAGCTGTTTGTCCTGATGGTTCGAAGGATTGTCAGTGAGCAGGAGAACGCCGTCTGCGGAGTAGCCCACGTAGATCGTATGACGGGGAGCGAAGGCGGTCTCCCCGCCTTTATAGAGCTTCATGATCTTCTTGACGTAATCCCGCGTCTCCTTAAAGGGAGGAACAGTCCCCCATTTTTTCACGTTGGTCTCGCCGGCATTATAGGCTGCAAGCGCGAGCGGGACGTTGCCCTCGTACCGCTCCAGCAGGGTACGGAGATATCTGACGCCTCCCTCGATGTTCTCGCGGGGGCTGAAGGAGTTGTTCACGTTCAGGTCGGACGCTGTCTGGGGCATGAGCTGCATGAGCCCCATGGCGCCTTTTCGCGATATGGCAAAAGGATTGAAGTCCGACTCGACCTTAACGATCGCGTGGACCAGCGAGGGATCGACGCCATGTTTTTCGCAGGCATCGTTGATGTATCGGGTATATGCGGTGGTAGGCATGCCGCTGCCGACGGTTGCGCGGGCTTCCTGTCTGACCGGCTGCTTTAAGGGGGCGGTTGCAACGGCGTCTGCTATGGATTGCTGCCGTGATTCGGAACGGATCCGGGCGTGCTGTTTTCCATTGGTTGAAGTAGGAACGTTCGTAAAGTGGACAACGCCCTTGTTATCCACGTATTCGTAAATGTCAGCGTATGCCGGCGAAAGAGAGCAGGCCATCCACGCTGTCACCGTCAGTATGTAAAAGGGTCTTATTCTCACCTGATCGTCCCGGGATATCACAATCGGCTTATTTTTCTACTATATCATTATTCGGCAGTGCTTACAAGAGGGAAGTGTTCAAATAAAAAAGCCGGCCCACATGACATGAGCCGGCTGATGACAGCATATGCTAAGTCTCTTACGCTCCTGCCTGCACCTCGATCTTCCTTGTTTTCGCTGCCTGCGCTTTGGGGAGCACCAGCCGCAGCACACCGTTCTTTACCGTGGCTTTGATGCCGTCCCGGTCGATCTCTTCGGAGATCGTGAATGCCCGCTGGTAGTCTCCGACCCCGTATTCGGCGTAGAAGGGCCGTGACGCTTTCTGCTGCTCCGGGTCCGTCATTCCGTAGATCGTGAGCACGTTCTTTTCAAGTGAGATATCCACGGACCTCTCGTCGGTCCCCGGCATGTCCGCGGTCACGACGATCTCGTCCTTTTTCTCCAGGATGTCCACGCTTGGGGTATATGCCTTCCTGGGACGGGTGCGTTCCACGCCATCGGGCATTTCAGCCTCTTTTTTCTGCAGTTCCCTTGTCGTTGCCATGGTCTTTCACCTCCTATGCTGATATCACATTGATCTTTTTGGGTTTGTCCTCTTCTGCGCGGGGAAGCGTGATCGTCAGAATCCCCTTGCTGAACCTTGCCTCCACCTTGTTCGCATTGATCAGGAAGGGGAGGTCGACCGCCCTGTTGAACGAGCCGCTCCATCGCTCGCGGCGGTGATAGGATTCCTCGTCCTTCGCCTCTTCGGGATTGCGGGAGCCCTTGAGCGTGAGGGTCTTGCCAACAACCGAGATGTCCACATCCTTGGGGTCAACGCCCGGAAGTTCGATTGTCACTTCGGCCTCGTCTCCGGTCACCCATACGTTCACTGCGGGAAATTCCGCAGCTGCTGCGGGGACTGCCAGGTCGCGGAACAGACGCTGCATCCTGTCCAGTTCCGACCAGGGATCCCATGTTCTGTTGAACCTGCTGATATCCGACCATATCATATGTTGTTCCTCCTTCTTGTTTTATACTTACTGGCACTCTGTATCTACGAGTGCTAATTCAAAATATAATACTTGAGTGTGTTCTTGTCAAGTAATATTATTAGCATTTAAATACAATAGGTTAAGCGTTATGCAAATATACGAACGGAAACAATAGACTTGGATAGGAATTCGGGAAAAGGCAATTTGGACGTTGAGAAGATCGGATCAAGGCGGAAAAAAGAGTGCGGACAATAACTTTCACAGAGCTGGAACGATCATGGTTCTGAACCTCGCTCTGAGTCATAAATTACCGTTTCCCGGTCAATGACTTCATGTTAAAATCCATTGCGTGATCCGATGAGATTCACAAAGGTGAGCAATGGACCAGGAACAGGCGCTGGAACTGAAGCAACGGGAATTCAACGAAGCCATGGAACGCTACGAGAAGGTCCCTGTCTATAAAGTGATCTACAAGGCGGTATCGGTGGTCAATGTTTCGCTGCAGATCTACTTGCTCTATCTGGTCCATCCTCTTTCCATCGGCCTGCCGTTGCAGATATTTTCCTTTTTCGCCGCTTATCTGGCAGCGGACTTCCTGAACGGCCTGGTCCATCTGTTCATGGACGGGAACGACGACTATACCTCCCCTGCAGGCCCGCTTGTCGCCGCGTTCCATCTGCACCACCGGACGCCGCTCTACAAGAAGAACAATATCCTGCTGGTCTATTTCAATGAGACCGGAGCAAAGAACTGGCTTGTGGGATATCTTCTCCTGGCGGTTCTGTTGATCAGGACAGCGGCTGTCCCTCCGGTCCTTTCGTGGATCATGGTCTATTTCGGCATCCTGTCATCGGTTGCGGAGGTGTCTCATTACAGTTGTCATGTCACGGATTCAAGGATCGTGCAGTATTTACGATATCTCGGATTGTTCCTCACGAAAAAGCATCACGGTCAGCATCATATTTCCGATAATGTGAACTACGCATTCCTGAACGGCTTTACCGATCCGCTGCTGAATATGATCGCCAGGAGGTTCTCACGGGGGTACAAGAACAGGACGGACAGGCATTATGCGACGTATACCGGAGCCGGAACAGCGAATAGATGATTTTGGAATGCGGGATGCGGAACTCGGAATGTAAACTGCGGAGTGCGGAGTAATTTGGAGGACAATTATCAGGCTAGATAGTAAACGAGGGCAGGCGGATCGCCTGCCCTTTTTCTGTAAAGACTGAGGATAGAGCCACTAAAACAATTCGATATTCTCACGAAGCCACGAAGGCGCGAAGGAAAGCCGTTCAAAGCGTTGCACGGTCCCTGCTTCGCGGCTTCGTGACTTCGTGCGAGAACAGGTATAACGACAGGGTCAGCTGAACGTCGCTCTTGTGGTTCCCGCGCTTTGGAAACAGGCCCGGCCCATCAGGAACGACGAGAAAAAATGGTCTCGGTTTTGGCCAAAATTGCCCTTTTTGTGTTCCTTGATTTGTGTTATAGTCGTCGCACAAGAGTTTCTTCCCTGTCATTGCAGGCGATCCTTTGAGCATGCTGGTATCCGCTGTCGCAGGCGGGGCGGTTCCCGGGGAGAGAATGCATGAGCATCATTCGAACAAGCAAGACCGTGCATTACGAGATCAACGGCAAGCGCTACGACCGCATCGAGGACGTGCCGCCGGAGTTCCGCGAAATGATCCGGCAGCTGAACGAAAATCCCGAAGCGTTCAGGAACAAGACCGTGGCCGCGGTCACGACCTCCGTTTCCGGCGGGATAGGGGGAGATCCCGCGGGATCGTCGTTCGCGGACCATCGCGAGAAGTTCCTGCGCGAAACGGTCCTTCCGAACCTTCATCTTCTGGACCCGAAAGCGCAGGCAGAGGTGCTGCGGGAGATCGGCGGGGAAACCGAAACACAGCCGTCCCAACGAAGCACGATCATCTGGATCATTGTGTATGTACTGGTGGGGCTGCTGTTGCTATTCGGATACAACGCCATAAGGAATATGGTCGTTGCGCCATAAGGGAAGGGCATCGCCGGAAGAAGGTTTCGGGAAAGGGAAAGCATGTTCGAGAAACTGAAACAAGTTCTCAAAATGATGACCGTTGTTCCCGTGCCTTTTGATCCCGCCAGGTTCGGCGATCAGATCGCATCACAGACCGAGTGGACGCCGGCAAAGCGCGGGGGCGCCAGTTTCCGGACGCACAAGCTGGCCATGGCGAGCACGACCAGGATCGAGTTCCGTGCTGCCTTCGGCGCCTTGCTCTTTTATCTGCTCTTCTTTCTCGCCGGTCTCGGAGCGTTCCTTGCCATTTCCATCCCCTGGTTCCTTGGCAAGCGAGGCTCTTTTGACATGGGTCTGCTCATCCCGATCTGCATAAGCTGGATCTTCATAGCCGTCGGCGCGTACCTGTTCTACGCCGGGACCGCTCCTATTGTGTTCGAAAAAGGACGGGGCGTGTTTTGGAAAGGACGCAAAGGGCCTGATGACGAGGTCATGAGCAGGAACAGGAGAGACTTCGTGCGGCTCGATCAGATCCATGCAGTGCAGTTGATCGCCGAGTACATCACCGGCAAGAACTCTTACTATAGTTATGAAATGAACCTGGTGATGGCCGACGCCAAACGGATCACGGTCATCGATCACGGGAACCTGGAGAGGATCCGCGAAGATGCCAAAACCCTGGCCATGTTCCTGGGAAAGCCCTTGTGGGACGCGACAATAAACTGACCTGGGCCCCTCACCTTGATCCTCTCCCCTCGGGGGAGAGGGTAGGGTGAGGGGGCTCGGTCCGTATGTATCAATACTTATTTCAACAAGGAGACCGCCGAATGCTGAACAGAAAGAACTTCTTTATCCGCGAGCATGTGGGGTTCATGAAACTGTCCGATACCTATGACATCCTGGACCCGGAGACGCAAAAACAGGTGGGGATCGCCAGGGAGAAACCGGGAACGCTCATTCACGTGCTTCGTTTTCTGGTGAATAAACGTCTCCTGCCCACAAAGGTCTTTGTGTACGAGGGAGAAAATCACGAAGATGAGAGCAAACTGCTCTTCTCGATCCAGCGCGGCGTCACCCTGTTCCGGTCCCGGGTCAATATTCACGATAAGGGCGGAGCAATCATCGGCTGGCTCAAGAGCAAGGTGTTCTCCCTGGGCGGGGCCTTCTATGTCTATGACGCCGCTGACAACGAGGTCGCTTTTGTAAAAGGCGATTGGAAAGGCTGGAACTTCCGCTTCTTGAACAAGTCGGAGCGGGAACTGGGCACCATCACAAAGAAGTGGGCGGGCATCGGCAGGGAGCTTTTCACCTCTGCGGACAACTATATGATCGCGTTGAACCAGGAAGCGACGCCGGCGCAGGCTATGCTGCTGCTTGCGGCGGGTTTGGCGGTGGATACGGTGTATAAAGAAAGATAATGGGGGGTGACGTACTAACCAAGCCTGGAATATCTCATCTTTTCAGGCCTGATCCCCAAGTGTTCCCATACTGCTTTCAGAGGTTGTCATGCGCAAACGCACCAAGATCGTCGCCACCATCGGCCCGGCAACGAGTTCGCCGGCAATGATCGCCATGCTCATCCGGGCGGGCATGGACGTCGTCCGGCTCAATTTTTCCCATGGTGACCGGAAGGCCCACAGCGAGCGCATCCGCCTGGTCCGCAGGGAAGCGAAGCGGCTGGGCCGCCACATCGCGATCATCCAGGACCTTCAGGGACCGAAGCTCCGGGTCGGCAGGATGAAGAACGACGCCGTGCTCCTGGAGCGGGGTGCATTCGTCACGCTCACCACGAAGAACGTCGTGGGCACAAAGCGGCTCATTTCGATCACCTATCCCCGCCTCACCGGGGACCTGAAGCCGAACGACACGGTCCTGCTCGATGACGGCCGGCTCACCCTGACGGTCATGGAGCGGGGACGGGACACGATCGAATGCGTGGTTGTCCGCGGCGGGGTCCTGAAGAGCCACAAAGGTGTCAACATGCCCGGCGCCCGGCTGACCCTTCCGTCCCTCTCGCGCAAGGACAAGGACGATCTGCGTTTCGGCATCGCGCAGGGCGTGGACTACGTCGCTCTTTCGTTCGTGCGCACGGCCGACGACGTCCAGGCGGCCCAAAGGTTCATCCGCGTCGCCGGTGCGGGGATCCCGGTCATCGCGAAGATCGAGAAACCCGAGGCGATCCGGAACCTTGCGGAGATCATCGCTGCCGCGGACGGCATCATGATCGCACGGGGAGACCTGGGCGTCGAGATGTCGCCCGAGGAGGTGCCGCTGCTCCAGAAGCGGATCATCCTGGCCTGCAATGAGGCCGAGAAACCGGTTATCACTGCGACCCAAATGCTCGAGAGCATGATCGAGGCCCCCCAGCCCACGCGGGCAGAGGCCTCGGACGTGGCGAACGCGATCCTGGACGGCACGGACTGTGTCATGTTGTCGGGCGAGACCGCCGTGGGAAAGCACCCGGTCCTGGCCGTGGAAGTGATGGCGAGGATCGCCGCCCATGCCGAGACCTCGCTCACCCAGCTGCCGCCGGACAAGCATATCGGCGGGATCGGCGAAAGTATCGCCCACGCCGCCTGCCGGGCCGCACAGGAGCAGCAGGCAAGGGCGATCGTGACCTTTACCCAGTCCGGCAGCACGGCGCTGCTCGTTTCCAAGCACCGGCCTGACGCGGATATCATCGCGCCCACGCCTTTCGAACGGGTGGCGCGGAAGGTCGCTCTCTACTGGGGAGTGATCCCGGTGATCCTGAAGCCGCGGCGGACCACCGACGCCATGATCATGAGCGTGGAACGGATCATGCTCAAGAAACGGCTCGCGCGCAAACACGACCTCATTGTCCTGACCGCCGGCGTGCCGATCGGTGTGGCAGGCAGCACGAACATGATGAAGGTCCACCGCGTCGGGGAGACCAGCGGGCTTGAATCGCGCAGTTGATCATTTTATGGGGGGGCGGGAAAATACGAGAGTAGCAAGCCCCCCTCACCCAGCCCTCTCCCGCGAGGGGAGAGGATAAGGTAAATAAGGGGACGCTGGTTCCTACGGTGCATTGCCGCAGTATCAAATATATATTCACAATGTACTCTGAGAACCAATGTCCCTAAGTTGGCCCCAGTTCTCCCTACACTACCCATGTATTCCCATAAAGGAGTATTCAGAAATGGCGACCTCAGTAATCGCTGCAATTGAAACATTGATGAGTCTTCAGCGCTGGAATGTCATGCCAAGGATAGAAAACTGGACAGAAGCTGAAAATATTGCCTATACTACGCATGTTACATATGCACTTGCGCGAGAACTTGAATGGAATGACGATAAGATTCAACACGCGATGATGAGGGCGCTGCTAAAATCCCTTAACAAGCATTTTTTGGCAGACATTCCGGTGAAATCGAGACGTGTATTGCGCTTGATATCTGATGGCGAGGGTAAACAATCATACGAAAAACTAATCAATGAATATGCAAAGAAAACAGCACGCCTTTTCCCTAGAGAATTATTCCGAACCATAGAATGCTACATGACTATTCATGGAAACTATTCGGATGGACTCGAAGGGCGTGATAGGGAAGAAGTGGAAGAACTTGTACATTTTGCTCAACATAAAGTTGCGCTTGATGAATGCGAAATAAATGAAAAAGTTTATCCTAGTCGTGGCTATGAGATAATACACAAGGATATTGAAGAACGCCTTAACAAACTGGATCCTGACAAACGCTATAACAAGGTATACGAAGAAATTCGATTGTACCTTGGCACCGTTAAGAACCTCAAGTATCTAAGACGATGGAACCGAATTAACAGGACAGTCGAGACCTCTGTACTAAGTCATACGTTCGTGGTGACGATTCTGTCGCTCATGTTTGCGCTGTTGTCCGCGCATTCTGATAAAAAGATAAAAGATGGAACGGTCTTAGATGCAATATTGCGCGCCATGTTCCAAGGCTTTCCAGAGACATTGACGGGGGACATTATCACTCCTGCAAAAGATATCCTCAACAGGTCCTGTGATGGTATATGGGATAAGGTTGAAGCCACTCTAATAGATGTTTTTTTATCAGAACAAGTGCCTAAGGGACTTCGTGGCGATATGTCCAAGAAACACTTGCTCGATGAACTCTCCGATTCTGAAAATTATACTGTTGCTTCTCTCGTAAAGGATTGCGACCGCCTTGCGTTGGTACTTGAATGCCACATTGAAGCTAGAAATGGTAATATAAATGTCGAGATGACGAGTGCATTTAAAGATTATCTTGCGGTGCTTCAAGGTTCAGAATGGCGTGGGATTCGCGAATTTGCGCAAATGATCGCTATCGAAAGCCGCTAAATGCTTTGAAGTAATGTCCACTTGAAGTCTTTAAATTGAAAAAACGAGAAATCATGAGGTAATGTGCTTTCGTGTAATTACCGCAGCCGGGTTAGGCAGAGCGTCTTTTGTGAAACCTACGTGGCTGCAATTCCTTTGGGCATTATTGCGGGACACGAGCTTGCGCTTTAATAGCAATGAGGTCGAGAATAGTTATGTAAGAGGATAATAAGTAATGAATCTCATCGAGTTTTTTAAATCACAATTTGGTATTCCTGCATCAGTGATATTTATTGGCAGTTTGTTGGTGTGTCTTGGTGCTCTTTGGGCAGCGCGGGAAGCTCTTCAAAATGAGCGCAAGCTAAATGAGAAGAATGAGCAAATTGCGGAATTGACCATTAAGAATTTGCAGCTTAGTGAGGAAAATAAGAAATTGATAGAAAATTCTTTGGCTGAGCTCACCGGTGGCCAAAGCTGGGCATACCTTGATGTCGGTGTGAGAACGAAAAAAGGAATCATGCCAACATCTGGTATTGTCCTTATATGTGTTGGTAAACATCCCTTGACCGACGCAAGGATCACTATTATGAAAAGAGAAAAAAATGATGAATCAGGCGGTCAAACATTTGTTGGGGTTGCTAAATACGAGCTTCCTGTGATAAAGCCTGTATCTTTAGCAAATTCCAATTTACTGGGAACGTGGAATTTGCAGGGAACAGATGATATCGTTTTTTTGGTTAATATAGAAACAAGAAATGTATCAATAGAGCAAGCTATCTATTTCAAGCGAGATGCCGATAATAATTGGCTTATGGGTACAAAAGTCCAGCGTCATGTGCCTCTTGGCAATGGCGGCTTTAGACCCGAAATTCTGTTGGAGCGTTTTGATCACGGTTTCGCCACTGACGGGTTGCGATGGCCAGGAATGTTCAATTGAGAATGGACAGCTAGGGGGCCGTTGTATCCTAAAAGGACTTTCCCATTCGGGAGCGATGCACTTAATATAGGACACACGTTATAAGTTCGTATCCAAGATTCCCCCTGCTATTTTAACGAAGCAAGGCCGGCCGGCCAAAAGAGAGGACATATGATGAAGAGGATTTCTATCGCGGTTTTATTGTTATTGCTCCCGATCCCTGTCTTCGCAGGACCCGAGCTTAAAGGTTCGACCGAAGAGCTGAGAAGCTATCTCTTGGATGAACGCTCGATTATCGTAATATCAGGAACCGGCGAAGAACGCGTGCGTGCGGACACGGCCATAGTTTCTCTCATGGTGAAAACAAAAGAGGATAAATTCCAGGCCGCGCTCGACAAAAATATTGCGATACGAAAAGAGGTTAAAAGCAAACTGCTCGCCGCAGGCGTTCCGGAAGAGAACGTGGAGATGGCGAAGTATTCATCGACGCCTTCCTACAGCTGGCTGGGAGACAAACCTACGAGCTACGGGATCACCAACGAGATCATGATCACGATCGATAAGGAATCCCAACTGTTGTTGATCGCGAATCTCGTCGATACGATCAAGGAAGTATATTTCCTGAGGACCGAACTCAAACACACGAAAAAGCAGCCAAGCAAAACAAAAGCGCTGGAGAGATCGCTTGATGATGTCATTGCGAAGAAGCAGCTATACGAAAAGTCACTTGGCATTTCCCTGTCTCCCGTTCGCGTCGTTGAACAAGCGGTAACGGAAGGGCAGCCGGTCAGATTCACCCAGGAACCGAAGAAGCTGTATGGTTCCCTGTCTTCGGCGTCCGATGTGAGCGGTGAATTCGGCAAAGGCGAGGGCACTCCCGGTTTCGGAGAGATCGTCTACAAAGCGCAAACGCACGTTGAGTTTACCGTGCATCCGAAGCGATTATGATAGGATCTCGGATAGCTGGACGGACGTTGCTCGAAGGCGGAGAAGGGACGTTATTTTTCTAAATGGATTTTCCCATTTGGGGGCAATGTACATCAGGTGGGACACAACGTCCCTACTATCTCGACCAAATACTAGGTCATTAAAAAAAGAAATTCCGATGAAAATATTCACGCTCGCAACACTAACGGTTCTTCTTCTGGCATTTACCACAGCGCTGCCTGCTGCTCTAGCAGCGGATCGGGAAAGCGTTGTGACCGACCTAAAGAACCCGGAGTGGGACATCCGCTGGAATGCTATCCAGGAGTTGAACCGGCATCCCGATGCCTCCACGACCGACGCCCTAATCGAATCCTGCGGCGATCCGCTTGCGGACATCCGTGACAAGGCCGCCGACACGCTCGCTGCTATTGGCAAGCCTGCGCTGCCGAAGCTTCTGAAGGCGCTCAACAACCAGCGGGACGATGTCGTCATTTGCGCCTGCGTCAGTCTGGGGAGGATCAAGGACCCTGCTGCAATTGACCCGCTCATCCGGACGCTCCAGCATCGTGCCGCCCGCGTGCGGGAAAGCGCGCTCGAAGCGCTGGGCGCGTTGCAGTCCTCCCGCGCCTCGGACAGCATTGTTCCGCTGCTCAAGGACCCTGACGAACAGGTGCGGGAGAAGGCGCTTTTGGTCATGGGTGATCTTCGCGACCCGCGGGTGATCGACGGACTGATCCTGGGCCTCAAGAGTAGGAATGACAAGGTCACTTCCGCCTCCTACCGTGCGCTCGTTGCTATCGGTCCCTCTGCCGTGCCGAAGCTGGTGAAACAGATCGAAGGGAACGACTGGAGCCTCAAGTACAAGGTCATCGAGATCCTGGCGGCCATGAAGTCGCCCGAAGCGATCGCTGGCCTGGTGCGGCTGGTGGGCAGCGATCAGCAGCAGCTCAGGGAAACCGCAGGGTATAAGCTCCAGCAGATCGGCGAGCAGGTCGTGGATCCGCTCATCGCCTGCCTGCGGTCCCCTGATCCCCGGACGCGCCAGGCGGCCGCGACCATCCTCGGGAACATGAAGGCCGCGAAAGCCGAGACCCCGCTCCTCAAGCTCCTGAAAGACAATGACCCGACTGTGCGCGGAGCGGCTGCTTCGGCTCTCGGCTCGTTCAAGAACATGAGGATCCTCGAAGCTTGCCTGCCGCTGCTCCAAGACCGGGACGAGTCCGTCCGCGCCAGCGTGCTCGAAGGCCTGAACAAGATGGCATATCCCTGGCTCGTCGAGGAGTTTATCAGTGCGACGACCGACCGGTCAGCGAAAGTCCGTCTGAAAGCAGTGACCATACTCAAGGAACTGCACGACCTGCGCATCGTGCGCACTTTTCAGAGGACCCTCAAGGACCCAGATCCGGAAGTGCGGGAAAGATCGCTCTGGGGGCTGTACAGCCGCGCAAGCCGTGAGCAGGAGTCCGAGGCGGGAGCTTCCCTGATCAATGATCCCAGCCAGAAGGTTCGGCTAGCCGCCGTCGGAGTCCTAGCCCGTAACCTACATTCCGCGGTAGGGATGAAGGCAGGCCTGACCGCGCTCGGTGATGGCGATCCGGAGGTCAGAAAAGCGGTTGCCAAGAGCTTCATCTACAGCTTCTCCAAAGACGAGCGCATCGCCAAGCCGTTCCTGGATGCGCTAGTCAAGGAAAGGGATCCGGAGATGCTGTCCTTCCTGGTTGAGTTTGTCAATATCTATGACAGCCGTGATGCGCGCGCGGTCGAGCCGATCCTGACGCTCCTGCAGAGCGAGAAGGAACATGTGCGTGCGGCTGCCGCTCGGGCGCTCGGCACGCTCAGGGACAAGCGGGCCATCGGACCGCTTGCGGCGCTCCTGAAGGACCCCGATATCTATGTCCAAGACCGGGCCGTGGCTGCGCTCCGGAAGATCTATCCGCATTTCCCGGAAGCTCAGTTCGCGCCTATAATCGAGAACCGATTCCGGGCCTTGAAGCACAGCGAAGCTGGGGTCCGGCGGGTCGCGGCGTACGATTTTGGGCTGATGGAGGAACAAAGCGCGGTCCCGGCGCTAATCGATGCCATCGGCGACCGCGATCACGAGGTGAGCGAAAAGGCCATCAGCGCACTAGGTGAGATCGGCGACCGGCGAGCAATCAAGCCACTCCTCGCGATCATGCAGAAGCATCCGAGCGGCCGGACGGGCGACGAAACCTGGCGATTCCAAGGCTCCGCAGCGAGGGCGCTGAAGCGCCTGAAGGACCCGGCTTCCATCGGGCCGCTCATCAAGATCATGAAGGACCCCCGGACGAACCAGGGCCACGAGGCAGGCGACATACTGGCCGAAATCGGTGACCCGGCGGTGGCCCCGCTGATCGATGAGCTCAGGGACCGCTCGAGCCCAGCCCGCATCCTCGCCGCCTTTGCGCTCGCGAAGACCCACGACCCCCGAGCAGGGGAACCTCTCGCCGAGGCCTTCCGGGAGAAGGGCGACACTATCTTTCAACAGATTTTCATCGAGATGGGCTCTCCAGCAGTTACTGCGCTCATCGGCCTGACAAAGGACGGTTTGCCGAATATTCGCGCGCAGGCGGTAACCATACTCGGCAGGATCGGCGACCCCCGCGCCGTTGACGCGCTGATAGCGGCAACGGCCGATGCGGATACGCGTGTCCGCTTTGCGGCTGCATCTGCATTGGGCTCGCTGCGGTCAGCGGCGGCTGTAAAGCCCCTCACCGGGATGCTTGCGGACCCCGCACACGGCCATGAGGCAGGCAAGGCGCTCAAGATGATCGGAGAACCGGCTGTGGAACCCCTCATCGCTATAATGCGATCGGCTGACCCGATCGCTCGCCGCAATGCTGTAGCGCTTCCGGAAAATGTCAGCAACAGAGCATTTGCGCCCGTCTTGCTGTTAGGCCTAGGGGACAAGGACCGCGATGTCCGAGTGACGACCCTTCGCGCCTTGAGCGATTACGGCAGATCAGTCGCCGACATGGAAATCCCGGGAAACCGGTTCGTGCCGCTCCTGGGAGACCTGGACGCAGAGGTCAGGAAAACCTCCGCAGTCATCCTCGGGTATTACAAGAGCCGGACTTTCATCAAGCCCCTCTGCGGCGTGCTTCTCGACCAGGACCAGTCTGTGAGGTCCGCCGCGCTCGGATCCCTCGGAGCGATCGGCCATCCTGACGCAGACCGGTGCATTGAGAGGCGCACGCCCTGACCGCGGGTCGTGCCTTTGGAGAAGCGACCATGCGAATGATCCTTTATGCTGCCTCGATAGTAGTGTCCGTTCTTTACGCTGTTCCTGGTACGACGCAGGATGCCACAGACCTGCTGATCCTCCAGGACATAGGCACCTACACTTTATCGACGCCCAAGAAGCTCATCCCCGGATTCCCTCCGGTCGGCGGCCCTCTCGCGCAGAACAATAGCGGTGCGCTGGCCGAGGTCGATCATTTCCCCTTCCATGGGGACGTGACCGCGAAGGTTTTTTACCACGGCGGCAAGGGCACGGCGTCCCCGACGGTCACGGTTACCCGCCATGCTGGCGACGAAGCGGACCAATGGCTGTCCCATGAGGTGGACGCGGCGTTCCGGAATTACGGACAGCCCGCACGGACCTATATCCTGGACACCATCGAAGGGAACGCGGTCATCACGCGGTTCATAGGCGGCGCGGAATACCGATGGCTCAGCGGGAATACTGTCGTGCATATAGAATACCACGACTCGACACTCGGCAAGACGAAGCCGCTCGAAGTGATCAAAGCATACCTGGCCAAGTACCCTTCGACGCTGAGAACGACCTCGTATAAGGACTTGGTGAGCAAGGAGAACAAGACCGCATGGATCCGGGAGGAGATGGAGCGCCGCTTGTGGCTGTGCGATGCCTGGCTCAAAGCGATCGGAGCAGGCACGGTCCGGATTGGGCCGGGGCTGTCGAATATCGCCGACAGCCTGAAGTCCTTCAATAAATACCGGAAGAAGTATTATGGATTGAAATCCTTGCCGGACGAAAGGACGATTGACGGCTACGCGGAGAACTTGCAGGGAAGCGAGATCAAGGCACTGGTACAGGAGTCCAGAACGTGGTGGTCAAGCAAGCGTTCCGGCAGCCTCATCCTCGACCTTAGCAGCCCATTAAGCAAGGATGATGAAGAATAACCTTACCATGAGATAGATCAAAAAGCCGAAGCGTGGAGAGACAGGGACATGAAGCAACTCACTCAGGGGGACATCCTCTATCTGTACTTTATGAGAAAGAAGAAATGCATGCTTTGAAACAACGACAGGAAGTAAAACAGAAAACATGATTCAAAAATCCCATAGCCGCCACATCATCTATCCTCTTCTGACAAGCGCCCTCTTCTTCGCGATCGCACTTTCCCCGGTCGACCTGCTGGGCTGCAAGACCCGCGGCTTGCTGGCATTCGTGATCGCTTTCGGGAGCGGGATCGGGGCGCTTTATTCCGTGATCAAGGCGTTGAAGGGGAGAGTGAAGGGGGATAAGGATGCATCGTGGTGGATCGTCAGTACCCTGCTTTTGACCATACCTGTTGTGGCTTTGCTGATATTGGCGTGAGAAGACCGAAGCTTCTAGCCCCCCCC
>Ga0224495_10001040_pt1 | contig 20554 bp, 14 predicted proteins | sample SF_Jul11_sed_USG_FD_168128 | JGI IMG/M metagenome (GOLD analysis project Ga0224495, IMG submission 168128) | Sediment microbial communities from San Francisco Bay, California, United States - SF_Jul11_sed_USGS_4_1 | ecosystem: Environmental > Aquatic > Marine > Sediment | place: USA: California...
ATTAAGCTTGGAGATTTTGCTGCTGCCAAGGATGGAATTGAAAAATTACTTACTGACTTTTCAGAACACAAGAATATAGCAAAAGCGGTCAACAAGGTAGCAGATCACTATCGCTGGTCAAAAAGATACGAAAAAGCCCGCCAGCTTTATCAATATGTTGTCGACAACTGGCCTCAGGCCGAGTACGCGATATGGTCACAAAAAAGCCTGGTAATTTCATATATTCAGTTCGTAGATGACCCGAATGCTGACGCTGCTATTGAAAAATTGCTTGCCAATTTTTCACAACATAAGCAGAAAGCAAATGCGGTGAACATGCTGGCAGATGAATGCAGCTTGTTAAAAAGGTACAGAAATGCCCGACGGCTTTATCAATACTTTGTCGAGAACTTCCCTGACAGCGATTCGGCTATATGGGCGCAGCAGGGCGTGGCAATTTCAAACATTAAGCTCAGAGACGATGACGCCGCCCAATATGCGGTTGAAAAATTGATTACTGACTTTTCAGAACATAAGGATATAGCAAAAGCGGTTAACAAGGCGGCGGATCACTATCGCTGGACGGCAAAATACGAAAAGGCCAAACAGCTTTATCAATATGTTGTGGATAACTGGCCTCAGGCCGAGTACGCGATATGGGCACAAAAGAGCCTTGCAGTTTCAAATATGTGGCTGGGAGATGACCCCAATGCTGATGTTGCTATTGAAAAATTGCTTACCGATTATTCCGAACATAAACAGATAGCAAATGCGGTGAACATGCTGGCAGATGAATTTACTATGTTAAATAGATTCGACAAGGCCCGCGAGCTTTATCAATACGTTATAGACCACCGGCCTGAAGATGATTCCGCGAAGCGGTCAGAATTGGAGATAGCAAAGACAAATGTCTTGTCCCTTATCAAGTCGGGAGACGATGCCGCAGCCAACCAAGCCCTTGACATCTTAATTGCCGATTTTAATGACCATCCGGATGTGCCAACGTTGTTTTGGATTGTCGCAAAAAGATACGAAAAGCTAAGGAAATACGCAGAAGCAAGGACTGTGTATCAAAACATCGTAACAAATTATCCAGGCACTAATTATGCCTTCGGGGCACAAAGAAATCTTGTAATCTTGTACTTCTCGATGAAAAGAAATGGCGAGGCTCAAGAAGCTCTTGATAAACTGGTTGAAAACTCTTCCGGACACATAGGTTTACCAAGGGCGATATCCCGTATAGGAAAGGAATATTTTAATCAGGCTTTTTGGGAGGAAAATAAAGGTCGTCATGAGCAAGCGAAAGACTATTACCGAAAAGCTATAATCGTATTTGAAAGAATAATACAAGGATTGTCGCCCTCTCCTACATATACCCCAGACGCTTACTATTTTTCGGCTGTTTGTTACGAGTCGGTTGGCGAGTATGAGAAAGCGATGGAATTTTATCAAAAAATAATTGATAATTGGCCTGACTATGAGCATGCGTCGCAGGCAAAGTTCTTGATAAACGCGGTTGTCCCGGGCAGTTAGAAAGGGGATGACGTATCCCGAGATGATGTAGAGCTACAAAATAAGGAAGCTCAAAAAGCTAAAAAGGTAAGGATGTGTTACTATGAAAAGTATTAAAATTAAACTTATCGTATTGAGTCTTGTCATCGTTGTCTTTGCCGGCAGTATATTTGCATGTGAGTGTTACTGGTGGACGGCGCCGCCTTGTGATTTTCACTGCGAGTTTTACGACGAAAATCTTGTTTATATTACAACAACCGCCCTCTACTGGCTCCCAGTTTGTCAGATCTCGGATGACCCTGGCTGTATCTGCCCTAAGTTTATTGCGACTAAAACTTGTGCTGATGTGAGGGTATATTTTGGTCACTTATGCCGAGGTACCTATTTTGAGGACCAGTATGTTTTAACGGAATATTTTCCGGACATGTCGTCGGCTGATAATTGTTTTCTTTGTGAGCCTTTGGAGTGATTAACGTTACTAATCGTTGTGGACCCTGTTAACATGTGCCACAACGAAAAAAGCATGAGCATGGCAATGGGATAATGAAGACTTAGTGAGTTTAATATGCTATCTACGGACGCGTTCAAAATGAAACGGTTGTTATTCTCTTGAAAAATTTACAACACGCGCCCATCTTAAGACATAAATAAAACGGAAATTAAAAAGGAGATAACTAAAATGAAGATTAAAAAATGGACGAGCATTTGCCTTTTGTTGAGTATAGCAAATATCTGTATGGCTGCGCACGATGCAACAACAATACAACAGGCTATGGGAATTCGATTAGGAAGGCTTCAGAATCTAATCGTGAAGTATGAACATACCCGAACGACTTCACTACCTTCCGCGGTCAAAAAAAAGATTCAAGAAAACTCAGAGAAAGAAAGTCTTGTAAGTAGGCGGCTTCTGGGTACGGGAACACTGACAACCGAAAAAGAGTTTTCGTTTCTCCATGGCAGGATTCGATACGATTCCCGCCTTAAAGAACGTAAACTAGACTTGGAACCCCCATCTACTTTTCGGGACCATGAGTTGCAAATGGTTTCCTATCCTGGAAGCAGAGTGGAGCGGCTGTGGCGCACCGAAGGTAGTAATTTCTATTGTGGTTTAATTGGGCAGGACAAGAAGCCTAATCTTCAAAATGACATTGAAGTTGGCCTGGGTATGAAGCCCTGGGGACAAGATGTTTGGTTGAACTCTGAGAACTTAGAGAAAATGGAGATTGCACTGCCGGATTCAAATTTGGCAATCATGACAAACGTTGACGAAGAAGGACGGATTGATGAATGGACATTTGATAGAAAGTTTGGGTATGCTTTAACTTCGTACAGGAAACGTTTTCCCCCCGATCTTCATAGCGCTATTGAAATAACTGCAGGGAAATTTAAGAATGTAGATACACTTATGTTGCCTTTTTCGATAATCTCACGAACGCTTTTTTGGGAAAATGACAAACCTGAAGTGGTAATGGAAATTCGCATTGAAGTTCACGAATATAAGCTAAACGATCCCAATAACGTCCCCGAGCGTTATCATATAAAATGGCCGGATAATAGTTTTGTATTTGATGAGCGGACTGGCTTCATATTCTCTCCAACTGATAAAAAGAGCAAATAGTTTCTCGTAAAAATGCAGTAAGTTAGCCAGTTTGCCTAAACAAGAAGAATCCAAGTAGCCTTAGCAAATAGCGTTATCAAAGAATCCACAGCCCTTTTCCGTGCTGTTTACCCCGTTGGAAGTATGAAGACGAAGTCAAATGTTTACTTTCCAACTGGGGCTTACCCGAATCCCTGCATGCTTTAGGCAGGGACCCAGAATAGCGAAGCGTTATCTAACTGGGACGAAAATACCCAGCCAAAAAAATGTATTTTTGGTAATTTTCTTCTTGTCTATAGTTTGGAGTTCTGTTAATATACTTGTATGTTTGCCTGCTGGCAAACGTAAACCGCCATAGAAATGGCCGGAATTTAGAATGTAAAATTGGGGAATTTGAAGTCTTGAGTCTGTGGTCTGTCATCTGTCGTCTGCCCTAAGGGGTGTATTAATGACAAATAAAACAATTTTTCGCCAGCTTTTGAATAAGGCCGTTTCAATGGCCTTGTGGACGAAGGCAACCCTATGCGTCAAAAGCTCGCTTTTAGAGCAGAGTTTGCCAGGAACACCAAGCCGGCCAAAACAAAATCAGCGTAAATCTGCGCAATCTGCGTCTAAATTCTCTCCATGCCTTTGTGTTTTTTGTGCATTTTTGTGGCTAAAAAACCAGTGTAATCTGCTATTAATAAACGACTTACGAAGTACGAAAGATTACGTACGAAAAAATAAACTTTTTATGCAAAACAAAGCCAAATTCCGAAAAGTCAAGTTGAACGTAACTAAAGTATTAATAAGGGATTACGACCAAATGGACACTTGGTCAATTAGGAAAAACGAACCCAAAACGAACCCAAACGAACCCAAAACGAACCCAAACAAACCCAAAACGAACCCAATTCAAACCCAATCTCAGGAGCAAAAAAATGCTGCTGCGTTTGACAACTCCATATTATAATGGCAGAAATACTATTATTGATCTACAGTGCCGGCCGACCCTGCCTTTCAAAATAGGGCAAAAAACAATATGCGAAAACAACCAGGTTTTACAGAGGTGTAATATAGATATGAGTGCTGATTGCAATCGAAGCCCTGTTCTCGTCTTGGGAATAGGCAATATTTTGCTCCGTGACGAGGGTGTAGGCGTGCGTGTGATAGAGCAGATGCGGGAAATCCCCCTTCCTGACGACGTGGAGCTGGTTGACGGCGGGACGGCCGGTGCCGATTTGCTGGACGTGCTGGCCGAGAGGAAGAAGGTCATTGTCATCGACGCGGTCCAGGCCGATTGCGAGCCGGGGACTGTGCTTCGATTCACTGCTGACGACCTGACTCAACCTGATGGAGTTGGCATGTCGCTGCACGAACTGGGGCTGGGTGAGGCACTGGCAATGACCAAACAGCTTGGCTGTGAGCCGAAGGAGGTAGTGGTTTTTGGTATTAAACCCAGGGATATTAGCTGCGGTTTGGAGCTTTCGGAAGAAATCGCTGCATCGGTGCCCAAGGTCGTGGAATTGGTATTAGCAGAAATCAAAAAATGAATATCCCCGATAGCATCTCTGCCCTTATTGATCGAATCCACGAATTCTTGTATGCTATATATGATTTCTGCCCATAAGTGCTTTTCCCGCCTTTTGTTACGGGCGTTTATTGGACGTCAATACAGATGGCGTACTTGTTGTGGGCTGGCTAAGTACGTATTTTTCATCGCCACCTATAAAATTGGTAATTGCGTGAGAACTTTTGTTGACATAGCTGATGAATCCTGTTAAAATAGAGGTTCTTATCAATTTTATGGAGAATCCGGTGGTGATGGGCCATAAGAATATTATTCTCATTTCATCTATGCTTCTGTTATTCACCTTCACAAGCGCATTTGGCGACCAAGGTATCGCAATTCGGGCCGGCCATATCCTTACCATCAGTGACAATCCCATCGAAAATGGTATTATCCTTATAAAGGGTGGGAAGATTGAAGCACTCGGCCAGAATGTGGTTTTACCGGAGGACGTTCGTCTCATCGATGCAAATGACAAATTCGTCATACCAGGTCTTATTGATGCCCAATCCCGGCTGTTCGTGATGGACAGCGAGTTAGATGAAAGCCGGACCATCGCGCCGGAGCTTAATATTCTCGATGCGATTGATCCCTTCATAAAAGAATACAGGGAAGTGTTGGCACAGGGAGTTACAGCCGTATGTGTCGCACCGGGCAGTCACGGCCTGATCGGCGGCAGAAGCGCGGTGTTAAAACTGAACGGCTCTAAAAATATAGACAGGATGGTTTTGAAGGCGGATGCCACTGTCAAAGCCGCTGTTGGCATGTCAACAGGTAATACATCCTCATCGCTGGCCCGTTTGGAACATTACTCATCGATTCGTGAAGCCTTGATTGCGACAAAAGTATACATGCAGACAAAGGAAAAGGCCGATCGGGAGATGGCCGAGTACAACAGGAAAAAGGCGGAATACGAAAAGAAAGATAGCGGAAAAGAGACAGAAAAAAAAGAGAAGCCAAAAAGGCCGGCCAGGTTCAGGTCCAGTCCTGCCAGTGATGTTCTTGCTCAGGTCCTTCGCAAAGAAATTCCGCTCCAGGTTGAAGCGCACCGTGTGACCGATATTTTGAATGTGCTCCGGCTGGCCGATGAGTTTGGCTTTACTCTGATTTTAGATAAATGTACCGAGGGCTATTTAATAGCCGACGAGATTGCCCGGCGAAAGGCCTCTGTTATTGTCGGTCCTGTTTCTACGTCTTTCGTCGACATGCCAAGATTAGAGTATCGCAACCATGATATGAGTAATGCCTCAATCTTATCGAAAAACGGGATCAAAACTGCACTGGGTGTATCGGGAAGAGACGGCGCAAGTTCGAAGTTCATAACACTGGCAGCAGCAATGGCCGCAGCCAACGGCATGGACAAAGACGCTGCACTGCGGGCAATCACATTGACCCCTGCTGAGATGTTTGGCGTAGCTGACCGAATCGGCAGCCTCCAGGTTGGCAAAGATGCCGACTTGGTTATACTCAACGGGCATCCTTTGGACACACAAACCCGGGTTGAAATGGTTCTGATAGAGGGCAAAGTAGTTTTTGAGAGGAAATCACAGCAGTGAAAAAAATTGTATTATTGAGCATACTGATTTTGCTGAGCATACCGTGTTGCATGGTTAAGGCTGCGGATGCGCCTGAAAATCTTGCTATTCGCGCGGGCAGGATTTGGACGGTAACGGATGGGATCATCACGGACGGCGTCATCATTATAAAGAATGGCAAGATTCAGGCTGTTAGAAAAAAGCCGGATGTCCCCGCTGAGATTGAAGTTCTGGACTTCTCCGATAAAGATGTTATGCCGGGCCTGATTGATGCACATTGCCATATCGGTCTGTCACTTGATATCTACAGTGAGATTGATGAAACAGTTTTAGCTGTGACGCCGGATATGCAGATTATCGATGCCTTCAATCCGCTGGCGGACGATGTCAAAAAGGTCCTTCGTTCAGGCGTGACCACTGTCTTACTGGCGCCGGGCAATAAAAATCCGATCGGAGGTCAAACGGCTGTCGTCAAATTGTTTGGCAAAAAAACAAAAGACAGGGTATTGAAACGCGCTGCCGGTGTTAAATTTTCATTGAGGGACGAAGCCCTGATGCCCGACCGCCGACCGACATCCCGGGCCGGCCTGTTAGCGCTGATTAGAGAAGAGTTGAATAATGTGAAGGCATATAAGGAAGATAAACCTGACTTGCGTATGGAAGTCCTCAAAAGCGTTGTAGATGCAAACTTCCCGGTATATATTTCTACATATACTGTTGATGAAATCACTTCCGCCGTGGCACTCGTGGATGAGTATAACCTCAATGCGGTACTCATTGGGGCCGAGCAGGGTGATGAGATTGCTGATTTAATTGCCGGGCGGAATATTCCTGTCATATATTCTCCTCTTCTTCTTTTCAGCAGGGACAAGGACCTCAAACGGGTGGTCAATATGGCTGACGGTGGAATCAAGGTTGCATTTTCATCGTCTGCCCCCGAAACCTCTTTGAGTGATTTGAGGACATCAGCCATCACAGCCGTGAAATATGGACTCGATAAGGAAGTGGCCCTAAAGAGCCTGACCATCAATGCTGCCCAAATTCTCGGCGTTTCTAAACGTGTAGGCAGCATCCAAAGAGGCAAGGATGCCGACCTGGTTATCTTAAATGGCGACCCGCTGCAGCCGACATCCACCGTTGAAATGGTCATTATCAACGGCGATATCGTGTATCAAAGGCAGAAAATATGAAAGCGTATGTAATCTTACTTAGTTTTTTGCTGCTTATGCCGGCTTCTGCAAAAGATGAGCAGCCGGAGATCATGGCTATCAAAGCCGGTAAAATCCTTACAATGTCAGGTTCTCCAATAACAGATGGTGTCATACTGATAAAAGATGGGAAAATTACAGATATTGGGACGGGGATTGAGATACCTGAAAAAGCTTCCGTCATTGATGCCGGCAAAAAAGTTGTCATGCCGGGCCTTGTCGATGCAAGCGCTGCTCCGCCTGTTCGCGGTGACCTGAACGAGGAGTATAAAGAGATAACGCCGACAATTCGGATTTCAACTGCGCTCGATCCTCAGAGCAAAGTACTGAAACGTATTGTCCAAACCGGAATTACAACCTTATATATATCGCCCGGCTGGCGCAATGTCATCGCCGGACTGGGCGCAGTTATCAAGCCGACAGGCAAAACACCAAAGGAAATGATAATCAAGGAGGACGCAGCGCTGACACTCGTCATGAGTGAGGATTCTCTATATGGCAATCAAATTCCACGAAGTCAGCCGCCTCGTAACTTCTATTTTAGACGACCGACAACACGCATGGCTATTATCTGGATGCTGCGTAAGAGTTTTTTCGATACCCAGGAGTATGTTAAAGCCGGGGAAAAAGATGATCCGGATTTGGAAATTCTGGCCTCTGCGCTCGATGATAAAATTCCCGTCCGCCTGAATGTCCGACGCGCGATAAACATTCGTACAGCGTTAAAGCTGGCTGAGGAATATGATTTCCAACTTATCCTTGATGAGTGTACGGAGGGTTACAAGGTTGCCGAAGAGATAGCCGAAAAAAAGATTTCTGTCGTACTTGGACCTTTCTATTACTACCCGCGCAATTTAAGCCAGTATGAAGGCCGGGAAGTGAACTGGAACAATGCGGGTATCCTGACAAAGGCGGGTGTCAAAGTCGCACTGACATCGGGTGCACAGGCCCAATCAATCGACCTGTTAACAGCAACGGCCTTCGCCGTCAGGCACGGTATGCCGAAAGATGAAGCGCTCAAGGCCGTCACGATTACGCCTGCTGAAATACTCGGCGTCGCCGACAAAGTCGGAACGCTTGAAAAAGGCAAAGATGCCGACATCCTGATTCTCAGCGGGGACCCGCTGAAAGTGACAACGCGTATTGAAAAAGTAATTTTAAATGGCAAGACTGTCTATAAAGCAGAGTGAGGAAGGAAGCTATGAAATCCAAGTTTTATATAGCTTTAATTGCAACGTTTCTGACGGCATATGTCATAAATGCATCGGCGCGTGCCGCCCCGGTCCGCAAAAAGCTCGCTATTAAAGCGGGCAGCATTATCACCATATCCGGAGCGGATATCAAAAACGGTACCATTTTAATCGAAGACGGGATTGTAAAGGCCGTTGGAAAAAACATAGAGATACCCTGGGATGCATTTGTTATTGAGGCAAAGGACCGGGTCGTGATGCCGGGCTTTGTACTGGCTCACACATCGAGCGGTCTGGACAGGGCAAACGAGAATGTCCCTGAGGTGCCTTTCCTTTCGACATTCGACTCCATCGACCCGGTCAGCTTTTATTTTGAAGACTCTCTTCGGGACGGCGTGGTTGCAATGCTTGTGCTTCCGGGAAATAGCACTCTGCTCGGCGGTACGGGAACCGTTGTCAAGCCTCACGGCCTCACCGTCGAAGACATGCTTATCAAACCGTATACAGGTTTGAAGATTTCTCTGCAACCGACCGGCAACACCAGCCGAATGGGACATATGCAGCGATTCAGACGATATATATCCGACCTGAAAGATTATCTCGAAGAATACGAGCAGCGAAAGGCCGACGTCAAAGAAGAAAACAAGCCCTTCGATGAAGAAATCGACATTCGCAAACAGCCGATGGTCGACCTTTTGAACAAAAAGCTCACCGCCTTTATCTATTGTGATATCGCTGCCGACGTTCCCAAGGCAATCGAAATTCACGAAACCTATAAGTTGAACACCGTTTTGGTCCTGGGCCCGGATTGTTATAAAGCCGTCGGCCTCATCGCCCAGAAAAAGCTGCCGGTCATTTTGCCCCCGCAACTTGTCGTATGGGAAACCAACGAAGAAACAAATGAAGAGGAGATGAAAGTCATCCCGATGATTTTCGATAAGGCCGGCGTCAGGTTCGCCTTCCAGACCGAAACCTCGCAGTATGGCAGTCGGTATCTTTGGTATCAAGCGGCAACCGCGGTCAGGTATGGAATGAAGCGAGAGGAAGCCTTGAAATCTATAACGCTTTATCCGGCACAGTTCATAGGCGTCGACGACCGACTCGGGAGTATTCAGGCAGGTAAGGAAGCGACTTTCATTCTCCTGACCTCCGATCCGTTGGACGCCCAGGCCTGGGTGGACAAGGTAATGATTGCCGGCGAAATAGTCTATGAAAAGGAAAAAGACCAGCGTTTGAAAAAGCTAATTGAAAAGCCCGAGGAAGTTCAAAAACCCAAGGACACGGATTAATAAGGACAACATGTAAGGACCGAATCGCGTAATAGTCTGGGACAAGATTTGACTATGAATAGACGCTATAAACATTTTGATAATCGACGGACAATTTATATTGCTGCGATTTCAATCCTCATTACCGTGTTGAGTGTGCCGACCGTCATGGCAGAGGAATCCTCCATCGTGGCTGTTAAAGCGGGCACAATTATTCCGATAACGTCTCCGCCGATTCAGGGCGGCATTGTGATTATTCGCGATGGCAAGATCGAAGCCGTTGGCAAGAATCTGAAAATACCTGATGGCGCCGAAGTAATTGACGCCACTGATAAGGTGGTCATCCCCGGTTTGATAGATGCCTTTACAACACTCGCAGGGAGTAGCCGGGACGATGAAGAGTCGGTGACACCGGACATTCGGGCAAAAGACGCCTTTGATTTCTATGGCAAATATCGGCGGTTGCTGGCGGGCGGCGTAACGACTGTTTACGTTTCGCCCGGCCAGAGGCGATTAATCAGCGGTGTGGGCGCAGTGGTCAAGCTTGCGGGTGATTCTATTGATGAACGCTGCCTTAAAGATACATCGGCGCTTCGCATCACGCTTGGGGAGCTTCCGAAGAGTCCGCCTTCCATTTTCAAGCCGCCCCTCCCGCCGGACCCTTGTCATCCCCTTCTGCCGGTGGAAAAGCAGCTTCCCACAACACGGATGGCTGAAATGGCGGTTTTGCGAAAGGTCTTTACAGATGCAAAATGGGCCACGAAACAAAAATCGCCCGAAATGGATTCTAAAATGCAGGCCCTGATGCCTGTCCTGAAGCGCAAAATACCTGTGCGGATCAACTGTCATACCGCCCAGGATATTCGCAATGCCATTCGCTTTGCCGAGACATTCAAGTTGAAGCTCATTATAGAAGGCGCCACGGAAGCGTACGAAGTCATTGATGAGATTAAATCGAGTAAGTCACCGGTCGTCGTCACCGGAGTCTTTGAACCCGGCCGACAGCAATTAAAAGACTACACAACCGATATCGCTCTTGGGCGTGTCAATCCGGAAAATCCGGGTCTTTTGGCAAAAGCTGGTGTCAAATTTGCAATTACCTCTCCCACCGATGGGACCATCCCCGACCTGCAATTCATTGCAGGCTATGCCGTCAGCCGGGGACTTTCACCCGAAGAAGCCCTGAAGGCAATTACAATCACGCCGGCCGAAATCCTTGGTCTTGCGGACCGGATTGGAAGTATCGAAAAAGGTAAAGATGCCGACCTTGTCATTCTAACGGGCGACCCTCTTGATGTTCGCTCGATTGTCGACAGGACGCTCATTGATGGCAAAGTTGTATATGCCCGTCCAGAGGTAGAACCAAAGAAAGAAGAAACAGAACAAGCATCCATCACCGCTATTCGAGCGGGTAAGATTCTCACGGCAAGTCGGGGACAAATAAACGATGGACTTATCCTCATAGAAGGCGACAAAATCGCTTACGTCGGCGGGCCAAAAGAGATTCCGGAGAATGCAACAGTGATTGATGCAGCTAAAAGCGTCGTCATGCCGGGCTTGGTTGATATCCACTCGCATCTGGGCCTGCACGCTGAAAGTGAGCCGGTCAAAGTGAATCCTTCTGCACCGACGAGTGGGCCAGATTCCGGCGATATGCGACTTGTCAGCATTGTCAACGCCGTCAGACCGAATGACAAGGCCTTCCACGATGTGTTGCGCTCCGGGGTGACCTCGGTGCTGCTTGCTCCCCAGACACGCGGGTTTATAAGTGGAAATGCCGCGCTCATCAAGCTTACCGGTGACAGTACAAAGGAGATGGTTGTCAAGGAATACGCGGCCGTTAAATTCTCGATGCTTGGCGAGCGAGCAAGAATGGACCGAATCTGGGATGCACGCGACCAGCTCAAAAGGGCAAATGAATATGCCGAAAAGTGGGATGATTACGAACAGAAGTACGAGGAATACGAACGGCGCAGGCAATACGAACAGGATAAAGACCCTAATGAAAGGCAGGAAATCAAAGAGCCTGCCCGCCCGGGTCGCGATACCAGCCTTGAGCTGTTGCGAGGACTCTTTAAGCGTAAAATGCCGGCCCTCGTGCACGCCAATCGCGCGGATGAAATCCGTACGACGTTGAAAGTCTTTAAGGATGAATACAATCTCGATGTCATAATTCTCGGCGGCGACGATGGATTTCGTGTCACTGATGAGCTTAGAAAATACAACGTGGGCGTGGCCGTCGGCCCGGATATCATCCGCTACGAAAAAGGAAAACCCATAAACAACGCCGACCTTTTGGCTCAAAATAAGCTCTACGTTGCGTTCCACACCAGCGCGACTTCGGGAACGCAGTATTTGCCGATGAACGCCGCCTATGCCGTGCGCCATGGAATGGATGAGGAAGAGGCATTTAAAGCAATAACAATTTATCCGGCCAAACTGCTTCACGTCGACGACAGGATCGGGAGTATAGAACAGGGCAAAGACGCGGACCTGGTGATTCTGTCCGGCGGGCCTTTTGATTTTCGAAGCCGGGTGGAAAAAGTCATCGTTAACGGAAAAATCGTCTATGGAAATAAATAGCGATAAAACTTGCTGCTGGAAAAAACTTGACGGCTTTTTACCTGTTCAAAGAGGTAAAGGGAGGATAATTCGTCTACTCCCTGTCCTGGTTATGCTGTGCTTCTGCCGGTTGTGCATCGCCGAAGTTGCCGGGCCTACAAAATATGCCATCAAGGCGGGAAAGATACTGACCGTTACGAAAGAGACGATTGATCATGGCGTCATACTCATCGAAAATGGTGTCATTAAAACCGTCGCGAAAGCGGCCGATGTAGATATTCCCAAAGGGTATGAGGTAATTGACGCGTCGGACAAATGGGTCATGCCGGGTATGGTCGAAATACACTCGCACCTTGCCGGTGAGGGCGGCCTCAATGACATGGTTGTCCCCACGAATCCGGGCCTTCGAATTGCAGATGTCATCGACCCTGAAGACCGGAACATTCCACAGGCCGTTGCGAGCGGAGTGACGACCGTACACACAATCCCGGGCAGCGGAACAAATTTCGCCGGCTTTGGCGTCCTGTATAAACTGCACGGCAAAACAGTGGATGAGATGCTCATCCGACCGCTGGGCTCGATGAAAATCTCACAGGCTTACAATCCGGAAAGGGGAGGCGGTGACCTGGGGCTGACGAGAATGGGAATGTCCTGGATACTAAGGGACATCCTTAATAAAGGCAAGGCTTATACACAGACCCATCAGGCTTATGAAAAAGGTGAGATTAAAGACAAGCCCGGAGAAAGTTTGGAATATGAAAACATGAGGCAGGCCATCGAAGGGTCCATCCCGACGTTGGTTCATACGGCTTCGGCACGGGACGTGATGGCGACGGCGCGTATCTTCCACGATGAGTATCAGCTCAAAACCATCGTCTCTCACGCGACTTTTCACGGTTACAAGGTCGCCAGGGAAATGGCACAGCGCGATGTGCACGTCAACGTCGGTCCGAGGCAGTATGATTACTCCTTCTCGAGGGACAACAAGTTTTATGGTCTGGCTGCGGAATACAAGGCCGCCGGTGTAAAAAATCTCTCGATTAATACGGATGCCCCCGTCCTGCCGCAGGAGGATTTGTTCTTTCAGGGTTCGATGGCCATACACTTCGGTCTGGATGAAAAGACGGCCCTGGAAAGTGTCACCATCAACTCGGCTCGGGCCATTGGAATTGACGACCGCGTCGGGAGCATCGAAGTCGGCAAAGATGCCGACCTGGTTATTAAAGCCGGAAGCCTTTTTGATGTGACAATCCCGGTGGGCATGGTCTTTATAAACGGCGAAATTGCATACAGGAAGGATACATGAAGAACGCAATCGCAATATATTCGGCAGTCCTGCTCATAATCGTCGGCACAGTATATGCAGAAGACAAGCCGGCACCTCCGAAGTATGCCGTCAGAGCCGGAAAAATCCTGACAATGGCGCCGGCTGATAAATCCTCCGCAGATACGGTTGTTATTAACCACGGAATCATTCTTCTAAGCGATGGAAAAATCGAGGCCTTGGGGGCAAACATCCAGATACCGAAAGGATACAAGGTAATTGATGCATCGGACAGATGGGTAACACCCGGCATCGTCGAAGCCCATACCCATATCGGAACCGAGGGCGGATTCAACGATATGGTAACGCCGATCAATCCCGAGCTGCAGATTGCAGAATGTGTGAACCCGGAGGATATTACTATTGAAAAAGCAGTGACCGGCGGCGTTACAACAATCCACACGATGCCCGGAAGCGGAACAAATCTGGCAGGCTTCAGTGTCATTATCAAACTGGACAAATCAGAGCCTGAAAAGATGATTCTTCGTGAGCTGGGGGCAATGAAAATCGCACAGGCCTTTAATCCTGAACGGCGGGGCGGCGATTTGGGCAGTACGCGCATGGGCATGTCCTGGTCTTTGAGGCAGATCTTAAAACAGGCGAAACAATATACAGAAGCGTGGCAGGCTTATGAACAAGGCAAGTGTAAGGAAAAGCCTGAGTTCAGACCCGAACTGGAAAAGATGCGAAAGGTCTTCAACGGCGAAATTCCAACCATTAATCACACCTACTCGCCCTGGGGCGTCATGCAGACGATGCGAATGTTCAATGACGAAAACAATCTGAATGTCATCCCGACGCATACCGCTTACGGCGGTTATCTCGTCGGCGCCGAAGCGGCAAAACGCGATGGCGTCTCGATAAATATCGGCCCCCGCGTGGTTGAGTTCTCCCGGCCTACCTATGATGGCCGGTTCCATGCCATGGGCGCCGAATACAGTAAAGCCGGGGTAAAAAACCTGTCGATAAATACCGACTCTGTTGGGTGGAGCTCATGGATAGCGCCCCAGGAAGAATTGTCGTTCCAGGCATCCATGTCTGCACATCTCGGGCTTGATGACCTCAAGGCTTTAAAGGCAATCACCATTAATTCGGCCCGTGCGCTTGACATAGATGACCGTGTCGGCTCTCTGGAAATCGGTAAAGATGCCGACATTGTCATAAAAAGAGGCAGCCTCCTGGATCACACAACACCTGTTGATCTGGTCCTTATCAATGGCAAAATCGTCTACCAGCGAAAAGGAGTCACCTTAGTCGTTAAAGACGAAGGCGCTCCTTCTGAAAAGGGATAATAAAAATGGGAATTATTCATAAGTATGTATTGCTAAGTATATTGCTTTGCGGGCTTTCTATTCCAGCCATCGCTGAAGATGTAACTGTCATCAAGGCCGACCGCGTCGACACGATAACATCAGGCCTGATTGAAAACGGCATTATCGTTATTAAGGATGGCAGGATAACCGCAATCGGAAGCGACATAGAGATTCCTGACACCGCCGACATAATTGATGTCAGCAACAAGACAATCTTCCCCGGCCTTGTAAATCCCTTATCTCGTATCGGTTTATCATCGCCGCCGGGCGGCGGTTCCTCTTCAAAGGCACACCTCCGGGTCGTGGATGAATTGTATCCCCACCAGGATATATACAAGCGCGTTCTCCGGGCCGGGTACACAACTTTCGGTCTTGTTCCTGGAATCGCCGGGGCCGGTATTGCGGGCCAGGGAGCCGTCATACGTCCTGTCGGTAACAAGCCCGGGGAAATGATAGTCATTGAGTCCGGGCTTCTAATGATTCATTTCCAGGCAAACGACAGAACAAAAAAGGGTATCAAGTCTGCCCTGGACTCTGCGAAAGATAAGACGACTTCCACCGATCCGAAGGTTAAGCCGCTTGTAGATGCCTTACAGGGAAATATCCCGACATTAATAACATGTGGCGGGCCGGGCGACATCCTGCACCTGTTAAAATTGCTCGAACCCTATAAGCAGATGAAAGTGGTCCTGAGTGCTGATTCCGAACAATATCGAGTGGCGGACAAACTGGCTAAAAAGAAAATACCTGTTATCCTGCCGGCCCGGATTGACTTCGAGCCTTTTACAAGAAACCGCATCAATGTACCTAAAATGCTCACTGACGCCGGGATCAAAATTGCACTTGGGCCAAAAGGCGATAGCATCCAGGCGCACGAAGACTTCCTCCGAGAAGTAACTGAACTGGTAAAATTCGGTTTGAACAAAGAAATCGCCAAAAAAGCCATCACCATTAATCCGGCTCAGATGCTGGCTGTTGACTATCGACTCGGCAGCCTGGAGGTCGGCAAGGATGCAAACCTTTTGGTTCTAAGTGGTGATATCCTGGATGCCGGAACAAAAATTCAGATGGTCATGATTGAGGGCAAAACAGTTTACAAAGCTCCGTAGGGAGAAATCATAATGGGTAAAAACCCGCAAAAAAGCAAGGCATATACTGCTCATCTGGTTCTTATGATATTAGTGACATTGTGTCCTGCCTGCCCTTTATTTGCAGACCAGGATGTAACGGCGATAAAAGGAGGCGACCTGTACACAATCACCAGCGGGATTATCAAAAACGGAACAATCCTGATCGAAGATGGAAAAATATCGCGTATCGGACAGAACATCGAGATACCCAAAAACGCCAAAGTCATCAATGCCGCCGGAAAGGTAGTCATGCCGGGCCTGGTCACCGCGACCGCTGAAGTAGGGATGGCGGGCTCCGACAACCAAATTGCCGAATCTCTCGACCCGTTCCATTACAGTGCCTCTCTTGCTTTGGCATCCGGCATAACTTCTATCTACGTATCAAGGGGCGGACCGTCAGGAAGTAATCCAATCGGAGGCACCAACGCCGTCATAAAACCGACTTATGGTGACCTGGAAAATATGCTTGTAAAAGAATCGGTAGCTCAAAACGCAAGTCTTTCGAGTTGGATGGGCAAGACGAACTTTTTAGAAAACCAAAGAAAGGCCCATGCATATCTGCAGAAGTTCGACGAATATACAAGGGACAAGGACCAGAAGAAACTCCAGGAGCTTAAAAAGCCTTCCGGTATCGATGAGTACATTCGCCTGCTTAAAAAAGAGCTGCCCGCTCGCTTGCGTGCGACGACTGCGGCCGAGTTACTCGATATAGTGGAGATGATCGACGAGTTCGATATCAGGGTCATCATTGATGATGCCGTTGAGGCGTGGGTGGTCGCCGAGGAAATCGCCAAACACGATATTCATCTGGTTATCACACCGCGAGAGAAACGCCGTCCGAATGAATACATCTCAGGATCTTCCGGTTCGACCCTGGAAAATGCGGCCATTCTGAAAAAAGCCGGCGTCAAATTCGCTATCGTACCTACCAGCCCTTCCTTTGCTACCTGGGGTATCGCCGGGCGGGACTTGATGGCTTTGCCGATGGAAGCGGCTTTTGCCGTAAGCGGAGGGCTCGACGAGCAGACCGCTCTCGAATCGATCACAATAAACGCCGCCGAAATCATTGGTGTTGCAGACCGCGTCGGAAGCCTACAGGTCGGAAAAGATGCCGATATTATCATCTTGGACGGCCATCCCTTCCATCACAAAACCTTCGTGGAATTGACACTAATCAATGGCAAGATTTTATATGAAAAAAGCAAATCGCCCTATTTTTCTCATATCACACACGATAACTAAGGTGAATTCTACGTACGTTTTCTTCCATATTTTACATTATCCCATTTTTTGTTATTCAAAATACATCAAATTATTCGATTATACTCTCACTAAAACTGGAACGGTTTTCGGGGAGCAATCCAGAATCAAGAAGTTGAAGAAATGGAGCCAATGGGATTCGAACCCACGACCTCTTGCATGCCATGCAAGCGCTCTCCCAACTGAGCTATGGCCCCGAAGTAAAACAATATTATCACAGAAATCCGGCTTTGGCAAATAAATTTTCCATCCCTGTCCTTCCCGGCCTCTGACTGCACATCAGCCGATTGTATTTTTCAGGCCGATAAAGTATAATGGCTCCTCGGGTATCGGTTCCGTCAATAGTACATATCGGCAGCATAAATGGATAAAGATAAGAATTTTGAATAAAAGGCAAAGGATATTCATAACAGGACGTGTTCAGGGCGTTGGCTTTAGGCCCGCCGTGTATCGGCTGGCCTGCCGGTTGGGGCTTTCAGGTATTGTCTACAACGACACAAAGGGTGTAACCGTCGAATTGCAGGGCGAAGAAGAAAAAATAGATGAATTATTAGTTCGTCTGCAATCCGGACCTGATAAGCCTCCGGTGGCAGAAATACAATCCTGCAAAACAGTTGATATAGCTGTAATCGAGTCTGAAGATAAATTCATCATCAAGGCAAGCGATTCGCAGGGAACAGCCCTGTCACAGGTAACCGCTGATATCGCAACCTGCCGGGATTGCCTTTCGGAGATGGCCGAGAAAGAGGATTTTCGCCACGGCTATCCGTTTATAAACTGCACTAATTGCGGGCCAAGATATTCAATAGTAAAAACCATTCCCTACGACAGGCCCAATACCACGATGTCAGAATTTGCGATGTGCAATAGATGCGCTGCTCAATACGCGGACGTAACCGACCGGCGTTTTCACGCACAACCTGTTGCCTGCGGCGTATGTGGGCCGAAGATATGGCTCACCGATAGCGAGGGAAAAACAATAACAATACAAACGGACAAAACCATCCCTGAAACCGCGGGCTTGCTTCGGGCGGGAAAGGTCTTGGCAATAAAGGGAATCGGCGGCTTTCACTTAGCTGTTGATGCACTTAATGACGAGGCAGTGAAGAGATTACGAGAACGTAAGAAGCGAGACCATAAGCCCTTTGCTATGATGGCCGCCTCAATTGAAACAATAAAAAAACACGCACTCGTAAGTGAACCGGCTGAGAAATTCTTAAAGAATCCTCAAAGCCCCATTGTGTTACTGCCAAAGAGAAAAGACTCGCCAATAGCTCCATCGGTTGCCGAGGGCGTTAACACCTTTGGCTTTATGCTTTGTTACGCTCCGCTGCATTATCTGCTGTTTGCCCAGAATATAAAAGTTTTAGTAATGACCAGTGGTAATATTTCCGATGAGCCGCTGATTTGCAAAAATGAGCAGGCTATGGAGAAACTGGCCTGCGTTGCCGACGCCTTTTTGATGCACGATAGAGAGATTTACCGGCAAGTCGATGATTCGATTGTGCATTTCATTGAGCGGGACCCGGTACTGCTGCGGCGGGCAAGGGGATATGTACCGACGCCGATTTTGATAGAGGAAAATTGTCGTCAGGACATATTTGCCGCAGGCGGGGATTTGAAAAATACGTTCTGCTTTGGAAAACAAAATCAGCTTATATGCAGTGAACACATAGGCGACCTGGAAGATGCGGAGGTCTATCATCACTATATCAATTCAATCGAGCACCTGCGAAAACTATTTGAGGTCGAGCCGAAAGTCGTAGTTTGCGACCTTCACCCGGGATATTTATCCACGCAATACGCTCTTTCACTATCCGATTTAAAGGCTATTCAGGTCCAGCACCACTGGGCCCACATTGCTTCTGTTCTGGCCGAACACGGTCTTGACGGGCCGGTCATCGGGCTTGCGGCTGACGGCACCGGCTACGGCACAGATGGAGCCATTTGGGGTTGTGAGTGTCTGATTGCATCGTTAGATGGTTTTGAACGATTCGGCCATTTGGCTTACTACACACTGGCCGGTGCAGATATGGCAAGTAAAGAGGCCATAAGGCCCGTTCTGGGACTTCTGAAAAAAACTTACAGGGACGATTTTAATCTACAGAAATTCAGATGGCTGGTTGACCGAATCGAGACCGACGCAAATAAACAACAAATCATATCAGAGCAGCTTGAAAAACGAATCAACGCCGTGGAAACTTCAAGCCTGGGTAGAATCTTTGATGCTGTTGCCGCGATGCTCGGCTTAGGCAGCTACAACCATTTCGAAGCACAACTGCCGATGGCCCTCGAAGCAATCATTGGCGGCGGTACTGAAGAACACTATGATTTTGAACTTATTCGTAGAGCCAGCGAACCATTACAGCTTGATTTGCGTAAAATGACAATGCAGTTAATCACTGATATTCAAAAAGGCAATCCCAGCGGGGTCATCTCGGCCAAGTTCCACAACACCATTGCCGCTGCCCTGCTTCAGTTCGCTACAATAGCGAGAGAAAGCAAAAACTTAAACACAGTTGCTTTAAGCGGCGGGGTGTATTGTAATCACTATTTGACGAATCGCCTGATTAAGCTCTTGCAGGAAAACTCTTTTTCGGTATTATTTAATCGAAATGTCCCGGCTAATGACGGCGGAATATCCCTGGGCCAGGCGGCTATTGCCGCCAAGCTCGCGGCTCGTATCTCGTGAATCGGTGGAACACCGGAATTTCTTTTTGCCGGACATCTCACAATAGCAGCCAGGTTTTCTTAATGCAAATCCATAAATTTCGTCAAATATCCCGTTGACAGAAGTTTTTTCTCACAAAATCTACCGTGGAATTCCCTAATCAGGTGGATTATGTCCCTCTTCCAGCATAGTCAGAATAGCCTCTTTTAGCTGAGGTACTTCACGCTGTGTAATCTCCCAAACTCTTTCTATATCTACACCCAGGTAATCGTGAACAAGGATATTACGAAATGCCGTGATACGGTGCCACTCTATGTCAGGATATTTTGCTTTCAAATCTTCTGAGAGGCGCCGGGTCGATTCGGCCATCGTTTGAAGGTTTCTCAGTACGGCATCCTGAAGAGTGTGAGATTCCAGGAAATGGTCTTGTCCTCCAGCGACGTTTTCCTCGATACG
>Ga0224495_10001041_pt1 | contig 20543 bp, 15 predicted proteins | sample SF_Jul11_sed_USG_FD_168128 | JGI IMG/M metagenome (GOLD analysis project Ga0224495, IMG submission 168128) | Sediment microbial communities from San Francisco Bay, California, United States - SF_Jul11_sed_USGS_4_1 | ecosystem: Environmental > Aquatic > Marine > Sediment | place: USA: California...
TTACGAATCTTGACCATGAAATCGCCGACAAGCGTGTGGTTGAAGCGATGAGGCGTGTTCCCCGTGAAGCGTTTGTGTCACCGGAGCAATATCAGGCCGCTTATGACGACAGACCGTTAAGCATTGGATTCGGCCAAACCATCTCTCAGCCCTTTATTGTGGCCCTGATGGTGGAAGCTTTGGAGCTCAAGGGGCGTGAACAGGTACTGGAGCTGGGTACAGGAAGCGGCTACGAAGCGGCTATATTGGCTGAAGTAGCTCAAAAAGTGGTCACCGTGGAGTGTATACCTGAATTAGCGGAATCGGCCAAGCAGGTTCTGGATAGGCTTGGTTATTCCAACATCGAAGTTCACGTAGCTGGCAAAACCTTGGGTTGGCTAGAGGGAGCACCTTACGATGCCATTATAGTCTCTGCGGGTGCTCCCAGCGTGCCTGAAGTCCTTTTGAAGCAGCTGGCTTGGAGCGGGCGATTGGTAATTCCGGTTGGGACTCGATGGCAGCAAGACCTGCTCAGGGTTACCAAACTCAAGAAGGGAAACAGGATAGAGAACTTGGGCGGGTGCTATTTCGTGCCCCTTATTGGCGAAGGTGCTTGGGGGAAGTGAAGCTGGATAATCGGCAATGAAAACATTGTGGTTGCCCGAAGGAGAGAACTGTGAAAGTTGCCGGATTTTGCGTTGAAAAGTGAAGTCCTAGCTAATAGAAAAGAACAAGGAGGAAAGCCAAGATATGGACATTGTTGAAGCCGTCAATCAAAGGAAGAGCATTCGGGCTTTCAAAGCCGACCCTGTGCCCAAAGAGACTCTGAAGAAGATAATGGAGCTGGCTTTGCGAGCTCCTTCATGGGCGAATACTCAGCCCTGGGAATTCGCCATAGTGACCGGGAAGAAATTGGATGAAATAAGACAAGCCTTTGTTGAAAAGGCAGCAGCGGCAGAAGAAGACAATTCAGACATCCCTCGTCCCCGAGAATTTCCCCAGCCTTACGATACTCGTCGCCGCACTATAGGCAGGAAAGTTCTCGAACTAAAAGGAATAAGCAGGGAGGACAAGGAAAAAAGAAAGTGGTGGCTCTTGCAGGGCTTGAGACTGTTTGAGGCTCCTTGCGTCATCTATATCTACATTGACCGCTCTTTCTATCGGCAGGGCGACACGTTAAACATCTGGCCTGTCTTCGATTGCGGTCTGGTGGCTGAGAACATTATGCTGCTGGCTACCGAGTACGGACTGGGAACAATTGCTCAAATACAGGCTGTTGTGCATCCTGATGTATTAAGGAAGGTGTTGGGAATACCGGATTCCAAAGTCATCGTGCTGGGAATAGCCGTGGGCTACCCTGACTGGGATGACCCTGTAAACCAGCTCCACTCCGAAAGAGAAGCACTGGATAATGTGACCACCTGGCACGGGTTTGATTAGAAGACAAGTCGAACTGGGAAGTGCCCCCAAGGGGATTCGGACCCCTGATCTTCAGCTTGAAAGGCTGATGTCCTAGGCCACTAGACGATGGGGGCAACGTTAAGCATTTTACGGATAAATCGCTGAATGTGCAAGGCCTGACGGCACAACGGTGCGGCTTATGCCGGGCTATCTAATTATCTCTTCTATTATCCGACCGTCAGGCGCTAGAACCCGCATGCTCAGGGACATTTGACCCAGAGCGTGTGTTGAGCAGGATAGGCATGGGTCATAGCAGCGGATAGCCACCTCAACCCGGTTGAGTATGCCTTCGGTTATCTTGTTGTTCTTTATGTGCGTTTTGGCTACCTCATATACTGCTTTGTTCATAGCAGCGTTGTTATTGCCTGTGGCTACTATTAGGTTGACTTTTTTGATTTTGCCAGTGTCGTCTACCCAGTAGTGATGGAATAGAGTGCCCCTCGGTGCTTCGAGCACGCCAACGCCCTGCTCATTGTAACTATTTGAACTGACTATCAGGTCAGTCGAGCAGATATCCTTGTCCTCCAGTAGCTGCTGGATCCTTTCGACGGAGTAGAGCAGTTCTATGAGGCGGGCATAGTGATAATACAATGAACCTTCTACTATGCCGTTATTACCCAGTTTCTTGAAGTTCTTGAGCTCAGCATTGGCCAGAGGAGTGGATATTCCCTGGCTGACGTTGAGTCGGGCCAGCGGTCCCGTCCGGTAAATACCGTTGGGATATCCCATCTTCTTGTAAAACGGAAACTTGAGATAAGACCAGTCTTCCACGTATTCGCTTATGATATCCAGGTAATCGGACGGATTGAACTGGTTTTCCAGAACCTTTCCTTTCTCGTCGATCAACCTCAATTTGCCATCGTAGAGCTCCAGATTGTTGTTTTTGTCGACCAGCCCGAGATAGCCTGTAGGAAAACTGGCGCAGGTGCACACAAACTCATTGTCTTTTTCGTAGTAACTCTTAATTATTCCGATAGCGGCCTGAGCATCGGCGATAGCCCAGCTAATCTGCTTCAGGAAATAGTCTCTGTCAGCGGTGGACAAAGCTGTGTTCATGCCGCCGGGGACAGCGCCGTTAGGGTGGACTTTCTTACCACCCAGCTTCTGAATTATCGTCTGACCAAAGCTGCGCAGCTTCACGCCTTTGACGGCAACCTCGGGATTCTCAGCGATCAAACCAATTACGTTTCTCTTTGCCGGGTCGGCATCCATGCCAAGAAGCAAATCCGGGCTGGCAAGGTGAAAGAAATGGAGGGCGTGGGATTGAAGGGTCTGCCCCATGTGCATCAATTCACGCAGGAGTTTGGCAGGGTGGGTCAACTCGACTCCTAGAATTGCATCGCTGGCCTTGGCTGCGCCCAGGTGATGGCTCACCGGGCAGATGCCGCAGATTCTCGGCGTTATCACTGGCATCTCCCAGAAAACTCTGCCTTCGCAGAACTTTTCAAAGCCTCGAAACTGTGTTACGTGGAACTTGGCGTCAGTTACGTTCCCCGAATCGTCCAGTTGTATTGTTACTTTGCCGTGTCCTTCGATTCGGCTCACCGGATTTATTTCGATAGTCTTGCTAAGTTCAGTAGCCATGTATTCACCTCTTTTAGTCAAAGCGCATCATCTCACTGGGCAGAACCGGGATTCTGCCTGCCAGCAGCTCCTTTAAGGCATAAAGGATGACTGCAGCTTCTGGTGGACAGCCTGGGACGTAGCAGTCTACCTTCACTACATGATTGGCTGGTTTCACCTGATCAAGGAGTGCCGGTACGCCGGGCGGGCAGGGTATTTTGCCTTGGTAGGTACTTTCAGTTTCGATATAACCACGTTTGAGGACCTCTTCTTTGTTGAAGCTGCTGCGCATAGCGCACACCCCACCGAAACAGGCACAGTCTCCCCAAGCCATAAGAATTTTGCAGTGAGCTCTGAGTTCCTTGAGCACCTCCTCCTCTTCGGTGTTGCCGACAGAGCCTTCCACAATGCCGACATCTACTTGAGGGAACTCCTTTATGTCTGTTATAGGGGCCCTGGTGAATTCGACCGCATCGGCTAAATCGATAATCGCCTCATCGATATCCAGGAATGACATATGACAACCAGCACAGCTTTCCAACCAAACGGTAGCTACTTTGACCTTCGCCATGTTATCGACTCCTTGTCTTGACTCCTATTTCTTCATTTGTTTCGAAATCTCACGCAATATCTGTGACTCTGATTTGATGCCATGCGGTCGTTTGACCAGACGCGAAGTTGATTTGATTATGCCATCCAGCGTAACGTATTCTTGGGCTGTCTCGGGCCAGATTGGGGATGGTAATACCACGTCAGCTTTCGATGTTGCAGGTGACAGATAGCTTGACTGAATGATTATGAATTCCAATCCTTTGCTGAGCTTTGGCAATTCCGATGCGTCTAGATAGTCATCAGACAGAAGCAAGTACAAAGCCTTTGCCTTGTTTCTGGTCAGGTTTCTCGGAATTGAGCGTGACGGGTGGGCTATTCCCATATCCCAGGCACCGCGGCTATTTCCCTTAGGTTTCAGTGAGATAATCTGCGGTTTCTCCTTGTCTCGACTGCTGGCGACGGTCGCCAAATTGAGAAGAGATGTTATCAGTCCGGGATCCTTGTGTCGTAGAATGCCTTCGCCGTAGATTATGATGCTGTGCTCAGCCTTGCTGAGCATATCTGCAGCCTCAAAGAGGTCATCGGTAGCTATCCCAGTTTGTTCGCTGCTTTTCTTCACATTAACATCTTTGAGGGACGCTGCTATTTCTTTTGTCCGGGCAGAGTCTTTCTTGGCGCTTTTATCTATGACGGCCTTGGATAGGATGTCTATGGCCATCGGTTCTTTGTCTTCTTTTGGCTGTAACCATAGTGCAGCATGGTAAGGGAAGGTATTTTGAGATGGGTCGATGACGACGATCGTTGCTTTGTTCTGCCTTGCCGCTCTGGCGATATAAGAACCAGCCACAGGATGGCTTTCAAGAGGATTGGCTCCTACTACAATTATGCAATCAGCCTCAAGTATATCTTCCAGCGAGGTTTCGATATTCAACCCTGCCTGAGAATCGTAATCGCTTGTGCCCTTGCTGATGGTTCTGTAGATATCCCCGTCTAATGTATCGATTAACTCACTGCCGATGGTTCCACTTATGAATTCCTTGAAAGCCCTGAGGGACTCGTTGCCAGCCTGACTCGAAGCTATGCCGGCTATGCTGTTATCTCCGTATTGGGCTTTCAGTTCGGTCAGCTTCCTGGCTACTATGTCTATGGCTTCAGGTAATGGCCGTGGCTCGAGCTCACCGCGGCTATTCTTTACCATTGCCGCCTTGACGCGTTCACTCGTGCTGTATAATGGAACGAACCGTCCTTTGCGACAGAGTATGCCGCGCTTGTCAGTGATGTCAGGGCTGTCAATTCTCACTAGCCTGTCATCCTTGACTAGCGCTTCAATCTCGCAGCCAACTCCACATAGTGGACATACGCTCCTCACCTTTTGGCATTCTTGAGGTTTTCCTTTGTAGGCACTGTTCTTGGAGAATATGGCACCTGTGGGGCAGACCTGGAAACATGCTCCGCAGGAAATGCATGATGATGCTCCCAAAGGTTGATTGAGGTCGGCAACGACCATATCTTTCCAACCGCGATAGCCGAAGTCTAGTGTGTGAACGCCCACAATTTCATCGCAAGTCCTGATGCATCTGCCACACAAAATACAGCGATTATGGTCAATAACTAGGTAATCGTTTACTGAGTCTACAGGCAAAGCGGGCCATGAATATGGATAGCGAGCATTGTCCATCTGGTACTTGTAGGCAAGACTCTGCAGTTCGCAATCACCGCTGGCCACGCACTGGGCGCACAAGTGGTTACGTTCGGTGAACATTAATTCCAAGATCAGCCGCCGATATTTCTCGAGTCTCTCGTTGTGTGTCTGTACCACCAAGCCGTCTCGGGCCGGATAGGTGCATGCAGGTACAGGGCGCCTTTCTTTTTCAATATCAACCACACACATGCGGCAGGCACCAAGATCGGTGAGTCCCTTTAGGTGGCACAAAGTCGGAACGTATATACCGTTAGCCTCGCATACCTCGAGAACAGTATTGCCTTCTATGCCTTTGACCTTGTTGCCGTTGACTGTGAGCGTTATCTCTTTCATGTCTATTCTCCTACCTCGAGGTCACACCTGAGGCATCGGCTGGCCTCCTCCATTGCCTCTTTGGTGCTGTAGGGCAGGACTACCTCCTTAAAGGAAGTCTTCTTGTCGGCCAGAGGGATCTGGGCAATTCTTGGCCGATGCCTTTCTTCAAGCTGTTCTTCAGTGGGCATCACAGAGGGGACCTCTATGGGTTCGTGTCCGTCGCGTTCGACCAACGGCGTGAGATCTTCTCCCTGGAGGTAGCGCCGTATTGAGCAGGCCGCCCTCTGTCCTGCGGCTATTGCTTCGATTACGGTGGCTGCGCCTGTAGTGGCGTCTCCGCCAGCAAAGACTCCTTTGCGACCGGTGGCCAAGGTCCTGGGATTGGCTACTATCGTCCCTCCTTTGGCTGTGCCTATCCCATCACCTCCGAGGAACGAGATATCGGGTCTCTGTCCGGTAGCCTTGATAAGCGTATCCACCTGCATTGTGTGTTCCGAATTCTCGATCTGGTAGGGCGTCCTTCTGCCGCTCTTGTCAAATTCCTTTAGTTCCATGCGGATGCACTCAACTCCTGCGACTTTGCCGTCATTGCCTGCGACCTTCACCGGCGCCGTCAAGCAGTGAATGTGGATGCCCTCCTCTTCGGCAGCCTCGATCTCCTCGGCTATTGCCGGCATATCTCTCCTCTCTCTTCGATACAGTACGTGCACCTCTTTGGCCCCCTTTCGCAGAGCTACTCTGGCGGCATCGATGGCCGAGTTGCCACCTCCAACGACGGCCACCTTCTGTCCCACCTCAACATCTTTGCCCAGATTCACATCTCTCAAGAAGTCGATGGCATCAAAGACTCCATTCAGGTCTTCGCCGGGTATTCCCATCTTGTCGCCTTTATGGGCCCCGGTGGCGATAAATACCGCCTGATAGCCGTCTTTCAGCATGGATTCGACATCGTTTATGGGTGTGTTAAGTCTTATCTCAACTCCGAGCTTCTTAATTGTTTCGATTTCTCTATTAAGCACATTCTTGGGGAGGCGATATTCAGGTATGCCGACTGCCAGCATCCCACCGGCTACGGGTAGGGCTTCAAATACGGTGACCTGGAAGCCTTCTCTGGTAAGATCCCAGGCTGCCGACAGTCCTGCTGGACCGGCACCGATAACCGCCACTTTCTCTTTTCTCCTACTCTGTATTGGAGGGATGTATTCCAGGCCGTGCTCAAATGCGTAGTCAGCAGCAAACCTTTTCAGGTGCCTGATTGCAATAGCTTCCTCGATTTGAGCACGTCGGCATTTGCCTTCGCAAGGGTGGTGACATACACGGCCAACACTCAATGGAAATGGAAGCCGTTGCATAATAATGTTGTAGGCTTTCTCAAATTGGCCTGCCTTTATGAGGGCAACATATCCCGGTACATCCAGGCCAACGGGACATGTATGTTGACACGGTGCCTTGAATAAAGCCTGACAGACCACGGCCGGGCACCTTTTGTCTATGATATGTGCTTCATATTCTGCTCTGAAATGCCGAAGCGTAGTCAGTACCGGATTAGGTGCTGTCTGTCCTAGGCCACAGATAGAGGCCGAGCCGAGCATTTCAGCCAGTTCTTCCAATATGGCGAGGTCTTCCATGGCGCCTTTGCCGTCTGTTATCTTGGTCAACAGCTCAAGCATTTTGGGTATTCCGGCACGGCAGGGAGTGCATTTGCCGCAAGACTCATCTTTGGTGAATTGGAGAAAGAACTTGGCAACATCGACCATGCAGCTATCTTCATCCATGACCACAAGTCCGCCTGAGCCCATAATCGCTCCCAGCGCGGTGACAGCCTCATAATCGACGGGTGTATTTAGGTGCTCGATAGGGATAACACCACCTGATGGACCACCTATCTGCACTGCCTTATACTTCTTTCTGTTAGGTATGCCGCCACCGATATCAAATACAATCTTCCCCAGGCTTGTACCAAGGGGGACTTCAACCAGCCCGGTGTTGTTCACCTTCCCTACCAAGCACAGTGTCTTTGTGCCTTTGCTGCTGGTGGTGCCGACGCTGCCAAACCATTCGGCCCCTTTCCAGACTATCTGGGGTACATTTGACCATGTCTCCACGTTGTTGAGTGTGGTGGGCTTGCCGAAAAGCCCTTTGTTGGCAGGGAAAGGTGGCCGCTGACGAGGGTTTCCTCGTTTTCCTTCGATTGAGATTAGAAGGGCTGTTTCCTCGCCGCAGACGAAGGCACCCGCGCCCGGGAATATATCCAGGTCGAATTCAAAGCTGGTACCCAGTATGTTTTTGCCCAGAAGGCCGTATTCTCGGGCCTCGTTTATGGCATGATTTAGCGTTTCGATAGCAAGCGGATATTCAGCACGGACGTATGCATAACCCTGGCGCACATTGCCTATAGCGTAGGCCCCTATGGCCATGCCCTCGACTATCGAGTGTGGGTTGCCTTCAAGAACGGCGCGGTTCATATAGGCACCAGGGTCACCTTCATCACCGTTGCAGACAACGTATTTTTCGTCGCCCGGGGCATTGCGCACAAATGTCCACTTTGTGGCTGTGGGGAAGCCCGCTCCTCCTCGACCCCTTAAGCCAGCCTTTCCTATCTCTGCAATGACTTCCTCAGGTTTCATATCGGTTAATGCTCTGGCCAGCGCTTGATAGCCATCTCTGGCGATATATTCTTCGATGCTCATCGGATCGAGATCCTGGTTATGCATCACCCGTATTTCTTGCAGCTTGAGCAAGGGGTCATCGGGATTTAACTTCCATTCATCCACCACCTTGTCGTTAATAAGGTGCTGCTCGACGACTCGTGGAACCTTGTTCTCGCTGAGGTCGTAATAAATGGTCTTGCCTGTTGTGGGATGGATAATTGTGACCGTGGGCTCCCGGTCGCACAGACCAATACAGGCCGCCTTTAATACGGTGACACCTGATAACCTACGGTCTTCGACCTCTCGTTGAAAAGCTTCAAGAATTTTCTTTGCACCTGAAGATATGCCACATGTTCCAAGATGGACCTTTACTTGGGTCTTCCTATCTCGTTTTGCCAGTCTCTCACTTGTTTCGTCTCTAAGTCTAGCTAATTCCTTTGCCGACGCAAGTCGTTTCATCGTACTCTCCTATTGATACGAACTCAGGATCTCCTTCAGCTTGCTGGGCTTCACCTTCCTGTGTATATCCTCATTGATGGCCAATACCGGCGATAGACCACAACAGCCGAGGCACCGTACCGTTTGTAAAGAAAATTTGCCATCGAGTGTGGTACTCCCAGACTCAAGGCCGAAGTCCTTATTCAGACTATCGATTATCTTTTGTCCCCCCTTGACGTAGCAACTGGTGCCCAAGCATACCTGAATCACATACTTACCTTTTGGCACCATCGAGAAAAAGGAATAGAAGCTCGTAATTCCGTACAACTCACTCAGGGGAATTCTCATTTCCCGAGATACTGTTTCCAGGGCTTCACGTGGTAGATAGCCAATAAGCCCCTGCACCCTCTGCAATACCCGGATTGGAGCTCCTGCTTGTCCATCCGTAGCTTCAATTATTTTCTTAATTTGCCGGGAAGTCTTATTGTTTATGCCTGTACTTGTTTTCCCTTTAGTTGGTCTAGTTTTTCCTGCTTGGTGCATGTTGCCTCCCGAGACATGATTATTTTTTGTCTCATACGAGAGTCCAGTAACGATGTGTCAACCACATCGTAGGGTTCAGCTTCAGTTTCTGAGGCTTCGGCTTTGAATGGTAAGGTTTCATATATAGGTTGACCGAATGCAAGTCAAAAAAACCGCCCAATTATATCACCACGACTCCGCGAAATGCAAACGGACTTGGTTGAATATAATCGCTTGTTTCTCTCGCCGAAAGTAGTTATAATTCCTCGGTTTGTTCGGAATGCGTAGTATCGTAAGACAAGAGATAGTGAAAACCTGCCGTTGTACGTCTGCAGAATTGTGGCGGTGAGTGGCGGTTAAGCTTGCGTCCAGCGTACCGCGCTTAAAATCTCAGCATATAACAGGAGGTTAAGGATGTGGAAAACTGAAGCCACGGGAGTTCCACATGTGGAACCGGCAGTAAGGCAATGCCTTCCCCCTTGTCAGATCAAATGCCCGATAAACGAGGATATCCAACGCACAAACGTACTTATTTCCCTTCTCCCTGACGACCCGGATTTGGCGAAGGAAGGCATGTTGCAGATCGGTGATTATCTCTATGACAAGAATCCCTTCTTCAATATTTGTGGCTACATCTGTGGCCTTTGTGAATTAGAGTGCAACTATCTCAAAAAGGGCGGCGCAATCAAGAGGAGATTACTCAAGCGATTCCTGTCGGATGTATATACTGAACATCTTAGGGAACTGGGGGAACTAAAGATAGTTAAAGATAAGGAAAAGGTGGCTGTCATAGGCGGTGGGCCGGGTGGATTGATGTGTGCCTACCATTTAGGTAGGAAAGGATATCAGGTAACGATATTCGAGGCTTCTGACCGGCTTGGTGGTGCACTATGGCTGGTACCGGATTATCGCTTGCCTAAAGATATTCTTCAGACCACAGTCGAGAACCTGGTGAGAATCGCTGGTATAGATGTCAGGTATAACAGCAAGCTAGGGGCGGGGCAATTGACAATGGAGAGATTGAAGAACGAAGGCTTCAAGGCAGCTTTCCTGGCAACCGGGTTGCCATATCCCAGAGTCTTGACCTTTGAGAGGCAATCTTTGGAGGGGCAGGATCTGGCTGGTGTTATGTATGGTCACACTTATTTGTACGAAGTTAGCCACAATAATATCGCAGCAGATTACTTTAAGGGCAAAAGGGTGATAGTCACAGGCGGCGGAAATGTGGCTTTTGATGTGGCCAGATCAGCCAGGAGGCAGGGCGGAAAGGTGACTGTCGTAGCTCTCGAACGTGAGGACAAGGATCATAGAGACGGTATACCTGCTGACGAAGAGGAAATCAGAGGGGCCTGGGAAGAAGGCATAAGGATAGTCTATAGCCGTGGCGTGAGGAGAATTATCGGACAGAACGGGAGATTCAAGGGGATCGACTGTCCGGCGTGCGTCAGTGTGTTTGACAAAGAAGGATTCAATCCGAGATTCGATTGTACTGACTGCATAGATTTGGAGGGGGACGTACTCATAATCACGGTTGGGCAGGCTCCTGATAGGTCTATGCTTCAGAAGGAAGACCTTCTGGATGAACACGGTAGACTCGATGTGGACCATCTGACCCTGCAGAGCAGGAGCAAGCCTTGGGTGTTCGTAGGTGGTGACATTAGAAGAGTGGGCTTTATGGTCGAGGCTATGGGTGAAGGACTTGTGGTTGCCGAGTCGATCGATAGATACCTGAGAGGAGTGGACATGAAGGAGGGTCGCAGAAGGGATTATGAAGGGTATCAAATTCCTCTGAGGAGGGACTATAAGCCTGAGCCTCGGGTGCCCTGGATGCCGCCAGAGGACAGAATGCATTTCAAGGTTTTTGAGCAAGGCTTCACGCTGAAAGAGGCGATAGCGGAAGCGAGAAGATGTGTCACATGTGGGCCATGCCTGTCCTGCAAAGCCTGCGTCTCAATCGGTTTTCAGAAGTCTTTGAGTCCAGTGGAGGTGGATGAAACAAGGTGTAGCGGCTGTGGACATTGTGTTTACGTCTGTAACTACTATTCCGCTCATCTAATCAGCGCTGGCGGCAAAATTGTATCCGAAACGGATATGTTCAGGTGCAAGTCCTGCGGCATGTGCGTTGCGGCTTGCCCATCTCAAGCCAGAAGAATGGTTGATGATGCTACAGCCGAGAGAATAGCCACGCTTTACTCGTCTTTGGCATAGTGTTCAAACCAAGATTTTGTTCAGGAGGATGACATTGAGCGATTACGAACCCAAAGTGGTGTGTTTTTCCTGCAAATTCGGCTGGGGTTATCTGACAGACGAAGATACACTGTCAAGGAAGATAGATAACTGGGTACCACTTATTTGCACGGGAAAAATCGATGCCACGCATATACTTGACGCATTCAAGGCAGGGGCCGACGGAATTTTGATACTTGGCTGCCCAGAAGGAGACTGTCACTATCAAGACGGCAACTACGAGGCAAAAAAGAGAGTGTATTTGATACGCAGGCTGTTAGAGTCTGCGGGCATAGAGAAAGAAAGGATCAGGATAGTGCTGTCTGCTGATCCCGAAGGAGAGAGCATCCCGAGGCTAGTAGATGAGATGAGAAGGGAACTGGCAAAACTAGGTCCGGCGCGGAAGGGGCCAGCGAAAGAAAGGAAGCCCAAAGAGGCAATTAAAGGTAGAGGGGGAAAATAAGATGGCTAAACCGAAGATTGCGATTTGCTGGTTGGGCTCATGTGGTGGTTGCGACGAGGCGGTGGTCGATATAAACGAGGTACTCCTTCGCGTGGCAGATGCAGTTGACATAGTTCTATGGCCGGTGGCGATGGACTTCAAGTATGACGATGTCAGAAGGATGAAGAATGGTGAGATTCTGTTGAGTGTGGTCAACGGAAATGTCAGAAACTCCGAGCAAGAAGAGATAGCAAAGCTATTGAGGGAAAAATCTCAGTTGATTCTTGGCTTCGGTGCCTGCGCCTGTCTCGGCGGAACGCCTGGATTGGCCAATCTCAGTACAAAGGAAAACATCTTCAACTGGGTCTATCGTGATGCCCCAACCGTGGTCAACCCCAACGGCAACTATCCGCGAGTAGCCTCGCGTGTTAATGGGAAAGAGCTCACTCTACCCGAATTCTATGACCGTGTCCACGCACTGAATGACATTATTGATGTCGATTACTACCTTCCGGGATGCCCTCCGCCCCCATATTTGGTGATGTATGCAGCCAGCGCAGTTCTGGAGAACAAACTTCCTCCTAAAGGCTCAACCTTGGCACCTAATAGAGCCCTGTGCGATAGCTGCAAACGGAACAAATCGAAGCCAGAAAGAATATCCACCAAAGAAATCAGGAGGATTCATGAAGTGGAAGCAGACCCCGATACTTGTTTTCTGGCTCAGGGAATAATCTGTCTGGGACCTGCCACTCGTGATGGCTGCGGGGAAGCCTGTATGAATATCAATATCCCGTGCCGGGGGTGTTTTGGCCCTGTGGAGGGAGTGGAGGATGCCGGGGCCAAATTCATCCCCGCCCTGGCGTCAATTCTAGATGCAGAGAGCGATGAAGACATAACGAGAATCGTGAACCAGTTTGTTGATCCTGTGGGATATCTGTATCGATTCTCACTCCCTGCTTCGATGTTTCAGAAGAAGGGTGAGAGGTAGACTAGGCAGGAAAGAGGTGCAATGTGAGCAAAAGGCTAACCATAAACCCAATGACCAGACTCGAGGGACATGGGAAAATCGAGATTTTCCTGGACGATAAAGGCAATGTAGAAGATGCCTACTGGCAGGTGGTTGAGCTGAGGGGGTTTGAAATCTTTTGTCTGGGTAGACCTGTGGAGGAGTTGCCGCGGATTATGCCCAATATCTGTGGCGTTTGTCCGACTCCCCATAATATGGCATCGGTGAAAGCGCTGGATGATCTTTTCGGGGTAGAGCCAACACCCACTGCCAAGTTGATAAGGCAGCTCCATTACAATGCATTCATAGTGGAAGATCATTTGCTCCATTTCTATATACTTTCAGCGCCTGACTTTGTGCTAGGGCCGAGTGCTGACCCGGTAGAACGGAATATTCTCGGCGTGGTGCACAAGGTTGGGTCGGAAATAGGCGGCAAGGTTATAGAAGCAAGAAAAAGGTGCCGTGAAATAGTCCGGCACATTGCCAGCAAGCCTGCCCATCCTGAAGGTGGCTTGCCCGGCGGAGTCTCGAAGGGGATCACAGAGGAGGATAGGAAATGGATACGGGAGACCGCCGACTTCTGTGTCGAATTTTGCCAGTTCTCTTTGGAGTTATTCAAACAGGTTGTCTTGGATAACAAGGAGTACCTGAACGTTGTACTGAATGACGCTTACAAACTAAACACCTACTATATGGGGCTAGTCGATGATAATAACCGGTTAAATTTTTACGAAGGCAAGTGTAGGATAGTTGGTCCGAAAGGTGAGGAGCATGCCTTGTTTGACTATCACGATTATGTTGATTACATAGGGGAGTGGGTTGAACCATGGACATATGTAAGACTAACTCACTTGAAGAAGATAGGTTGGAAGGGCTTGAATGAAGGTGAATCAACGTCATTGTATCGTGTAGGGCCACTGGCTAGGTTAAATGCAGCAGATAGCATGTTAACGCCCCTCGCCCAGAGAGAATATGAGACAATGTTTGACATATTAGGGGGTAAACCGAGCCACCATACTCTCGCATACCATTGGGCAAGGTTAATTGAAGCTTTCCAGGCTGCTGAGCATATGCAGCGGATCGCCAATGACCCCTTACTGACCAGCAAAGATATACGCAATATGGAACTTAGGTTGGATAAGGTTGGGATTGGCTGTGTCGAGGCAGCGCGGGGAACATTAATCCATCATTATGAGGCTGATGCTGATGGAAAAGCTACAAGAGTGAATCTCATTGTGGCAACCCAGCACAATGCTGCTCCCATATGCCTGTCCGTGAAAAAGGCAGCCATGGGATTTGTCAAGGGCCCGGAGGTTAAGGAAGGTTTTCTTAACATGGTAGAGATGGCTTTCAGAGCCTATGACCCCTGTTTGGCTTGTGCTACCCATGCCTTGCCGGGCCAGATGCCGCTGATAGTGAATATAAGGAACCACAAGGGCGAATTGATACGGACTGTACACAGACCGTAATCCCAAAAGAATTACCAGCCTTAGCGTAGCTTTAAGTTGACGGTAGATTTGAGGTAAGCATGTGGCTGGTGCCACAGAATAGCATCGGGTAGCGCCTAGATGGAAGATTTGCCTTGACGGCGGTGTATAAACGGGTAGTAAGATGGCCAACAAGAAACAGAGATACTACAGGAGTCTTTACGAAATAGCGGCCGTAGTAAATTCAGTTCGTGTTCCTGAGAGTGTGCTCGATACGATGGCGAAGACCGTGTGCGAAGCGTTGGAAGCCAAGGGATGTTCAATCATGCTACTTTCGGCGGACCGTAAGGCATTGCTTCGTACCGCAGCCTACGGGTTGAGCGACCAGTATCTCCGCAAGGGCCCGTTATCTGCTGACAAGAGCATTTCTCAGGCACTGGAGGGGAAACCGGTTGCCATACTAAACGCAACCGAGGATGAGAGGGTCCAGTATAGAGAGCAGGCCAAGCAGGAAGGTGTCGCTTCCATGCTCTCCGCGCCCATATTGTTCAAAGGTGAGATAGTGGGGGTGATAAGAGTGTATACAGCGAAGCAGCATTATTTCACGCGCTCCGAGATACATTTTGTGCAGGAGGTTGCCAATCTGGGTGCTATCGCCCTTGAGAGGGCGAGGGAACTCCAGCAGTGTTTTACTGAGGTGGATAAACTGGAAGAAGGCAAACGCCAATTTGTCCGCTTTCTTAGCGTTGTCGCTCACGATCTGCAGTCACCCTTGGTTGCCACCCAGAGCATATTGTCCTACATAGCAGACGGATACACTGGCGAGATCACTGACGGGCAAAAAGACTTACTGCAAAGAGGCATCAGAAGGATCGATGAACTTCTAATGTTGATTACCGATCTGTTGGATGTACCCCGTATTGAGGCTGGGCAGCTTGTGCGTGAGATGCAAGAGGTCTCTCTCAACGGGGTGGTCAAACAAGCAGTGGTGGGCCTGGACAATGTGGCAAGACAGAAGGGCATAGAATTGAGAATTGAGCTGCCCGAAAGTTCGCCCAAGGTTTACGCATCAAGCCGGCGGCTGCAACAAGTATTGATTAACCTGATAAGTAATGCTATTAATTATACGCGTGACGGCATGGCACTTCTCAGAGTGAAGGAATATGAAAACGAGATAGCAGTTGAGGTGATAGATACTGGAATCGGTATACCACCTGACGAGCTACCGCTAATTTTTGATGATTTTTTCAGGGGAAGGAAAGCGGGAAAGAAAGGCACCGGCCTAGGATTGTCAATATCGAAGAGAATAGTTGAGGCTCACGGGGGGAAGCTCTGGGCCGAAAGCCCCTGTGCTGAAACTGGCAAGGGAAGCAAATTCACGTTTAGTCTGCCGAAGAACGGACGGTCAAAACGAAATCCCGGGTGAAATGAACCCGTGTGGTGTCTCGGAACGAATAGCTAAGGAGGTGACTGACTATGAATCAGAGGCCGAAAATCCTACTTGTTGACGATGATGTTGACCTTGTGAAAGTCATGAGTGGGGCTCTGGAAAGCAAAGCCTATGAAGTGATTGTTGCCTACAACGGGCAGGAGGGTTTGGAGAAGGCGAGAAAAGAGAAACCTGATTTAGTTGTTCTGGATATTTTGATGCCGGTGGCCGATGGTTTCACCTTCGCCGATCAATTCCGGAAAGACCCCTCACTTGCCAAGATTCCTGTGCTGGCGTTGACCAGCTTTTCAGAGTCATTGGGCCAGCCTTTTCCATTTGAGGTCACCGAGTACATTCTTAAGCCTATTAAACCGAGGGATCTGGTGGCCAAAGTCGAGCAGTCTCTCAAAAAGACTGAGATATCCTGACAATATCGACGGTTACCGGCCATTGAGAGTAGTCGAGAAATCCCTTCAATAGATGGGTGTCGACAAGATTTAGCTGAATATTGCATGCCTGAGGAATCATCTTATAAACTAGCCAGAGGCAAATTCTGATTCCAAACTAAGTGCAGCACTCACGAAAATCGCGAGATTTTCGCGAGGTAGTGTATGTCGAGAATAGCAAGACAACCTCTTAAATTAGCTTCTATTAGCGTCCGGGGTATTGTCCAGGGCGTCGGCTTCCGGCCTTTCGTCTACGGACTGGCTGTTAAGCACAATCTCAAAGGCTGGGTTTACAACACTTCCGAGGATGTTAAGATTGAGGTAGAGGGTGCACCAGAAGCCATCAAGGAGTTTGAGCAGGAGCTGGAGACCAATGCCCCACCGCTGGCCCACATCGAGAAGATAACTGTCAGATATCATCGCCCGGTCGGTTATGAAAACTTTGAGATTCGGAAGAGCCGGGCACAGGCAGGGAAAAGCCAGCTTATCTCTCCGGATGTGGCTACCTGCCCGGCTTGTCTTGTCGAGTTACTGGATACTCGAGACCGTCGCTACCGTTATCCCTTCACCAACTGCACCAACTGTGGCCCACGGTTTACCATAATTGAAGATATGCCCTATGACCGCCCCAAGACCACTATGCGCTACTTCCAGATGTGCCCCCAGTGCCAGGCCGAATACGACAGTCCCCTGGACCGGCGCTTCCACGCCCAACCAAACGCCTGCCCGAAATGCGGTCCCCAGGTGCAGCTGGTTGATAACCAGGGCAATTTGATAAACGACTCAAATGCTATTGCCGAAGCCAGTCAACTCCTCAAGCAAGGGAAGATCGTGGCTATTAAAGGACTTGGCGGTTTTCTCCTGGCTTGCGATGCCACGAACGACAGCGCAGTTAGAGCATTGCGGCAGAGAAAGAAGCGCCCTTCGAAGCCCCTTGCCGTAATGGTCGCCACTCTGGAGGAAGCGAAAAGGCACTGCTACGTCTTGCCAGAGGAGGAAGAATTGCTGACCTCATCTCAAAGCCCCATCGTGCTCATGATCTGGAGAGAGGACTCATCTGTGTCCCGAGAGGTAGCGCCCAATCTATGGTTCCTGGGAATCATGCTGCCGTACACACCGCTTCACCACATATTGCTCAGGGATACGGGCGTGCCTTTAGTGATGACCAGCGGCAATCTCAGCGAAGAGCCTATCGCCCGGGACAATGATGAAGCTTTGAGGAGGCTTTCCGGTATTGCCGACTATTTTCTAATCCATAATCGGGATATTTACTCCCGCTACGACGACAGCGTGGCTATAGTAGAAAGGGGCGCAAGCCAGTTGGTAAGGCGAGCGCGTAGCTACGCTCCGTATCCCATCCGCCTGCCGTTTCAAGCTAGACAGGTACTTGGTTGCGGCAGTGATGAAAAGAATACGTTCTGCCTGACCAAAGATAACTATGCTTTCTTATCGCAGCATATCGGCGATATGCAGAATATGGAAACATTGGAGCATTTTGAGAGCACCATATCTCTTTACGAAAGGCTTTTCCGCATACGGCCTGAAATCGTCGCCCATGACTTCCACCCTGATTATCTGGCCACCAAATATGCCCATGAGTTGGGCGAGTCCGGCATGAAACTTATTCCTGTCCAGCACCACCATGCACATATCGCCAGTTGTCTGGCCGACAACGGGGTTGAGTCCCCGGTCATAGGTGTGGCTTTCGACGGCACAGGGATGGGTGCCGATGGCAACATCTGGGGAGGAGAATTCCTGATAGCTGATTACCGTAGTTTTCGCAGGGCAGGACATCTGGAATATCTACCTCTGCCCGGGGGAGACGCAGCTATAAACAAGCCATATCGCACCGCCATCGGCTACATTCTCACTCTATTGGGGGAAAATGGTTTCAACGCTGCCATCGCGGCTCTGAACGATGTTAAGGGAAAGCAATCTCGACAGGCTTCCATCGGGCAAGTTGGGGAGGTTGAAATAGACATTATAAAGCGCCAGATAGAAAGAAAGATAAATTCGCCGCTTTGCTCAAGCATGGGGCGCCTTTTTGATGCCATATCAGCCCTGCTGGGCATAAGGGCCGAAATAGACTATGAAGGGCAGGCGGCGGTGGAACTGGAAATGAACGCCTACTCCTCTCTCATTTCCAGCGGCGTAAGCGGCAAGGCAATCTCCCGTGCTCAGGAACACTACCCATACCTTATAGTAGAAGACGAGGGAACAAGAGTCGTGCACTTGAGGGATCTGCTCTCCGCCGTAATAGATGATTTACGTCGTGGTGTCTCCGACGGTACCATAGCAGTCAGATTCCACAATACCGTTGCTCAGATGACAAACGAAATGTGTCGCTTGATAGCCGATGAAACCGGCGTCAGACAGGTTGCATTAAGTGGCGGCGTATTTCAGAATCGTTTGCTGTTGGGAAGAACAGTCAGCCTACTGGAAAGCAGCGGTTTTCGGGTCTTCACGCACAGGCAAGTACCCTGTAATGACGGTTGCGTCTCCCTGGGGCAAGCCGTCATTGCCAGTTCCGCTGTGTGAAGAGAAACGTAAGCAACGCAGCGATGCTTTTGGCATCGCAGATTTGGCCTGAGGCTATAAGTTGTGGTATTTCATCCGGAGAAACGCGGACCAGCTCGATATCGTCGGTATCCTCAGCCACGAGACGAGCCGGCACGAGGTCGGTAGCCAAGAAGCAGTGTAGGTACTCTGTTCCATATCCTGGGGTGGCATAGAAGCCCCCTAATTTGTCTATTTTCCTGGGGAAGTAGCCAATTTCCTCCTGCAATTCGCGGCGCACAGCATCAGTGGGCTCTTCTCCGGGGTCGATGCCGCCAGCCGGTATTTCCGTGAGAAACCTGTCCACGGCGTGGCGGAACTGACGGACCAGAAGCATATTGCCTTGTTCATCGAGGGCCACCACAGCTATGCAATCGCTGTGTTCCACCACCTCTCGCGTGGTTTTTATGCCACTGGCTTTCTCCACTGTGTCTACGCGTACGTTTACCGCGCGCCCCTGATATATCTGCTGGGTAGCTACCTTCTTTTCCGGTTTCAACATACTCCTGCTATTTAGCTAAGACTGTATCGCTCGGCTTGCCGAGCCTTAAAGTTTTCGCATAAGAGCTACCTCATCGCAATCGGGAAACTTGGGACAGCGATAGCAGTCTGCCCATACCTTCTGAGGCAACTCTTTCTTGTCGATTAGCTGGAAGCCGTGTTTCTCAAAGAAAGCCGGCTTACGAACGAGGCAAAAAACCCTGGGTATCCCCAGCTGCTTGGCCTCTTCCAGACAGGCCTGAACCAGCTTTGAGCCAATCTCTTGGCTCTGTGCCTGTTCATCAACAGCCAGAGATCTGATTTCTGCCAAGTCAACCCAGGTAACCTGTAAGGCTGCGCACGCGATAACCCGACCTTCTTTCCTGACCACGAAGTAGTCTCTAATTCCTTCGTATATCTCGGATAATGCACGAGGCAGCACCTCGCCCCTGTCAGCAAAATGACTGATCAGTCGGTGCACGGAGTTAGCATCGCTCACCTTCGCTCTATCAACCTTCATATCAGCTTTCACTTCCTCTTCCTCCCAGTTTTTGCCATAACGAATTGTAGAAATAAGTCGGCTCGTGAATTCTCAGGAAGCGAGCTGTGTAAGGGCTGAGCTTCACTCTGACATTTTGTCCGTCTGACAGTGGCAATTCAACTTGTCCGTCGATGCTGAGTACGACCTTTTCTCGGGGGGCAACCTTCAAATCAACCATGCTCTGCGGAGGTAGTACCAGGGCGTGGCTCAATCCCAGGTGGCAGGACACCGGTTGGAGGACGATTTCCCTGGATTGAGGATGAAGAATTGGTCCGCCAGATGCCAAGGCATAGCTGGTGCTCCCGGTGGCGGTGGCGACAATCAAGCCATCAGCCCGGTAAGTGGTTATCGCCGTACCGTCGACTTCTGCCTTTATGTTAACCAGGCGAACCGCCACACTGTGCAGCACGACGTCATTCAAGGCATGAAAGCTTTTGTCCGCAACCTGAGCCTCCAGCATGGCCCTTTCCTCGATCCAGCCTTTTCCCCCGAGCAAAGCGGGCAAATGAGAGAAGACCTCGTCGCTATCTATCTCCGTGATAAATCCCAGCCTGCCCAGGTTTATACCTAAGATGGGCACCGACAAGGGAGCTACGATTCGGGCAGAATGGAGGATAGTGCCATCCCCACCAATACTGAGAACTAGCTCCGTGCCGGCCACTTGTGGTTCAGCTTTATCCTCGTCCCAAGCTGAGCATCGCCATGAAGAGACATCCCTAGAGGACAATAACTCTTGCAGTTTCTCGCTCAGGTCTCGGGCTTTTTCGCGTAGAGGGTGATAGAGAATACCGATGCGCTTCACAGGTA
>Ga0224495_10001042_pt1 | contig 20541 bp, 15 predicted proteins | sample SF_Jul11_sed_USG_FD_168128 | JGI IMG/M metagenome (GOLD analysis project Ga0224495, IMG submission 168128) | Sediment microbial communities from San Francisco Bay, California, United States - SF_Jul11_sed_USGS_4_1 | ecosystem: Environmental > Aquatic > Marine > Sediment | place: USA: California...
CCCCAGCGTTTCTTGTGTATCCCGAGGATCGATCCTGACAAACACATACATATGGAATGGCCTGTGGATGCGGAAAAGAAAAGGCTTGATAGCGTTGTACATGGACTCACTATGAAAATCTTTGACAACACCGATAACACGAACATAACGTGCAGATTCCGGAAATTCTGGATGATTAAAATAGATCTGCTTACCCAAAGGCGATTCTTTGCCGATCATTTTGCTCAAAGACTCATTGATGATACAAGCCTCTGTCGCATCGGGAGAAATCGCTTTCGAAAACGGCCTCCCTTCGATAATGTCCATCTTAAAGGTTTTGAAGAAATCATAGTCAACAACTGTGTATTTCACCACAAAATGTTCTTCTCCCAGTCGTCCTTCCCAGTCGATGGCAACGCTTTGCCCTACTTTTGTCGGCTGTTGGGCGCCTGCCGTGACATGGAGAATGCCAGGCATACGCTCCAATTCACTCTTGAACGTATCAAAACGGCTGTTCAGATCCGGATTGTTCATCAATGTGACCACATCATGTCTATCGAGTCCCAGATCCTTCTCCCGGATGAATCGTAGCTGCTTCGATACGATTATGGTCGCGATGATAAGACCGATGGAAACGGAGAATTGAAAAACAACGAGGATTTTTCGAAATTGAGAATGGCCCTTTAAAAATCCGGATTTGTTTTTCATCACGTCCACCGGCCTATAAGAAGACAAATGAAAAGCTGGATAGCATCCGGCAAGTAGTCCTGTCAGAGGGGCTACGATAAAAATCAATAACATCCAATAATCAACAGCATCCTTGGTGAGGCTCAGTTCCTTACCTGTGAAGCCATTGAAAATCGGCAGCACAGAATGAGCAAGAGCCGCAGCGAGTCCAATGGCTAAATAACTCAACAGGAGCGATTCTCCCAGGAATTGCTTGATAAGTTGAAACCTTTGCCCTCCGATGACTTTGCGCAAGCCGATTTCCTTAGCACGCCTGAACGATCGAGCCGTAGTCAGGTTTGTGAAGTTTATACATGCAATCACCAGAATGAAAAGGGCAATAACCGAGAATATGGAAACCTGTATGATAAGCCCTGGACGACCATAGGCAAAAAGATGAACTTTGGTCAAAGGCTGAAGAACCGGCCTGTAGTCGGGCGTGTAATCGAGATGGCCGTAGTAGATAGTGGCGATTTTTTGTTCAACGTCCTCTTTATTCGCATCTCGATATAACAGGACATATGAAGGTGCCACCCATTCTTCCCATCGGCGGATGCGATCCTGGCCGAGCAGCTCGACGCGCATGACCATATCGAACTGAAGGTGTGAATTTGAGGGGATATCCTGAACAACCCCTGTGACCGTGAAATCGCTATCGTGCTGTGCAACGTATAGAACCTTTCCGATGGGATCCTCAGACCCGAAATAGCGGCGAGCCGTTTCCTCGGTGATGACGATGGAATTCAAGTCGGCTAATGCCGTCTCTGTGTTTCCTTTGATGAATGGAAAAGTGAACATCGTGAAAAATGATGGGTCTGTGAGATAAATACGAAACTCGTCGTAGTTTTTATCCTGATACCTGACCAGCGAGCGATGCCATGGCCAAACACGGCAGGAATCTTCGATCTCGGGATACTTTTCCTTAAGCTCAGGACCAAGGGCGTAGGAAACAGACGTCCCAAAATTTCCGTTATCAATGGCATTCAAGAGTCGAAAAATCCGGTCTTTTTTGGCATGAAATCGGTCATAACTCATCTCGTGCTGTACCCACAAAGAAATGAGGATAAAACACGCCAATCCCAAAGATAAACCGGCCAGGTTGATAAAAGAGTAGATCTTCTGCCGTTTAAAATTTCGCAGTGCAATCCTGATGTAGTTCATAAACATGGCAATGATCCTGATAGCTTCTTGAACCTGTGTTTCTCATTGTATAAATTAATAAGCAAAAAATGTACCACACTGCTTTCCTCTGAGGTTTTCGATCGCTAACTCCACATGATATGTCCATCACTGAACAATCTGTATCCGCTTCCGGACAGTATAAACTTTTCCCATTTAAATTCTTGTCTCATATTGGAGAGGTGATAGGGGAGAGCCTTGATAGATTTCCAAAGGGAAACCTACCGAATATGTTGATGAAAATATGTGGAGCGTTGCTTCTGTCTAAAGCCATCTTGGAAAGGGAAAGGCTAAGACTTCGATAGCTTTAGTCTTTTAATAACTTTATCTAGGTCTTTCCTATCGATCACACGCATAATAGTAACGGTCTTCTCCTGTACCCTGTAGAGTATTCTGTAATCTCCTGAACGAACACGGTAAAGCGATGGCTTGAATCCCTTAAGTTTTTTGATGTTGACACCAGGGGTGAACGGATCAGAAGCAAATTTTTTTATTAAAGCGATAATTTTTATGCGGTGGTCTTCAAGTATACAATCCAGATCCTCTGCGGCAGAATACGTGAGTTGGATGTCAAATTTTTTCAATATTATTCTTCTGAACGGAACAGATAATCATCTAGAGATATGACTTTTCCTTTCTGAATATCATCTTCGGCCTTTTTGATTTTTTTTCGGATAGAAGGGCTGTGCTCGATGATGAAATCTTCGAGATTGTCCTCAGTGAGTGGGAGGATAGAAGCAGCAGGTTTTCCTCTGTAAGTGATGATCAGAGGATTCCCTTTCATCACCTCGGCCAGAAGTTTGTTTGTTTTGTTTTTTAAATCAACCGTATTGGCTACTTTCATGATACTTTCTCCTATATGGCTATTATAATAGCCTTTTAGAAAAAGTCAAATCATCATTCTAACCCTCATCATTACATAAAAAGACGTTATGACTTTAAATCTATTCTCATAAAATATTGCTGCTGCGAAGAGAAATCCTTGTTAATTAGAAAAAGGAACTATCCAGGCACCAACTTTTTTACTCTTCGGGCTATTTTTTTTCTAATTTTTTCATAGGAAGGAGGTGGCCCAGTTCTGATTTGTTTGCCATCAATGAACAAAGCATCAGCAATACCCCATTCCAGAAACACATCTCTGTCAAACGTGTGAATCCTTTGAAATTCGACTTTATCACCAAACTCAGATGCGGCTCTCTTCGCTCTTTCGAATACCATGTTCTGTGCAGGGCACCATCCGTTTATAAAAGAAGTGACCAAGACTTTGTCTGCCTTTTTTCCCGGTTTCTTTTTTTCTTTTATCCATTTTGGTGGAATGGCATCGTCAGCGAAGGGTTTCCATAAAAGAACCGACGTTCCATCCTTATCAACTTTGGTGTAGCCTTGCTTTTTAAACCATGAGGCCTTCATCCAGAATGGCCATGATATTCCCCATGCGGCTATGCCTTTTGCAGCCAGCGATTTTACATCATTTTCAGCCGCTTGAAGTAAAGCTTTGCCAACTCCTTTTTTCTGGTAATTTCCGACTCCTTTTTTATAACCGTGAACCCAAATGCAGTGAATAAAATACAGATCCTTCCCATCGATAAATGAATATTCCACAGGAACATATTGAACCATGCCACAAACTTTGTTATCATCTATTGCCAATTTTACCCGGAGTCCTTTATCTTTCATCTTGTTACACCACAATTCTTTGTGGTTCCCTGCTTCCTTCATTTCTTCAGACCAATCTTCAAGGCAAACAAAATATTTTTCTTGATATTCTTCTGTTAAGTCAATAATTTCCATAAATTAGCCCTCCTTTGTCGTAATGAATCACTTCAATAGATGACTGACAAAAACATTATGTCGTTATCAGAACATGCTGTCAACGCTGACTCAAAAAGTCTGGAAGAAAGAACCTGTTGAATATGTGGATAAGTTTTGATATTGTCATTACTCTGATAAAGGAGGTAACGCAATGAAAAAAAACTTGATCCTAATGCTCTTGGTGATCGGATTGATCTTTACCTCATGCTCTAAAAAATCGGAAACGCCTGCAGAAGCACCCACCACAGACAATCCATTTTTTTCAGAATATGACACTCCGTTTAAAGTCCCACCCTTTGATATCATCAAACCCGAACATTTTATCCCGGCCTATGAAAAAGGGATGGACCAGCAAAAAGCGGAAATAGAAAAACTCGTCAATAACACTGAAACCCCGACTTTTGAAAACACGATTGTTGCTCTGGACAGGTCTGACAAGCTGCTTTCCGAAGTGTCCAGGGTATTTTCTGGATTGAGTGGAGCCAATACAAATGATGAACTTAAAGCGATACAGAAAGAGATGGCGCCCCGATTAGCGGCCCATCGTGATGAGATCAACCTGAACAAAAAACTGTTTGAGCGTATAAAAGCCGTATACGAGCAGCGGGACGAACTGAACCTCAACGATGAGCAGATGTATTTGCTCGAAAATCTCTACAAAAGATATGTCCGTAATGGAGCCAACCTCAACGATGAAGACCAGGCCAAGCTCAAAGAGATCAATCAAGAGCTGTCAAAGCTGGGCGTCCATTTTGGCCAGAATGTCTTGGCCGAAACCAATGAATTCAAACTGGTGATCGAAAATGAAGAAGATCTGGCTGGTTTACCGGAATCATCGATCACAGGAGCTGTTGAAGCGGCCAAAGAAGCGGGATTAGAGGGCAAATGGGTCTTCACCACCCAAAAACCCAGCATGATCCCGTTTCTTCAGTATTCTGAAAAGCGGGATCTGAGAGAAAAGCTGTACAGGGCATACACAAAAAGAGGGGATAACAACAACGAACGCGACAACAAAAAAATCCTCTCCGATCTCATCAAGCTTCGTGTCGAACGCGCAAATCTCCTCGGTTATAAGACTTACGCCGATTATGTTCTGGAAACCCGGATGGCTGGGAATCCACAGAATGTCTATGAACTGCTGAATCGGTTGTGGGATGCCTCCCTCCCCATTGCAAAAAGAGAAAGGCAAGAAATGCAGGCCATTATCGACAGGGAAGGCGGCGGCTTCAAACTGGCTTCCTGGGATTGGTGGTATTACGCTGAAAAGCTGCGAAAAGAAAAATACCAACTTGATGACAATGAATTGAGGCCCTATTTTGTGTTGAATAATGTACGGGATGGGGTATTCTGGGTGGCCAATCAACTCTACGGGCTGACCTTTGAGGAACTGGAGGGAATGCCTCTGCCGCATCCGGATGCCCAAGTCTTTGAGGTCAAGGAAGCAGACGGATCCCATTGTGGAGTCCTGTATATGGATTTCCATCCCAGAACAAGTAAACGTGCTGGAGCCTGGTGTGGCACATACCGGAGCCAGAGCCGGAAATATGGAGAAGAGATCGACCCTGTCGTGAATCTGGTCTGTAATTTCTCCAATCCTGTCGGAGACAACCCGGCTATGATCACTCTTGAAGAGGTGGAAACACTTTTTCATGAATTCGGGCACGGATTGGATAACCTGCTGTCTAATGTGACTTATGGAACGACCTTCCGGTCTTCCGATTTTTCCGAACTCCCATCTCAGATCATGGAACATTGGGCCATGGAACCGACGGTCCTTAAACATTATGCCAAGCATTACCAGATAGGCGAAGCCATTCCCGACAGCTTGATCGATAAGATCGTAAAGAGCGGCTTGTTCAACCAAGGATTCATTACGGTCGAATACCTGGCTGCATGTCTGTTGGATATGAAATACCACACACTCACAGAACCACAGGACCTGGATATCAATCAATTCGAAAAAGATTATTTCGATGAGATCGGCCTGATCCCTGAGATCGTCTCCAGGTACCGGAGCACCTACTTCAATCACATCATCGGAGGATATGCCGCCGGTTACTACGGCTACATCTGGTCAGAAGTCCTGGATTGTGATGCTTTTGAGGCGTTTAAAGAGACCAGCCTGTTTGACCAAAAAACTGCCAAAGCCTTTAGAAAAAGCATCTTAGAAGTAAACGGGACTTCAGACTACATGTCCATGTACATTAACTTCCGCGGAAGGGAACCCAGGATAGAGCCTCTGCTAAAGAACCGGGGATTACAATAAAGTCGCTGCCAGAACAGACTGTTTACGCAGACTCAAAAAGTCTGGAAGAATAACGATCCTGTTGAATTTGAGGGTAGGGGAGAAGTAGTAAAAAAGTTGATATGGGGAATATTTATTCTGGTTCAGATGCGTACATAAGTTGTTCGAAAATGGACACATAGTGTTGAATAAGCATTCGAAAACCTCAGGAGGTCATATTGGCATATTTATTGCTGATTAAAATAGGGAATGTAGGTTTAATCCATTTGAGGTGACAGATGAAACACAACAGCTTCAAAAAAGGTTTTGTTTGGTTCTTTTTTTTGGTTTCTTGTTTCCCCCTCCTGGGGCAGGATAGGGATTCCCTGACGCTTCCACATGAAGTAGGTCTCAACGAGCGCCAGCCGCCGGATCTTGTCCTTAAGACGATCGGCATCAAGCCGGGCATGATCATCGGTGAAGTTGGGGCGGGGCGTGGGCGCTATACCGTGCAGATTGCCTCGCGAATCAGGCCTTCTGGTATGATCTACGCGAATGACATTGAAAAAGAGTATCTTCAGTATCTAGAAAGGCGCTGTGCAGACCATGGTTTGACGAATGTAAAAACAGTGCTGGGCGGCCTGACAGATCCGAAGCTCCCTCCCGCCGCTCTGGATATGGTCATTATGGTCAACGTGGTTCACTGTTTGGCTGAACCGGTCGCACTCTTGCGAAATATAAAGAAATCGCTTAAACCGGATGGAGTGATCGCTATTGTTGAAGGAAACCTGGACAAAGCTCCGGACGCTGCTGGAGAATGGTACTCCCGAAGTAAGCTATTGAAGATTTATAAAGACGCAGGCTACGATCTGGTCAGAGAAGAAACATTCTTACCGAAAGATAATATTTACATTCTGAAATAGGACATGCACATTATAAACCATTTTAGGCTTTTTCCACCCACTGACTTCTTGAAATGAGGCTATCATAGACTTAACGGAATAAATTCCCATATCATCATATCTTTTTCAGGGCTTCCACTTTCCCTTTCCACTCGTAGGCCTCACCCAGACCTTCATAAGCGCTTGCAGACTCCGGATAGAGAGTCAGGCATAGCTCCAAAAGTTTGATTGCCTCATCCGGCGCCTCGTGCCGCTGCAGTCCGTGGGCGGCATGTCCAATCAGGAATTCCTCCGGAATGGGAACCTCAAAGCCGAATCGATCGGTTAAAGCTCTAAAATGCGCTTTCACTTTCTCAGGCCCTTCCTCCCAGGCTTCCCCCGGAAACGGCCAACCTTGAAACAGCTCTTTGAGGCATTGATACAGGGCTGGAAAGGCAACGGACCCGTGGTTTTCTTCAGGATATAATTTATATTTATGGTTCATCGCAATAATGAGTAACTAAAAGATTGACACAGATCATCCATCACTTTATCTTAAAAAGAGAGGAATCGCTAAAAGATGGGAAAATCAATGAAAAAATTCATTACTTTGTTTTTGGTGTTCTCTTTATTGGCACTTTCAGGGAATTTATATGCCAAGAAAAAAGGAGCAGAGATTGTAATTCAGAAAACAGATGGAACTAAAGTAAGAGGTGAACTCATTGCAGTTAAGCAGAATTCGATGTTGTTAACAGAATTTGAATCAGGAATGGATGTATCAGTTGATACAGATGAAATGGAATTGATTACAATTGTTAAACAATCAAAAACTGGAAAAGGAGCTCTTTATGGATTTTTGATAGGAGGAGGTATTGGAATAGTGCTTGGTTACACCGCTGATCCAGATACTCCTCCTAGTCGTGAAGCAACAGCGGCTATTGTTGGGATATCTGTTGGTCTCATTGGTGCATTATTTGGAGGCATGTGGGGTTCCTCTAAAGGAAAACCCGAAACAACCCAGATTGAAGGAAAATCTGCTTCGGAAATCAAGGAGATTTTAGAAAAACTCCGCAAAAAAGCCCGTGTAAAAAACTTCCAGTGATTATTCCTAGATGTAGCGAGGCAGAACCAAACAAAGCTTGTTGAATCTTTGTGTATTGGAAATATCTATCTCTTATCTTGCTAGGTTCCATAACAATCTTTAATTTCATCATTTTCTCCCTCCTCATTATATACAAGGACGTTATGATTTTGAATCTATTCTCATGAAAAATTTTCGCCACAATTCCTTTCCTTATCCAAACCCTAATTTTCCTTGACATTCTACCATCAAAGACTTATCTGTATGATCAGCAGTAATAAAGGGAAAATGTGCTCATAAAGGAGGGGTACGATGAAAATTGTTGTCACGTCAGATACTCATTTCGGGGATGGCACCAGTCAACTAGCTTCGCTCGATTCGAGCGGCAATCCAGCTCTTGGACCAAAATACCAGCAATTCAAAAAAGCTTGCGGCAAAAATAACGACTACCTGGTCATGCTTGGCGATGTGATCGACGTAGCCGTAGAGGATTACAAAGATGCATACAATGTAGCCAAGGTTTTTTTCAAACAGGTAGCCAAAGACAAAATCACGAAAAGAATCCTCTATGTCCCGGGAAACCATGATTACGATCTTTGGCACACGGTTGAATATCAGACCAATATCATAAAGCGGATCACTGATAAGACAAAAAAGGATATCTCCCTGTTCAAAATGTCCGTTCCCGCCGTATTGGATGACAGAGCGGGCCGTATTGGCCCAGAGATATTCTTAGCCAACGTAACCCGCAGGACGGATGCCCAAAAACCTTACGGCGGATTATTCTTGGATTTTCTGGTCGACAATGAACTTGAATTCAACGTCGCCTTTCCCAATGTCTACCTAATAACAGATCAAGAAGAATGCATCTTGATGACCCATGGTCAATATTTTCAATTGTTCTGGTCTCTTTTAAGTGAATATGCTCCTCCAATATTTGTAAAGGAACTTGATATAGGAGAACCGCCGCTTACGATTAAAAATCTGGCTCATCTGAATTTTCCCTTATCCCAGCTATCAAGCTCAGGAGTCGGTCAGGCAGGTCCCTTATCCGATGTCATTCGGGACATTCAATATGAATTTAAAGCCCACAGGTCAAAGAAAATAATGGAATATGTCAATAATCTGGAAAAAGTTCTCGAAAAAGAAACTTTCAAATTCAATTGGTACAATCCATTACACTGGCTCATAAAAATAGGCATATATTTGGCTAAAAGAGGACTTAAAAAGTGGATAGAAAAAAGGCCGGAATCGTCTCCCAGGCAGGATGAGGAATGGGAGTATAAACTCGATACCCATCGAAAAATGATCAATTACTACAAATCCAGCAATGCTGAGATCGAAAGCTTGAATAAAGAGAAAAACCTGAATATCCCTATCAATCCTAAGATGATCATTTTCGGCCATTCTCACAGACCGATCGGGGTAAATGACTCGAATAGGCTGGCTATTCAACCTTTCGAAGACCATAGCTTAAATGTGCCGATGTTTAATACAGGAGGCTGGCTAGAGGAGGAAAAAGAAGGGAAAAAGCAGTTCAATGGAATAGAGCTATTCACATACGAAACAGGAAAGGGGATTCATTCGGTGACGATTTAGGGCAACGGCCACATCCACCTCAAGTTCTCTAGTAATAACCAGCCTCAAGTCTATTGACAATTGTTTTAAACGTTGGTAATTATAAATTACATCATTTATAAATATTATTTATAAATATTTGACTGTTCTCATAATTTCTTCTTCTGAGCCAGAAAGGGAAACACTAAAGCAATGTAACTCCATTTCACTTTAACTAATATAAAAGGGGGAGAAATGCGTAAACGAAACACTAAAGATGGCATCTCTGTCCATGGCATTGCAGGAACATACGTCGTTCTTTTAGGAATCGACGCAACGGAAATGGCAAGGTCGAAACTGCTTGGATTTGCTATCGAAAGAGAAGACCACACTGAGAGAGAGCGATATTGGCTTAAAGGATTCCGGACTTTCGAAGAGATCGAGCCTGATCCTCAGCCTGGAAGCCTCTACTCGACTCTGGAACATCCGATTCAGTCCTTTCTTTGGGGAGATTACACTGCCAAGCCAAATCATAAGTACACCTACAGGATACGACCAATTCGTGGAAAGCCAAAAAACCTTGAGCACGGAACAGACGTTATTGTCCAGGTCAAAACCGAAAACGTAGATATGGGAGAACACGCGATATTTTTTAATCGTGGTGTTATTGCAAGCCAAGCCTATGCAAGAAAATTCCAGAATCGGACACCTGATAGCGAAGATCTAACCGACAAGGCAACGATTTGGCTTTCCCGTGGATTAATGGAAGGTGCTTTGGACTTCATCAGCCAAGCTAAAAGCTCACGTTATGCGCTATGCGCCGCTGTATATGAGTTCAGCTTTATACCCTTCCTTGAGGCATTTAAAAAGGCTGCTGCAGCGGGTGCTGACGTAAAAATCATTTACGAGGCTGGATCTCAAAAAAAAGAGGGAAAAATGGTCCTGACTTCCACAACTGAAGCCAATAAGCGTGCCATTAAAAAAGTCGGCATCCAGAACCTAGTAATCCCACGTAAAAAACGCAAAAATATTCCGCACAACAAATTTATTGTCCTCCTCGAAAATAATACGCCTATTGAAGTCTGGACAGGCTCTACAAATTTCACGAGCTCGGGATTTCTCGGGCAGTCCAACGTCGGACATATGATCCGCAACAGGGAAGTTGCAAAAATGTATTACGAGTACTGGAAGCAGCTCGCTCAAGATCCAGATCTGGAAACACTGCGATCATGGAATGATCAAAACACACCCCGTCCGGATGGCAGCATTCCACGGAATTCTATTACCTCTATCTTTAGTCCCAGGTTGCGCTCAAAAATGCTCGACTGGTACGGCAATCAAATGAGTGACACAGACCAGACTGTCATGTTCACTGCTGCATTCGGAGTCAATAAGAAGCTTGCAGAACGATTCGCAGAGGATAAAGATTTCCTCCGTTTCATCATCACGGAAAAGCAATTGAAGGGAGACACGGCCAAGTTAGTGAAGCGGGATAGAGACACGATCATAGCAGTGGGCGCAACACTCGGAAAGGATGCCCGGCAGAAACGTATCCCAGGTTGGGAACTTGACAAGTGGTATATGGAGGAAGAGCTCTACCGTCGTCAAGGTCACGTCTTCTATGTCCATACAAAATACATGATTCTTGATGCTTTGACCGACGATCCTAAAATCTTCACAGGATCGGCAAATTTCTCGGAAAATTCGCTTCTCTATAACGATGAAAATATGCTCCTCATAAGAGGCAACAGTAAGGTGGCAGATGTGTATCTGGGAGAATTTCTCAGGTTATTCAACCATTTCTATTTCAGAACAGTAGCCTGGCGTTTGGCTCAAACGGACTCTTTGGAGGAACGGCGTGCTGTTTATCTAGATCCTACCACGCAATGGTTAAACCGGCATTTTACTCCCGGGCGTTTCCACTGTCTGAGAAGAGAATTGTTCAAATGAGACTCTCGCTCATGTAAGACTTTTTTTAGGAGGAATATGATGTCAGAACTCACTATTCCTGTGCAGATCGACAACATCCAACATTTGGGAGATTTTCAGAGAGCCCGATGTAACTATTTCCGTATTGAGTTCTCTGAAGGACCTTTTACTGGAACCTATCCTGTTTCGCATACAGATGAACTCAGAATCGCTGCTTGGGGGAGTTGGGCTGTGCTTATGGGCCCGAGCGTTAGGGTCGATGACCAAGATCTTTTTCTCTCGTCTGATTCCATTAGAGAGACATTCATGAGAATCGAGGAGACAAAAGGACTCTTTTTAGACTTGGGATACATATGGCTCCCCAATCAGCTCCTCGGTGCGGAAAACAAGAATAAAGACATCAGAATCGGGGATGTCTACAGACTCTCCACACGGCTATTCCAGAAATGCTATCTTTTTGTCGCGGAAATGATAACGGAAGAGGAGTGGCTAGATTATTGCCATTCTTTCTCTGAGGAAATTCGCCCCTCGCCAGGTGAGACAGCCGCTTTTCGGGAGTGGCGGCAGAAGCAGATTCAAAGCTCTTATGAGCGCTATCACGATGAATCCTATAAGGTGCGTCGATTGAAACCCAAAAGGAGAACAGAATGAAATATCTGAGCGTAACACTCATAGATGTGGGATGGGGCGATTCCATTCTGGTTGAAGCTTCTGATTCAGACGCTGGCGGACAAAGACCGCTTTTCATGCTCATCGACTCTAATGATAATGCTGAAAAAGACTACTGGCCGTCATGGAACTTTCTGCGCAAACACTTCGGTCTACGCGAAGACCAATTCTCTGTAACAAAACCCTTCTTTGATGCTGTTATCCTTTCTCATGACCACTCTGACCACGGATCTGGTTTGAAGCGTATCATGCAAAAGTACGGGGCGAGGAACTTCTGGTATCCTAAAGTAAAAAGAGACGAGAGCGTAGTCCTGACTAGTCTGCAAGCTTACACGGATCATCCATCGGTTCGAATCAATCACGAAGCCCTGGATAACACGAAGGATATCGGCAATCTCGGGGACGTAATCATGGAAGTACTGTGGCCGCCCCCTAATACAATTGATCCGAACCCGAACAACAACTCCATTGTGCTTACACTGGAGTTGGACGGAGCAACCTTTCTTCTGACCGGGGACGCCGAGGGCGAGATCTGGGATCAAATTTCCAATCAGATTCCATCAAGCACACAGGTTATCAAGGTACCCCATCACGGATCTCGCAATGGCACCATTTATCATAACCATACGCCATGGGTTGACAGAGTAAGCAACTTCCCGAATACGCCCTACCTGGGTATAAGTTGTCATCCCAACTTCCCAAACCGCTACGATTTTCCACATAAAGATGTGCTCGACGTTTTTCAACAGAATCCCTTTTCTTACTACCGTACTGATACGGACTACCACGTCACATTCATCAAAAGAGAGGGTGAACAAGTGAAAATCCGTTATTCTCATGAGTCGTAAAAGCCATTGCTTGACATTTGACTTGTTGTCACTCTCAGCCGCGGCGTAAAAAGAGCGATAGGAACAAAAATTAGGTAAGATTCATTTTTTCAGAGGGAGGAAAAAATGATAAAAAAAGTCTGTCTGCTCATCTGTGTGGTACTAATTATTAACCTTGCGGTATATTCCGTCTCTGATAAAAAGCATTTTGACTGAAGAAATCCGATTTATAAAAATACGGATACGACGAAAACGAAGACTGTTCTATTGCGTATCGTGCTGCTTAACGCTGATGCAATATCTCATCGAATTTCATAATTGTCCATAATTTTCTTTTTACTCATTATATTCATTGTTTTCTATAGCCTTATAATGATGAGCAATTTTTATGCCAACTGTATTAATGAATCGATATTCACTACTATATTGTAAGGCCAATTTTAGCAAATTCTTATTCGTAGCGTAGCGAGTCGACCGGATTGGCCATAGCTGTTTTAAAAACATGGAAGGACACGGAGAGAAGCGACACAACCAGAGCTATAGCTGCAGCCATCAGAAACAGAAGAGGTGCGACATTTACCCTGTAGGCAAAGTTCTGCAGCCATCTGTTTATTGCATAATAAGCCAAAGGCCAGGCGATAATATTGGCAAGAAGGACCCATCTCGAAAATGATTTGGAAAACATAAGGGCGATATTAGAGACTGAAGCCCCAAGCACTTTACGGATTCCTATTTCCTTGGTCCTCTGCTGCGTCATAAAGACTGCCAGGCCCAAAAGGCCTAGAGTGGAAATGACCAGACCCATGCCAGCGATAAGACCCAGCAGTTTGCCGATCTGCTCTTCGGCCCGGTACTGCCGGTCAAAATCCTCATCTAGAAAGTATCCCTCACAAGGGAGGGATGGATAGAGTTTTTGCCACAAATTTTCGATAAAGGACAGGGTTTCGCCTGAAGCACCTGTCTCCAGTGTCAACGTCAGGGTGTTAAAATCAAACGGTGCATAGATCATAAAAAGGGGTTCGACCATCTCCTGCATCCCCTGGTAGTGAAAATCCTTTGTAATGCCGATAATTTCTCTGGAAACTTTCCTCCCATCATACCAGCCAAGATACCAGCTCTTTCCAATGGCTTCCTCAAGCGAACTGTACCCCAAAAATTTCACCGCAGATTCATTGATGAGGATGGCATTGTTGGCATCATTTTTGTCCCTCTGAAGCGGCCGTCCCACAGCCATGTCAATTTTATACTGTGAGATAAAATCATAATCAATAGCAATGAAATTCAGTTTTTTTGCCGGTTGGTTGACCGCCTCGGTCTGGCTCAAATATCCTTCATTCGGACGCCTTCCCGGAGCACTTGAAGAGGCGGTCGTTCCCACGATTGTGTGATGGCTTAAAAATTCTTTCTTTATAGCCATGAAGTTTCTGCTGAATGTGGAGTTGTACCTGAACGGAATGACAATTTTCTGTTCTTTATCAAATCCGAGTGTCCGGCTTTTCATAAATCTGAGCTGTTGAAAAACAGTTAGAGTTCCGATGATAAGAAAGATAGATATGGCAAACTGGAAAATGACTAAAACCTTTATCATAAACGATCCCTTTGTCCCGGCGTACGAAGGTCCTTTAAACACCGATACCGGTTTAAATGCGGTCAGTACTGCTGCCGGATATCCGCCGGCGACAATACCAACAAGCACGACAAGTCCGGCCAGAGTGAAAAGCACATATGGATGGACTATCTTGGAAATAGCCAGACTCGTCCCGGCTGTCTCATTAAACAGCGGCAGAAGAATATCACATATAAGAAAAGAAAATCCCAAAGCAATTATCGTAATGATCAGTGATTCTCCCAGAAACTGTCTGACAAGTTGAAAACGTCCTGCCCCCAAAACTTTGCGCATCCCGACTTCTTTGGCCCTGTAAACAGAACGGGCATTGGAAAGATTTATAAAATTCATACATCCGATCAAAAGGACCAGAAGACCGATCAAAGAGTAAATGGCGATGTAGGTCATGTTCCCTGGCGGCTCCATCTCTCCCAGCAAATTGGATTGGAAATGAATTCCTGCCAAGGGCTGGAGAAAATAGCGCCGTTCCTGACCCCATGCTTTCAGCTGCCTCCCGACGTGATCAAAGGCCATAAGACTGATCTGTTCTTCAAAATTGTCCACATCCGTGTTGGGAGCGAGTTTGATATAGGTGTAGGTCTGGCGGTCGTGCCATGACTGGCGGAGTACATCCAGCTTGAGCTGTTTTGAGGAAACGAGGATATCGTATTTGAAATGCGTATTTGAAGGTGGATTTTCCACAACTCCTGTGATTTCAAAATCGGCGCGATCGGAGTCCGGGCTGGACATAGATCGCACGCCTCGGGTGGCACCCTCCTTGATTTCAATTGTTTTGCCAACAGGATTTTGCCTCCCGAAATACTTTTCCGCTATGTGCCGGGTTATCACTACAGTCCAGGGTTTTTCTAAAGCCGATCGGGGGTCTCCGTAAACAAAAGGAATATGGAAAATCTCGAATATCTCCTGATCGGCATACCCCACGCGGTCTTCAAAAAAATGCGTATCGCCATTTCTGACAATCCGGTCACGAATGGGCATGTATCGTGCGGTGCTTTCAACCTGAGTAAAATTCTCACTCAATTCCGGTGCAACACCTGCATTAATTCCCGCACTTTGAAATTCCCCTGAAGGAACCTTCCACCACATGGCTACACGATAAATGCGGCCTGTATCATCATGATACCTGTCATAAGTCAGCTCACTGGCCACATAAAGGAAGATAACCATACAAGAGGCCATCCCCACAGCCAGCCCTGCGATGTTTATGAAAGAGAAGCCTTTATGCTTTCTGATGTTCCTCAATGTGATTTTTAAGTAGTTTAATAACATAATTCTCTCTCGTTTTATCCTACAATCCCTTTTTATCAGCAAAAACTATGCCAATAAAATCTCTTGAGGTTGTTCAACGCTATTCAATTATAGGATATTTTACCATTTAAAATTCTCCTTTTTTACTGGGACCTCGTCTCAACATTTGGCATTTTAAAAATTGGGGACAGTCCCCAGCTTTTCCTTTAGGATTAGTCTATAATTCCTTGTGTCATTGCGAGCGAAGCGTGGCAATCTTGTATGAAAAGGGGCTGCCTTTCTTTCCATTCTAACTTTATTCCTTTCTAGTTCTTTCTCCTCATGGTTTAAACCGCAATAAACATGCCAAAATTATCCCCATGGATATCCAGATGCTTCTCAAACAATTTGTATCATTTTTTAACAGCTAATGTTCGTAAGCGAACAAAAATAAATATTCCCCATATCAACTTTGTGACAGAGAATAGCCAAGATTCCGTTGCTTTATAATCCAGTCTTAACTCAAAACATCCTAGCGAGAAGGGACAAAGTACCCATGGAGCTTTTTATATTCAAGTGGTAAAATTAAGATAAAGAGAGGATTGTATTTATGCAGGGGGAAGTCGAGATAAAAAACTTCAAAATCCTTTTTCTCATTATATTTTTCACTACTACCTGTGGCTCTAAGCAAGCCAAGATCGAGAAATTTCTAGAAGATGGAGTGGAAGTTGTAATAAATCATCTGGAACCTTATCGAATAGAGGGAGAGCCTTCGACACTCGAACTGGAGACGGTCATGACGATCGATATGGAAAGAGAAGACATAGTCGGAGAGGGTATGGGTGAGGCAGGAGAGTTCGACATCGATGGGGAAGGTAACATCTATGTCGTTGCATTCAAGAATACAAAGAATTTCGTTTATCGATTTAACAGAAAGGGTGATTTGTTGAACTCCTTCGGGAGATACGGCCAAGGGCCTGGGGAGCTTGAATGGCCTTTTCTCAACAGAGTATTTAACGACGGCCGAATCGCCCTCACGGATTTAATGAGAAAATATAAGGTTTTCGATAAAGATGGACGTCTCATCCGGGAAATTCATCCGGAGTTCAGAATCTCATATGTCTTTCCTTTTGAAAACGGAAACTTCCTAGTGGAAAAACCCCGCTATAATGAGAGGCCTTCAAGGAGCGGCCTTGTGCCCCATACTGTCTCACTCTGCGATTCGAACTTCAAAGAAATCAAGGAATTGGATCGTCATCAATGGACTCCCAGCAATGAAAGGATAGCTCCCGTTTTTATGTGGAGAGTCTCTGCTGGACACATTTACATCTCTAACGAAGAGCGGGGGTACGAGATCCTGGATTACGATTGGGAAGGGAATCTTCAGAGGAAAATCCGAAAATCCTACCTACCTGTCGAGGCCACCGAGGAGATAAAAATAGCCAGACTCGGACCCGGATACAAGCAATCGGGAATCTCCCATGATCGCTATTTCCCCAATCCTCTTCCTCCTTTATCTTCTTTCTTTGTCGATGATGAAGGGCGCCTCTTTGTGATGACTTATGAAGCGGGAAACAGTCTTAGAGAGTATATGTACGATTTGTTCAATGCAAACGGTGTATTCATAGGCCGGAAAAGCCTTAATATGGGTTCATCCCAGTTTATCTCCAAAATCAATTATGCAAAAATCAGAAAAGGCTTCCTCTATTACTATCGTGAGAAAGAAAGTGGATACAAAGAACTGATGGTCCAAAGAGTAATTTGGAAGAACTGACCCTCTTTTTTCTCTCATAAAAGGACTTTATGATTTAAACCTACATTCCCTATTTTAAGGAGTATCTACCGATGAGAGTTGCAGGAATGCAGGATTAGCTCTCTATTCTTTGTCAGGAAAATCTTCGGGTTTTAACTCGCCAATGATTCCTCCATCCACCCAGTAGATATCACACTTCCTATCCCGATATCTCGCGAAAAATATGAATCTGCCTTCTGGAGAAATCCTGGCACTGAATTCAGAACTCTCCGAGTTGATTTTTGCTCCCAGATTTATTGCTTCTGTCTAATTACCATCAGGCTTGCGGTAACTTATATACAGATCCGCTTCACCAAATCCTTCCCGCCTGACTTCATCAAAAATCATATAACTTTCATCCGGGGCAATACAGGGGTGGGTTTTCTTGTTAACCTGACCCTCAGGTCCATAGACGCTCACAGGTTCCAAATACTTGCCGTCAACTAGAGGTAATTTCACTGTAAAACTATACCCATCTTCACCTTCATCGAGGCTTATGTTCGTACTATACAAGTCATCCGACTTTGTTACAGACACGAACATTAGGCCGGAGCGGAAAAACTGTGGTTCTCCCCATTCATTCCCAACCCTTTCAGATACCCAAATGCTGCCCTCCTCACTGATTTCGGTTTTCCCGCGAAGGGGCCGCCTCGATCCAAAAAAGTACATGAAAACTCGATGCTGTCCTCAGTAGAGATTATGCCCGGAGCAAAAACTTTCGGCATATCTCCAGGTGGCTTTTGACCGAAAAAATCATATTTAATGACCGATGTATCATCTTGCGGAGCGCAACTGCTAAAGAGCAGAAACGTTTCTGAGATTCAGTACTATTTCCTTTCGTAATAGAAAAACATATTTTAAACTATATAATTAGATATATCATTCTATATTCCTAATTTTAATACGCAAAAAAATATGCCAATATTTTCTCTTGGGATTTTTTAAACATATAAAACAATTTATGTCCGCTCTCGAACAATTTATATCCGTATGCGAACATTAGCTGTTAAAAAATGATACAAATTGTCTGAAAAGCATCTGAATATCCCCTTGGATAATTTTGGCATGTTTAATGCAATTAAAACCATGAGGAGAAAGAACGTAATATAGAATTAGCAGATGTTTAAGAATTATTTAATAATTACCCTGAGAAATTTCAAGAGACATAAAGGGTATGCCTTTATTAATATTGCAGGTCTAGCCATAGGGATAGCATGCTGTATTCTCATTGTGCTTTACATTCATTTGAGCTCAGTTTCGATAAATACCATGACAAAGCGGACAAAATTTATCTGCTTAAAAGACACGGAAATTTTGGCGGAAAAGAGCATACATCATCGTCCAACAATGCGCTCTCAGCCGGTTTTATTAAAAAAGATTTTCCAGAAGTTGAAGACACCGTCAGGATAGGCTTTATGCCAAATCCGGCAGTCCTATATGAGGAAAAAAAGTTTTATGAATCCCAGGTATTGTATGCGGATGATTCCTTTTTTGAATTTTTTACATATCCCATGACAAAAGGCGATCCGAAATCCGCCCTTCAAGCTCCCTTTTCCGTTGTTATCACAGAGGAGATCACCGAGAAATATTTTGGCGAAAAAAATCCGATGGGAAAATCCCTTCGTTTTAACAACCAGGACAACTTCACTGTTACAGGTGTGATAAAAAACGTTCCCCGCAACTCTCATCTCTTGTTTGACATGCTCTGCTCGTTTCAAACCCTATATTCAAAATACCCCAAGGGACATGCATTTTTAAATGATTTTACTTCGAATACCTTTCGGACCTATATCCTTCTCCAAAAAGGCATCGATCCCAGTACACTGGAAGGTAAATTTCCTGATTTTATTAACAAGTACGGGGGAAGAAAACTTAAAACATTCGGGATTTCGATGGAGTATTTTCTTATGCCTTTGACCGACATCCACCTCCATACACCATTGAGCGGAGGAAAAACAGGAATCGGCACAATCCTTTACATCTATATTTTTGCACTTATCGCTGGAATTATTTTGATCATTGCATGCATTAACTTTATGAATCTTGCCACCGCCCGCTCTGCCAAAAGAGCTCAGGAAGTCGGAATGAGGAAGGTGTTAGGTGCCCAAAAAAGTGAACTGGTCCGACAATTTCTCTTTGAGTCTTTTTTCTACAGTTTAATCTCGCTTCTTCTCGCTCTTGGATTAGCCGAACTTGCATTCTCAACAATGAGTTCGATCGCAGGCTATGAATTAACCATCGATTTTTCCAAAATGCTATGGCTTTTCCCGGCGCTTTTAGGAATAGCCATATTCGTCGGATTGATTGCCGGCAGCTATCCGGCATTTTTTCTGGCCGCATTTCAACCGGCGCGGGTTTTAAAAGGCAGCGCAAAAACGGGAGCGGGAAATTCTTTTTTCCGGGGTGTTCTGGTTGTGATGCAGTTTTCCATTTCTGTGGCACTCATCATAGGGACAATCATAATCACCCGGCAGCTTGATTATATGAAAAATAAAAATCCGGGATTTGACAAGGAACAGGTTGTTGTCCTGCCTTTCAGGGATGAAGAACTCAGAAAATCGCTGGCAACTATAAAAAATGAGCTGAAAGTTCATTCTGACATTGTGAATGTTTCCGTTTCATCGGACATCCCCGGCCAGTATCCTCAGTATAACCAGAAACTGCCTGAAGGATTTTCAAGGGATCAATCTCAACTGATGTATGACTTGGTGGTAGACGAAGATTTTATTCCGACCTTAGGAATGGAAATTATTGCAGGCAGGAATTTTTCAAAGGAATTCGGCGCCGACCAAAAGGCCTCTGCTATTATTAATGAAACCGCTGCAAAAGAATTCGGATGGGAAAATCCGCTTGGTAAAAAAATTGGAGATTACAGAGGGATAAGAACCGTGATTGGTGTTATCCGGGATTATCATCAGATTCCGATCACCCAAGAAATAAAACCCCTCTATATCAGGTTTGATCCTGGTGATGTGTATAATCCTTACCGGATGCTCAGCATAAGAATCGCTCCGGGCAGCGTCAGTCGTGT
>Ga0224495_10001043_pt1 | contig 20527 bp, 14 predicted proteins | sample SF_Jul11_sed_USG_FD_168128 | JGI IMG/M metagenome (GOLD analysis project Ga0224495, IMG submission 168128) | Sediment microbial communities from San Francisco Bay, California, United States - SF_Jul11_sed_USGS_4_1 | ecosystem: Environmental > Aquatic > Marine > Sediment | place: USA: California...
CAAAGATGATCAAACTTGCCAAATATGAGTCGAGGAGGATAATGATTGCTCTCTTGTTTCTTTCGGCGGTGATGGCTGCCTGTGTAGACGAAGTAACTTCTATACTTTTTATGACAGCACTAGTATTCGAGCTTTGCGAACGTTATAAGGTTAACCCTGTGAATTATGTTATATCGGTGGTGCTGGCCACAAATATCGGGAGTTCCTGGACTGTTCTGGGGAATCCCATTGGAATATTGCTGGCACTCAGAGCTGGATTGACCTTTGAAGACTTCATGCGATGGTCCTTTCCAGTCAGTCTGATTGGCCTTGTTTGCCTCGTAGTTATAGTACTGGTGTGGCAACGTAGTGACCTCAAACTGCTTAAGACCAAGATCGATGCCCAGTTGGAAAGCGGCACCGCTACTTTGGATGAATGGGCTGAGGTAAGAGATAAGGCCTTTCTCAAGAGGGGAATCGCGCTGTTTCTAGGGGTGGTGATCTTTCTGGCTTTGCACTATCGCCTTGAGCTGCTATTTGGCTTGGGAAGGGATACACTTCTTGTGGCTACTTCAATAACAGGCGCCGGGATTGCTATGCTCTGGAAAAGAGACAAGGCTGAGGAATATTTGGAGAGAGGTGTCTCGCGGGGGACATTAGTATTCTTCATGTTCCTCTTCTCTGTGGCGGGCTCTCTTGCCTATACCGGTGTTACCGGCAAGATCGCAGGTGTTGCCACGGGGCTAATGGCTAGCCCGGTGTTACTCACCATAATCATAGCGCTGGGGGCTGCTTTTGGATCAGCGGCGCTGGATAACGTGGTTTTGGTAGCCGCACTTATCCCCGTAGTTCAGGCTTTGGGAGCGGCTGGGGTTAGTAATTTTCCCATTTGGTGGGCATTGCTTCAAGGGGCGTGCTACGGTGGCAACATCACAATGGTTGGCTCTACAGCTAACATTGTGGCTCTGGGTATGCTGGAAAAACGGACAGGTTATCGTATGACGTTCCGCAAGTGGATTCTAATTGGCCTGGCCGGCGGGCTGTTGCCTTTGTTTGTTGCTCAAGCACTGTTGCTTGTTCAACTGCCCCTTATGCCTTGAATCCAGCTTTAAACTGGTAACTTCTTAATGAGGATAAAGAAAGGCTTGCCTTTCTTGCCAAGTTTTGCTACTTTGACTATCCTGTTTTGGACTGCGATACTGACCTAGCGGGGGAAATTTCTCGGAGCAAATGTCGGAACCTTTTTCTGGAAAGGCTTGCTTTTGGGGGTGGGATTTGTTATACTTCGCACCCGTGCTTGAATCTTCTTCACGGAGAAAAAGGGTGGTTACAATCCTTATTGCGGGCCACCTTTTTTGCGGCTAATTCTCATCAGTGGAGGTAAATGTCAAAATGGAAGTACTAAGTCCTTATAAAGAAGCTGCAGATGTAATACTTGAAGCCGGTGGTGAACCTCTCAAATTGTGTTACCAGTGTGGTCTTTGCACAGGTATCTGCCCCTGGAACATGGTTCGAAGTTTTCTGGTTCGTCGCATCATGCATGAAGCTCAGCTTGGGGCAACAAATTTTGGCAGCGAGGATGTTTGGACTTGTGTCACTTGCCGGGCTTGTGTCCAGCGCTGTCCTCGAGGTGTCGAAATAATAGATGTCATGAGGGCGGTGCGTCGAGCTGTGGCTAGCTTAGGCTTAGGTATCGTTCCCGACGCTTTGAGAATTTCAGCCAAAAACATCGCCGGTGTAGGTAATCCACTTGGTGAAGCACCGGAAAAGCGAAATGACTGGGCCAAAGACCTTAAGGTTAAGAATTTTGCTTCGGGTACCGAAATACTCTATTTCCCTTGCTGTGTTCCGTCCTATGACGCTGATGTAAAGACAGTAGCGCGATCCTCAGTCACAATCTTCAATAAGCTTAAGATTAATTATGGCCTTATAGGCACTGAAGTAAAATGCTGTGGCGAGTCAATTAGAAAAGCCGGGCACGAAGATACCTTTCAAAGTCTAGCCAAAAACAATATTAATCTCTTTGCCAGTAATGGTGTCAAAACTGTGGTAGCGGCCTCTCCACACTGCTATCACACCTTTAAGAATGAGTATCCTGAGCTTGGAGGCAAATTTGAGGTAATTCATATCACTCAATATCTGGCTTCACTTATCGAGCAAGGGAAATTGAAGCTATCCAAAGAGGTAAACAAGAAAGTAATCTATTCCGACCCCTGCTATCTAGGGAGACATAATAGTGTGTACGACGAGCCCAGAAAAGTATTACAAAGCATCCCCGGCTTGGAGTTACTAGAATTCCCCGATGCGCGTGAAGAAGGTCTTTGTTGTGGCGGTGGCGGTGGTAGAATCTGGATGGATACCCCGAAAGGGGAAAGATTCTCTGACATAAGGGTGGAGCAAGCTGCTGCAAAAGGCGCTGATGTAATAGCTCTGGCCTGTCCCTATTGTTTCCTCAACTATAGGGACAGTGTGCTCTCTATGGGCAAGGCAGAGACTATGCAGGTCAGGGATGTCGGTGAGCTTGTTGCTGAGGCAATGTCAATATAATAGTGGAGGAGCGAGCGAAAATGGAAAAAGTAAAAATTGGCGTTTATGTTTGCCATTGTGGGACAAACATAGCTGGCACGGTTGATGTGGAAGAGGTAGCCAAGTATGCTGAAACCTTGCCCTACGTGGTGGTTGCCCGTCACTACCCATATACTTGCTCTGATCCAGGGCAAGAGCTCATCAAAAAGGATATTAAGGAGCTGGGGGTGAACAGGATTGTGGTAGCCTCCTGCTCCCCTCGCCTTCACGAAAAGACTTTCCAAGGAGTGCTCCGCGAAGCCGGGTTAAATCCTTATCTATTCCAGATGGCTAATATCCGGGAGCAGTGCTCGTGGCTTCATGAGCCGGGCCCCGAGCTTACTGAGAAGGCCAAGAGGATGGTTGGGGCAGCGGTGAACCGGGTAGCCCGACATGTACCCTTAGAGATCCGCGCGGTGCCAATCTTCCCGGCTACTCTTGTTGTTGGCGGTGGCATTGCTGGTATGCAAGCTGCCCTGGAGATCGCCAACTCAAATCACATGGTTTATATCGTAGAACGAGAACCTAGCATCGGGGGGCATATGGCGCAGTTTGACAAAACCTTCCCGACATTGGATTGCGCCGCTTGCATTCTTACACCAAGGATGACCGAGGTTTCCCGTCACCCTTTCATCAGAATCTTAACTTATAGTGAGGTTGTGGCGATTTCTGGCTACGTAGGTAACTTCAAGGTCAAAATTAGGAGAAAGCCGCGCTATGTTGATGAAGGTAAATGCATTGGTTGTCTCGTCTGCCAGGAGAAATGTCCCTGGACAGCATTAAGTGAATTTAATGCTGGTACAGGCAAGCGCAAGGCGATTTACACGCCGTTCGCTCAAGCAGTGCCAAACATACCAGTCATTGATACGGAACACTGTGCCTACTTCCTCAAAGGAAAATGCCGTGCTTGTGAGAAATTCTGCGATGCCAACGCAATCAATTTCGAGCAGAGCGAGCTCGTTTTTGAGCTGGAGGTGGGCAATATCATTATGGCTACAGGATTTGACACTTTCGAGGCTTCCTCCGTCCCGCAGTATGGCTATGGGCGTTATCCTAATGTATTCACTAGTATTGAGTTTGAGAGGCTGTGTAGCCCGACCGGTCCCACTGAAGGACATATAATCCTTGCTGATGGGCGGCAGCCTGAGAGCGTGGCAATTGTCCACTGCGTTGGCAGCCGTGATAAGAACTACAATGAGTATTGCTCCCGTGTTTGCTGTATGCATGCTCTTAAATATTCCCACTTAATTAAAGAAAAAACCAATGCCGAGATTTATCAGATGTATATTGACATGCGCTGTTTCGGCAAGGGTTACGAGGAGTTTTATAACCGTATCTCGAATGAGGGTGTTAATTTCATTCGGGGAAAAGTAGCCAAAGTTACTGATGAAGCCATAGCTGAGGAAGAGAAAGGGAAACTGATTGTCCTTGTTGAGGATACTCTACTAGGAACTATGCTCCGTGTTCCCGTGGATATGGTTATCCTGTGCATTGCTCTGGAGCCGCGTAAAGATGCCAATGAAGTAGCCCAGCTTTTCCATATCGGTCGGAGTGCCGATGGCTTCTTCCTGGAAAGGCATCCCAAGCTTGATCCCGTGGCAACGATGTCCGAAGGCATCCTCATCGCCGGCTGTTGTCAAGGTCCTAAGGATATCCCGGACAGCGTAGCTCAGGCTTCAGCTGCAGCAGCTCGGGCTTTAGCAATGATTGCTCGGGGGAAGATAGAGGTCGCAGCAGTAACAGCCTCTATTGATGAAACCAAATGCTCCGGGTGTAGAATCTGTAATCTTCTCTGCCCGTATGATGCCATATTCTTTGACGAAGAAACCAAGGTATCGCGAATCAATGAAGTCCTATGCCAGGGCTGTGGTGTGTGCGCTGCGGCTTGTCCAAGCGGTGCCATTACTCATAACTATTTCACCGCCGACGAGATTGAGGCGGAGATAGAAGGAGTGTTAGCATGAGTTTTGAACCGAAGATCGTTGGCTTTCTGTGTAATTGGTGCTCTTACGCCGGAGCTGACCTGGCCGGAATTTCACGACTGAAATGTGCCCCTAATGTCCATATTATTCGCATGATGTGCAGTGGGGGAATAAGTCCATTCTTTATTTTGAAAGCCTTAGAAGCAGGGGCTGATGGCGTGCTTATCTGCGGGTGCAACCTTGGTGACTGCCACTATCGAGAAGGTAACTACAAGACAATACGGCGCATGACATTGCTTAAGAAAGTGTTGGGACAGCTCGGCATTGAACAGGAAAGAGTGCAGTTGCACTGGGTATGTGCTTCTTGTGGCGACGAATTTGTTGATGTCGTCAATAGGATGACCGCTGATATAAAGGAACTGGGACCGTCACGGCTAGGGGTAAAGAGTCGTGATTTGACTCGATAGGAAGAAAGAAGTACACTTACGGCGAAATTAGAAGAAAGACGAAAAGGAGGATAATATGCCAAAGTGGCAGTGTGTGGAATGCGGATACTTTGTTCAAGAAGCAAACAGGCCGCCAGATGTTTGTCCCAGTTGCTCCTTGAGGTGTAGTTTTACCGACGTTACCTGCTATCGACCGGAATGCGGCGGCCCGGTCAATCCCGATCCGTCAGTAATGAAAACAGTCACTAGCAAAAGTATAGCGCCGCCACTTCGTCCCACTGCGGCAAAAGAAGAGACTCACGAAGCGGACATCGTTTACGGCGAAAAGGCCAGGATGGCCACTTTGTTCCATGGGGTCGGTGAAGAGGCAATGAAGAAAATACTAAGCATCGGTGAAATGATGGTCTGTGAGCCAGGCACTGTCCTGTTTAGAACAGACGATGATGCTACGACAATGTATTTCATTCAATCGGGGAGAGTTGCTGTCCGGGTTAAGGAAGGCGAGACGGAAAAGACAGTCTATACCGCCTCCGAAGGCGACGTCCTTGGCTGGTCGACAGTTGTGCTCCCCTATCAGCGGACTGCCACGGCTGTCGTGGTGGAGAAGGCTAAAGTTGTTGCTATCGACACGAACAAATTCCAGAATTTCTGCGATAAGAATGCTGCTATGTGCTACCGGGTGGCACAAAATCTCAACCGGGCTGTGATCGCCAGGCTGAGGTTTGCTAAAGCCTCGGGAGTTGAAGAGGTATATGGATAAGCCGAGGGGTTAAAGGAGTTGTACTTTGCTTCCTTTGTTTATTAAGTGAGGGGCAGCGAGGAAGAGATTACTAGCTGCCTCTTTTTATGCCCGTTTGGACATTGTCGAACTTTAGGCTGTTGCGGTAATATAGCCAGATTGATGGTGATATGAAATGGAAGACATAAGAACCGGGGTTTATATCTGTCATTGCGGACTGAATATCGCAGGCACAGTTGATGTGGAAGAAGTAGCCAACTATGCTGGAACTCTGCCCGCTGTAGTGGTAGCTCGTCATTATCACTATATGTGTTCCGACCCCGGCCAGGCACTTATAAAAGATGACATCAAGAACCTTGGTGTTAATCGGGTGGTAGTAGCTTCCTGTTCTCCTCGAATGCATGAGCCCACTTTCCGTCGAGCATGCCAGGATGCTGGGTTAAATCCTTATCTCTTTGAGCATGCCAATATTAGAGAACATTGCTCCTGGGTTCATGATGACAAGCGATTAGCCACTGAGAAGGCTAAAGATTTGGTTCGGGCCGCAGTAAGGAGGGTTTCCTTTCACGAGCCTCTAGAGATCAAAGAGAGACCGCTTAATCCCAATGTTCTGGTCGTTGGCGGTGGCATCGCCGGCATACAAGCGGCATTGGACATTGCCAATGGTGAGCATAGGGTGTATCTGGTGGAAAAGGAACCAGCAATCGGTGGACACATGGCTCAGCTTGATAGGACGTTTCCCACATTGGATTGCTCTGAGTGCATTCTCACCCCGAAGATGACCGAAGTAGGGCAGCATCCGTTCATAACGCTGTTGGCCTATAGTGAGGTAGAGGAGGTTGTGGGCTCAGTAGGCAACTTCAAAGTCAGGGTGAAGAAGAAAGCCCGCTACGTGGATGAGGAGAAATGCACTGGCTGTGGCGTCTGCGAGGAAAAGTGTCCTTGGAAGGTGGACAGTGAGTTTGAGATGGGTCTAGGCAAGAGAGGAGTAGTCTATGTTCCGTTTGCTCAAGCCATTCCCCATGTGGCTACCATTGACAAAGAACACTGTGTTTACTTTTTGAAAGGCAAGTGTCGGGCTTGCCAGAAGTTCTGCGATGCCAAAGCTATTGACTTTGAGCAGAAGGATGAAATTGTAGAGCTAGAGGTAGGCTCAATTATCCTTACCACTGGCTATGACATTTTCGATACTAGGCGTATACAGCAATATGGTTATGGGAAGTACGATAATATCTTGACCGGCCTTGAGTTCGAGAGAATGACCTGTGCTGCAGGACCAACTGAAGGAAAAGTGCTGCTTAAGAATGGTCAGCAACCTGGAAGCGTGGCAATCATCCACTGTGTTGGCAGTCGGGATGAAAACTATCATGAGTATTGCTCTCGGGTTTGCTGCATGTATGCCCTTAAATATGCCCACCTCATAAAAGAGCTTACCAAAGCTGAAGTATATCAAATGTATATTGACATGCGTTGCTTCGGAGAAGGATTTGAAGAATTTTATCGGCGCGTTTGCGATGAAGGAGTTAACTTTATTCGTGGCAAAGTAGCTAAAGTTACCGATGTGGCACTAACTGAGGATGAGCAAGGAAGATTGATTGTCGCTGCTGAGGATACTCTTCTGGGCAGAATGATTCGAGTTCCCGTAGATATGGTAATTTTGTGCCCAGCTTTGGAGCCTCGCTCTGATGCTGATGGTATTGCCAAGCTATTCACCATCAACCGCCGGGCGGACGGCTTCTTTATGGAAAGGCATGTGAAACTTGACCCGGTAGCTACAGCTACAGAAGGGGTGTTCATCGCTGGTTGCTGCGAAGGTCCCAAGGACATTCCTGATACAGTAGCTCAGGCGTCAGCTGCCGCTGCTAAAGCTCTGTCAGTGATAAGTAGAGGCCGGGTTGTGATTGAGCCTACCACAGCCCAGGTGAATGAGGTCTTGTGCCAGGCTTGTGGACGGTGCGAAGAGATTTGTGATTTTCACGCCCCCAAGATTATCAGCAAGGATGGACTTAGAGTCTCCAGCGTTGACGCGGCATTATGCAAGGGCTGCGGGGCTTGCGCTGTTGTTTGCCCCACCGGTGCTATGTCAGTAAGGCATTCCACCCGAGAGCAAATAAAAGGAATGGTCGAGGCGTTATTAGAGGTGTAGCATGGCTGAATTTGAACCTAAGATCATAGCTTTTTGCTGCAACTGGTGCACCTATGCTGCCGCGGACATTGCTGGAACAAGCCGCATTCATTACCCGGCTAACGTGCGTATTGTCAGAGTGATGTGCAGTGGAACGGTGGATCCCATATACATTCTCAGAGCCTTCGAAATGGGTGCCGACGGGGTTTTGGTTGCTGGCTGTCATGAAGCAGATTGCCATTACCTTAATGGCCCTCTAAAGTGCGATGCCATGTTTGAGAAAATAAAGAAAATGGTCAACACGCTTGGCTTGGAAGGTGAACGTCTGAGGCGGGAGATGATTGCCGCCGCTGAGGCGCCAATATTCGCCCACGTAATTGAAGAAATGGTCGAGCAGCTTAAGAAACTAGGTCCTTCACCTCTTCGGGAAGGAGTCAAGGTTTGAATCTGGAAGATATCATTAATAAAACGAAGACCTATTACTGTCTGGAATGTGGCAAGTGTACAGCCGTTTGTCCCGTTTCAAGGCATAATTCTAATTTCTCGCCGAGGCTGATGCTAGAAAGAGCCCTGATGGACTCCGAGGGTGAATTAATTCACGACCGAGAGCTTTTTTCCTGTCTTACTTGCTACGCTTGCTCTCATCTATGCCCGTCAGAGGTTGATTATCCCGTGTTCACGCAAAAGGTGAGGAGTCTGGCTTCTAGCCAGGGTGAGCATGGCGATTGTGCTCACTCAGGGACCCTTCTTTCCCTAATGAGACTCATGTCTCGCCCCAATATCAAGCAAAGACGGCTGGATTGGCTTGATGGTTGTCACACTTCAGAAAAGAGCGAGATATTGTATTTTGTGGGCTGCGCGCCTTATTTTGAGCCAATTTTCGAAGACATTGAGGTCAGCCCGGTGAATGTGGCCAGAAATAGTATCAGAATACTTAACGCTTTGGGGATAGAGCCTATGCTGCTTCCCAATGAGAGATGCTGTGGACACGACCTCCTGTGGACCGGCGATGTGGAGACGTTTAAGAAGCTGGCTCAGTTCAATGCCGAAATGATAAAGGAATCCGGTGCCAAGAAGATAGTTTTCTCCTGCCCTGAAGGCTATCGGACGTTCAAGATTGACTATCCTCAGTATGTGAAGCTTGACTGTGAGCCAGTGCATATCACTGAGCTTTTGGCACAAAACCTGTCTAAACTGTCATTGCGACCCCGAGCAAAACGAGAGGGAAGCAATCCTGAGGTAAAAAAGGTAACTTATCAAGACCCTTGCCGACTGGGAAGGCATCTGGGGATTTATGAACCGCCCAGAGAGCTAATAAAGGCTATACCGGGGATAAAGCTAGTTGAGATGGAACATAGCGGTGACGAGAGCATCTGCTGCGGCACCAGTGTCTGGACTAACTGCAGCTCTTGCTCCAAGGAAATAAGAATAGAGCGACTGTCTGAAGCCAAGGCTACTGGCGCTGAGTTGATGATTACTGCTTGTCCCAAATGTCAGATTCATTTCAAGTGCGCTATGGTGGATAAAGGTGCCGAGAAAGGTGCTGATGTAAAGATGGAAGTTATGGATTTGGTAAATCTGGTGGCCAATGCTATGGAGACCCAAGAATGAATAGAGAAAACGGACGTAAATCGGTCTTAGTAATCGGCGGAGGCATAGCTGGGATTCAGGCTTCACTTGACCTGGCTAATATGGGATTCAAAGTGTACTTGGTGGAAAAGTCGCCCAGCATCGGGGGAAGAATGGCACAACTGGATAAGACCTTCCCCACTAATGATTGTGCCATGTGTATCCTTGCTCCCAAGATGATTGAGGCCAATTCCCACCACAATATAGAGCTCTTAACTTATTCCGAAGTGGAAAAAGTCTCGGGAGGAATAGGGAAGTTCAAGGTCAAGGTAAAGAAGAAGGCGTCCTTTGTTGATTGGAACAAATGTACGGGGTGTGGCCTCTGTACGGAGGGATGCCCCGTCATTATACCGAACGAATTCGATCAGGGCATTGGAACAAGAAAGGCCATATACCTGTTCTTTCCACAGGCTGTTCCCAAGAAATGTGTTATAGATAAAAGAGAAGAGCGCCTCTGCAAAGCGGCCTGCATGGATGCTTGTCCCGTCCATACTAATGTGCCCGGGTACATCAAACTAATTGCCGAAGGGCAGTACAAGGCAGCTTATAGGCTTATCAGGGAGACAAATCCCTTTCCTGCCAGTGTCGGACGCGTATGCTATGCCCCCTGTCAGGAAGCCTGTAATCGCGGGCAAGTAGATGAGCCGCTGTGTATCCGTGACCTTAAGAGAGTGCCCGGGGACCAATTGAATATCGAAGAGCTTGAAGTCCCGGTAGTCGCCAAAACAGATAAAAAGGTGGCGATTGTGGGCGCAGGTCCGGCAGGTCTTGCCGCTGCCAATGACCTTGCCCTGAAGGGCCATAATGTAACAGTTTTTGAAGCCCTTCCTGAAGCCGGAGGAATGCTTCGTGTCGGCATACCGGAATATCGCCTGCCCAAGAAAGTATTGAGCCAGGAGATAGGCTACATCCAGAAGCTTGGGGTGGAGATGAAAACCGGCGTTCAGGTTGGCAAAGATATCACTCTCGAACAATTGAAGAAAGACTACGATGCTATTTTTGTCGCTGTTGGAGCACATGGCGGTATGAAGCTCGGGGTGGAGGGTGAGGATATTCCCGGAGTAATGGAGGGCATAGAATTTCTCCGTGCTGTCAGTCTCGGGAAGAAGGTGAATGTGGGCAAGAAAGTAGCGGTTATTGGTGGAGGTAATACAGCTATAGATTGTGCTCGCACAGCAAAGAGACTAGGGGCAAAACAGGTAACCATTGTCTATCGTCGTTCGCGCGCCGAGATGCCAGCTTCCGAGGAAGAAGTGACAGCAGCGGAAGGGGAAGGAATAAAGATTGAACTACTGACCACTCCCACTCGCTTTTCTGCCGCGAACAAAAAGCTTGCCGAGATGGAGTCTGTGCGCATGAAGCTGGGGGAACCAGATGCCAGTGGTCGTCCTCGCCCAATTCCCGTCAAGGGCTCTGAATTCACTATTCCCGTGGATACGGTCATTGCGGCATTGGGACAGGCTCCGGAAACAGATTTTGTCAAGAAGTTGGGAGTTTCAACATCCAAGAGAGGCACGCTGGAAATTGATGGCAAGACAGGGGCGACTAATATCGATGGAGTATTTGCGGGAGGCGATGTAGTAACCGGACCGGCCTTTGTGATTGATGCTATTGCAGCAGGAAAAAAGGCAGCCCGCTCTATCCACCAATACTTGACGGGGCAACCTCTTGTAGGTGAAGAGCCAGGGAAGGAACCAGAGAAGTTGTCCGACGAAGAAGTAAAGGATATCAAGAAGCGTGTTCCTTCCGGAAATAAGGTGGGGATGAGGGAAGAACCTGTTAGGGAGAGGGTGCAGGATTTCCGTGAAGTGGCTTTGGGATATTCTCCAGAGGAAGCTGTCGGGGAAGCTTCGCGCTGTCTTGCCGGACAAATCGAAGGGTGCATAGAATGCCATGAATGTGAACGGCGATGTGAGCCAAAAGCGATAGTCTACACGATGAAAGATGAGACCATTACACTAGATGTAGGCGCGATAATCGTTGCTTCTGGGCTGGGCTTATACGATATTAGGTCACTGACAGAATATGGCTATGGAAGAATAAAGAACGTAATTACTGCCATGGAATTTGAAAGGTTGACAGCTGCCTCCGGGCCCACTATGGGGGAACTCAGACGTGCTTCAGATGGCAGGTTACCTGAGAATATAGCTTTTATCCAATGTGTCGGCTCTCGTGATTTCAGGAATAAGGCTTATTGCTCCAGTGTCTGCTGCATGCACGCCACCAAGGAGGCGATGCTGGCTTTCGAGCATCATCCGGGGACAAAATCCACCATCTTCTACATGGACATGAGAGCTGTGGGCAAAAGGTTCCAGGAATATATTGCCAGGGCTAAGAAAGAATACAATGTTACCTATATCAGAGGGCGTCCCGGCAGGATTGAAGTCAACCCTGAGAACGATAACCCTGTTATTTGGTACGAAGAAACCATCAGCGGAAAAGTAAAGAGCTTTGAGGCAGAACTGGTGGTCCTTGCCCAAGCCATGGTTCCTCAAATCACCAAAGAGTTGGCGAAAACACTAGGTATAGAATTAGACGAAGATGGCTTTGTAAAGGCTCCGGATAAATTGCTGCAGCCACTGGATACTACAAGGCCGGGCATTTTTGCCTGTGGCTATGTCCATAGTCCTCGGGATATCCCGGACTCTGTAACCCAAGCCTCAGGGGCAGCAGGCAGAACTGCTGAAGCTATAGCAGGAGGCAAGTAAGGGCCATGGAAGAAAAAGATCTTTCTCATCCTCGTATCGGCGTTTTTGTTTGTCATTGTGGTATAAATATCGGGGCATATGTCAAAGTACCGGACGTTGTGGAATATGCCAAGCAGCTGCCAAATGTAGTGCATGCTGAACGCAATTTGTTCACCTGCTCTGAGGAAGGGATCTCGGCGATCAAGAGAGGGATAAAGGAATACAATCTAAATCGGGTCCTGGTAGCTTCCTGTACTCCTAGAACCCATGAGCCTCTCTTCCGAGCTGCTTGTGAGGAAGCGGGCTTGAACAAATACCTTTTCGAATTTGTTAACATAAGAGACCAATGCTCTTGGGTGCACATGCGTGAGCCCCAAAAGGCTACGGAAAAGGCTAAAGACCTGATAAGGATGGGGGTGGCCAAAGCCAGGTTGCTGCAGCCGCTGGAGGAGATTGAAATGAAAGTAGCTCCTTCGGCATTGGTGATTGGCGGAGGGATTGTTGGAATGGAAGCAGCCCTAAACTTGGCCAATCAAGGTTTTGATGTGCATTTAGTAGAGAAGGAGCCAGAACTTGGTGGAACTCTCCGCAGTATTAATAAGCTTTTCCCTATAAACCAGGAAGCAGTCAAGCTCATCAAACCACTTGTTGAACAGATTGGAAGCCATCCCAAGATCAAGACTCATCTCTCATCCAAAGTAAACCAAGTGACTGGATTTATAGGTAGCTTCAATGTCAATCTGGATGGGAAGGGCAAAGAGGATCCATTCACGGTGGGTACCATCATAGTAGCCGTCGGGGCTGAACCGCTAAAACCAACGGGTCAATATGGCTATGGAAAGATGACCAATGTATTGACCCAACTGGAGCTAGAGGGGCGAATGAAGAAAGGGGAATCCCTGGGTCAGAATGTTGTAATGATCAATTGTGTGGGAGCCCGTGTTCCCGAGAGAACTTATTGCAGCAGAATCTGCTGCATGACGGCAATCAAAAACGCCTTCCTTATCAAGGAATCGAATCCAAAGGCAAAGGTCTGGATATTGCACCGAGACCTCATGACTTATGGTGTAGACTTTGAGACCTATTATCGAAAAGCCATGGAGCTAGGGGTTAGATTCGTTAGATATAGCTTAGAAAGGCCTCCCGAAGTTATCGGAGGTGAAAAGGTTGAAAAGATAAAGGTGTACCATGAATTATGGAGAAAGGAAATAGAACTTCCCTGTGATATGCTTGTTTTGGCGACTCCGCTTGTCCCGGCCGAGGACAACCAAAGTATATCCAAAATGCTTAAAGTCTCCCTGGATGAATTTGGTTTCTTCCTGGAAGCACACTTGAAACTCCGCCCTGTAGAGTTTGCCATGGACGGAATTTATATCTGTGGCTCGGCACGCTGGCCTACAGATGTGACTGAAGGAGTTTCTCAAGCCTATGCTGCTGCTTCAAAAGCAGCCGGTCCCCTGAGAATGGGATATGTCAAGGCTGAGGCAATAAATGCAGCTGTCAATGAAGATCAATGTTCAGGCTGTGGGGTTTGCGAAGTCTTGTGTCCCTTTCAGGCTATTGAGCTTCAGCCCAGAGATGAAAAGAGGGTGTCTCACGTCAAGGAAGCAGTATGCAAGGGTTGTGGCACCTGCGGTGCTGCCTGTCCATCAGGAGCTATTTCTATGCACCACTTCACCGATGAGCAAATCCTGGCTCAGGTAGAAGCTTTATTTAGCTAGGAAATTACAATGATTAATGTTTGTTGCCAAAGCTAGCGAGCCTCTGCCCTGGCAAGAGGAGACCGAAGAAAGGGAGAGGACACCGTACTCAACCTTATCCTGCTCCTTTCTTAACAAAGAAAGAGATTCTTTTTGGGAGAGTAGTATTTCATTCTGCGGAAGGCTGTAGTTAGAGAGTGACTATGCACATGGAAAATGAGAAAAGGATTGGAGTTTACATCTGTCACTGTGGGTTGAACATCGCGGGCACGGTTGATGTTGAAGAAGTAGCGAAATATGCCGCCACTTTGCCTCATGTAGTGATTGCCCGAGACTATCGGTATATTTGCTCAGACCCGGGGCAGGAACTCATTAAGAATGATATCAAAGAACTGAAGCTCAATCGAGTCGTCGTCGCCTCTTGTTCACCACGTATGCATGAACACACCTTCCGCAAAGCTTGTCTGGCTGCCGGTTTGAACCCCTATCTATATGAGCATGTCAATATCAGGGAGCATTGTTCTTGGGTCCATGCAGATAAGAAGCAAGCCACCGAGAAAGCCAAGGACTTGATTCGAGCCGCTGTGCAACGTGTCTACTATCACGAACCCTTGGAAGTTAAAGAGATTCCGGTCAATCCTAACACTCTGGTTGTGGGTGGCGGAATTGCTGGGATAGAGGCAGCCCTGAAGATAGCCAACAGCGGCCGCAAGGTCTACTTGGTAGAAAAAGAGCCGTCAATTGGTGGACATATGATTCAACTGGACACTACATTCCCTACCCTTGATTGCTCCGAATGTATTATGACTCCAAAGATGAGTGAGGTAGGACACCATTCCAATATCGAGCTGCTGGCCTATAGTGAGGTTGAGGAAGTATCGGGGTCTGTGGGCAATTTCAAGGTGAAGGTAAAGAAAAAGGCGAGATATGTGGATGAAAGTAAATGCATCGGCTGTGGAATCTGTGAGCAGAAATGCCCTTGGAAGGTGCCCAGCGAGTTCGAAGTAGGCTTGGGGCAAAGGAAAGCTATCTACATTCCTTTTGCCCAAGCCATTCCTAACATTGCCACAGTGGACAAAGACCACTGCGTGTACATCCAGTCGGGCGGGAAGAAGTGTGGCGCTTGTATCAAAGCCTGTGAGGCTGGGGCTGTAAATTTTGACCAGACGGATCAGGTTGTTGAATTAGAAGTCGGTGCAATTATCTTGGCTACGGGATACGATCTTTTCGACGCAAGTTGGATACCACAATATGGCTACGGAAAATACGATAATGTCATAACTGCTCTTGAATTTGAGCGGATGACCTGTGCTGCGGGACCCACTTTAGGGAAAATCCAGCTTAAAGATGGGAAAACACCCCAGAGCGTGGCTATCATTCACTGCGTTGGCAGTCGGGACAAGAACTACTGTGAATACTGTTCCAGAATCTGCTGTATGTATGCACTCAAACATGCCCATCATCTCAGGGACAAAATAAATGCCGCTGTATATCAAATGTATATTGATATGCGCTGCACGGGGGATTCTTATGAGGAATTCTACAACCGTGTTTCTGAGGAAGGCGTTGTGTTCATAAAAGGCAAGGTCGCCGAGGTGACTGATAGAGCCAAAACGGAGGAAGAAGAAGGGAAACTGATCGTGATAGCCGAGAATACCCTGCTAGGGAAGGTGATGCGCATCCCAGTGGATATGGTTATCCTCTGTCCGGCCATGGTAGCTAGGTCTGACGCCGCGGAAATTGCCAGGAAATTCTCCATTACCCAAAAGGCCACGGGTTTCTTCTTGGAACGTCATGCCAAGCTTGAGCCTCAAGTTTCAGCCATGGATGGTGTTTTTCTGGCCGGTTGTTGCCAGTTTCCCAAGGACATTCCTGATTCTGTGTCTCACGGCAGGGCCGCAGCTGCCGCAGCACTGGAGTTAATAGACAGGGGTAGCGTTGCCGCTGAAGCTGCCATCGCCTGCGTAGACGAGGCCCTCTGTCACGGCTGTGGGATATGTGAGGAAATTTGTGAATTTCAGGCTCCCAAGGTCATTGTCAAGGATGGGAGGATGGTATCTATGGTGAATGAGGCGTTGTGCAAGGGCTGTGGAGCCTGTGCAGTCGCTTGTCCTAGCGGAGCTATGTCAATCAAGCATTTCACTCGTGATGAGATATCTACCATGATTAAGGAGCTAGCCGCAGAAAAAAATGACTGAATTTGAACCCCGCATTATTGTTTTTGCCTGCAATTGGTGCACATATGCTGCAGCAGATATAGCGGGCACAAGCCGTATCCAGTATCCTCCCAATGTAAGAATCATAAGGGTTATGTGTAGTGGTATGGTAGCTCCGGAACATATTTCCTTGGCGCTTGAAAATGGAGCTGATGGTGTCTTGGTCGCCGGCTGCCATCCAGGCGACTGTCACTATATTTCGGGGAACTTAAAGGCGGAAGAAAGATTCCGGATGGTCAGCCAGGTAGCCAATATGCTTGGCATTGAGGACGAGAGGGTAAGGCTTAAGTGGATAGCTGCATCTGAGGGCCCAATATTTGCCCAAACTATTAAGGATATGGTGCAGGAGCTTAGGAAATTAGGTCCTTCACCTTTCCGAAAATCTGGAGAGACTGGCTTAGAAAAAATCGCTTTGACTTTGGAGGACATTCTTCAAGATACCAAAGCCTACTACTGCCTGGAATGTAGCAAGTGCAGCAGTATATGTCCTGTGACCAAGTATGACCCATCCTATTCGCCACGAACTGTGATTGAAAATGCTGCGTTAGGGCTGAGAGACGAAACTACGCGTAACAAAAATCTTTTCTCTTGCCTTGGTTGTTATGCCTGTTCTCTGAGATGTCCCAGCGACGTAGATTACCCGGCTTTTATGAAAAAGTTGAGGTCCCTAGCTTTCGTAGGCGGTGAATGCGGCTGTCCAGCCCACGGTGGCTTCTTGCACTCTGTTACACGACTCATGGCGAGGTCGCCTTACAAACAAAAAAGACTGGAATGGTTAACCAGGGATTACCAGACGTCTGACCACAGCGATATTCTATATTTTGTTGGTTGTGTCCCTTATTTTGAACCTATTTTTGGGTATCTGGAGACGCAGGCTCTCGACATAACAAGGGCAAATCTGAAGATACTCAATCGCTTGGGTGTGCAGCCCGTGTTGCTTCCGGACGAAAAATGTTGTGGACATGATGCGTTATGGACTGGTGATGTAGAGACCTTCAAGAAGCTAGCCGAGCACAACACAAAGTCAATCAAAGAATCTGGGGTAAACAAAATCGTATTCTCGTGTCCTGAAGGTTATCGAACACTTAAGATTGACTATCCTGAGCATGGGTTTAAATTGGACTGTGAGCTGCAGCATATCTCTGAATTCGTAGCCGAAAAGATGGAGAAAGAGGGACTGAAATTTAGAGAAGTCAGGAGAAAGGTAACTTATCAAGACCCATGCCGATTGGGAAGGCACCTAGGTATTTATGATTCCCCAAGGAAGCTGCTCGAGTCGATTCCTGGGATAGAGCTAATTGAGATGGAAAAGAACAGGGAATGTGCTCTTTGTTGCGGGACGAGTGCTTTCACCAATTGCGATACATATTCCCATGAGATGAGGATCGAACGGTTGCGCGAAGCAAAAGCCACCGGTGCAGAAATACTGGTGACCACATGCCCGAAATGCCAGATACACTTTAAGTGTGCTATGAATAACAGGGGTGAGGAAAAAGGCCCTGACATAAACATTGAGGTGATGGACTTGGCAAATCTTGTGGCGGATGCCTTAGCATGAGTGTGGGTTTAGAATTTCAGGGGCAGAAGAAATGTTCTGGAGGCTGACATGTATAAAATATTGAAAAGGGAGACTCTTGTTCCTAACACCGTTTACCTTAAAGTAGAAGCTCCCGAAATTGCCCGAAAAGCTAAGCCGGGCCAGTTTGTCATATTGCGGGTAGACGAATTTGGAGAGAGGTTTCCTCTGTCCCTAACCGGTTGGGACAAGAATGAAGGGACGCTTGAAATTCTCTTCCTTATCATGGGAAGAAGCACCATGAAGCTCTCCGCTCTTGAAGAAGGCGACTGCATTATGGATGTAGTGGGGCCATTGGGCAGGCCGACAGAAATCGAATCCTATGGTAACACTATGTGTGTCTGTAGCACTTATGGCGTCGGCCCTACCATAACTCTGGTGAAGGCTCTGAAGGAAAAAGGCAACAGGGTAGTTTCAGTCATGGAGGCAAAAGACGAAGCCTATCTATTCTGGGAGGATAGATTAGAGAGCGTGAGCGATGAAACCCATGTTGTTTTGGGAGATGGCAGCCGTGGGAAACACAAACAGGCAAGCCAATTCGTCAAAGAGTATCTAGAATCGGGGAACAAGCTCGACAGGGTATTCATATTTGGGCGTGTGTTTACAATGATAGAATGCTCAGAGGCGACCAAGCCGTTTGGGGTTAAGACAATTGTTGGGCTGACCCCGATAATGGTTGATGGAACGGGTATGTGTGGCTGCTGCCGAGTCTCTGTGGGCGGAGAAACGAAATTCGCCTGCGTTGATGGCCCCGAATTCGATGGCCACTTGGTGGATTGGGAACTGCTTATTAAGCGGAAACGAGCCTATCTGATAGAAGAGGCACGGGCATTTGACCTATGGCAACTTGGCAATCTGCGTCGGATTGCAGTTTTATCCGAATTACCTGGACGAGTCTCTGTAGTGCAAAAAAATGGCTGAGAAATCGAAGCTGAATTTAAATAGAGTACCAATACCAAAGCAAGCTCCGGAAGTAAGGAAGAAGAATTTCGACGAAGTGGCTCTGGGCTATGCCGATGAGCAAGCTCTGGAGGAAGCCAGCCGTTGCATTGCATGCAAGAAACCTGGTTGCAAAGATGGTTGTCCAGTCAATGTGGACATCCCGGAATTTATCAAGGCAGTAGAGGAAAAAGATATGCCTGAGGCAGTAAGAATTCTTAAGAATAAGAATAGCCTCCCCGGGATTTGTGGGCGTGTCTGCCCTCAAGAAACACAATGCGAAATGACCTGTAACCTGGCCAAAAAAGGTGGCCCGATTGCTATTGGCAGACTGGAGCGATATGTGGCTGATTGGGAAAGAGCTCACCCAGAAATTAAAGAACAGCAAAAGGGGCAAATAAACTTAAATGGTAAGAAAGTGGCTATAGTTGGCTCCGGGCCAGCAGGTCTAACGTCGGCTGCTGACCTGGCAAAACTTGGATACAGCGTAGTCATTTTTGAGGCACTGCATGTGGCCGGTGGGGTACTGATGTACGGGATTCCCGAGTTCAGATTGCCCAAGGTAATCGTTCAGGGTGAGGTTGATTATGTGAAATCACTGGGAGTGGAAATCAAGCTCAATCATGTTATCGGCAAGATAGCTACCGTAGATGAGTTTCTCAAAAATGGCTTTGATGCTGTCTTCTTAGCTCCTGGGGCTGGAGCGCCGATGTTTCTGGATATCCCCGGGGAGAACCTGAGTGGCATTTATTCTGCCAACGAATTTCTTACTCGGACAAACCTGATGAAGGCGTATCGCTTCCCTGAGTATGATACTCCCATACAGGTAGGAAGAAGGGTGGCAGTCTTCGGCGCTGGAAATGTAGCTATGGATGCTTCCAGATGTGCTTTGAGATTCGGAGCAGAGGAAGTATATATTATCTATCGGCGATCCAAAGCCGAGATGCCAGCCAGACTTGAAGAGAGAGAGAATGCCGAAGAAGAAGGAGTCATTTTCAAGCTTTTGACCAATCCCAGCAAGTTCCTTGGTGATGAGCGAGGTAGAGTCAAGGCAGTGGAGTTACATGAAATGGAACTAGGTGAGCCTGATGCAAGTGGCCGGCCACGGCCCATTCGAAAGCCAGGCTCTGAGTTCATAATGGAGATCGATATTGCCATCCCTGCTCTGGGCACAAGGCCCAATCCGATTATTCCCTCAACAACCAAAGGGCTGGAACTCACTAAGTGGGGCACCATATTGACCGATGATGCCACCGGGAGGACTAGCAAGGACAGAGTCTGGTGCGGAGGAGATATGGCTACTGGGGCGGCCACGGTTATTAGTGCCATGGGGGCAGGCCGGCGAGCAGCTACTGATATTGATACACGGCTGAGGAATTCTAACTGATGTGGATATTTGGAGGGTTGTTTTCTTTTGACAGGCGTGCTACCATTACAGGCTTGTGCTATCAGGATCGCAGGTAAGGGTGGATCAGGCCCTTTTTGTTTAATTAGAGGATAGATGGGCAACTTTGAACCAAAAATAGTAGCTTTTTGCTGTAATTGGTGCTCTTATGCTGGTGCTGACCTGGCTGGCACTTCCAGAATACAGTATTCTCCCAATATAAGGGTCATCAGGGTGATGTGTAGCGGCAGGGTGAATCCTCTCTTTGTGATTAAAGCGCTCAGCATTGGTGCTGATGGTGTGTTGGTTCTTGGTTGCCATCCCGGCGATTGCCACTACATTGAAGGAAATTACAAGACAATGCGCCGTATCCCGCTACTGCAGAAGATGTTGAAGCAGCTTGGGATAGAGGAGGAAAGAGTCCGGCTGGAGTGGGTTTCCGCGTCCGAAGGAGCGAAATTTGCTGAGGTAACTAATGGTTTTACGGAATCCGTAAGGAAACTTGGGCCAAATTCGTTGGGCCATTCAAAGCAGAGTTCTAAGGAGGCAAAGCATGGCTAAACTTAAGATAGCTCTTTATTGGGCGGCTAGTTGTGGCGGATGTGAAATTGCGACGCTGG
>Ga0224495_10001046_pt1 | contig 20490 bp, 16 predicted proteins | sample SF_Jul11_sed_USG_FD_168128 | JGI IMG/M metagenome (GOLD analysis project Ga0224495, IMG submission 168128) | Sediment microbial communities from San Francisco Bay, California, United States - SF_Jul11_sed_USGS_4_1 | ecosystem: Environmental > Aquatic > Marine > Sediment | place: USA: California...
AAGAAAGAGCTCGGTGGGTCAGGAGCTTCAGGATGCACTCCAGGTTGCGGAGCTCAAAAGAGGACGATCGATCCTTTCGAGTTTTCGGAAAAGGGAGAAATTGGATGGTACTCCTTCCAGGGAGAATATTTTGCAGCCCTTTTGATCCCTCCTCCAACGCAGAGGGACCTCATCTTGACCGTGGAAGGGGAGGGAAAAAATATCGTGAAGGCCCGTGAGATCCTCCCTTCCGTTTCCATTCCACCGGAGCAGGCCATCAAGATGCCCTATCGAGTTTACCTGGGACCCAAGGAGAGTGATCTTCTGAAGGAATTGGGTGTGGGGGCTGAAAAGTTAGTGGATTTTGGGTTCTTTTCAATTGTTGCCAAACCCCTCCTCTGGTTGTTAAATCTGACCCATACCGTCACCAAGAATTTTGGAATCGATATTATCATCATAAGCATCTTGATCAAAATCGTCTTCCTTCCGTTGACGCAGATCAGTATGAAATCGATGAAGGAAATGCAGAAAGTCCAACCCGAGATGAACCGGCTCAGAGAGACCTACAAGAACGATAAGGCCAGGGTGCAGCAGGAGATTATGTTGCTCTACAAAAGGAGAAAGATCAATCCCATGAGCGGTTGTCTTCCCATGTTGATCCAAATCCCTGTTTTCATCGCTCTTTATAATGCCCTTCAGAATTCAATTGAGATGAGACATGCCCCCTTCTTTTGGTGGATCATGGATCTTTCTGCAAAAGATCCTATCTACATCACCCCGCTCATCATGGGAGCTACTATGGTTCTTCAGCAGAAGATGACCCCCACATCAGCTGACCCAACTCAAGCCAAGATGTTTATGCTCATGCCGATTATGTTCACCTTCCTCTTTCTCAGTTTTCCCTCTGGGTTGGTCCTCTATTGGCTGGTCAATAATGTCTTATCGATTGCCCACCAATACTATATGAACAAGAAGTGAGGTTCAATTTTGGGAGAAGAGGTTGAGCTCGCCAAACAATTGATGGCAGGATTGCTGGAACGGATAGGGGTGAAGGCCGAGGTTGAGGGGGTTCTTAAGGAGGGAGACCTCCATCTAGAGATCAAAGGGGACCAAGAAGGAATTCTTATCGGAAGGCATGGTCGCACCTTAGACTCCTTTCAATTCCTCATCAACCGAATGGTTAATAAACGTCTGGAAACGCCGGTAAGGATCGTTTTAGACATTAATGACTATCGCAAACGGAAGACTGAAAACCTGAGGAAGATGGCTATTCGAATAGGGGAGAAGGTCAGAAGTAAAGGCCATCCCCTAACCATCGGACCATTCAGTGCCCAAGATCGGAGGCTAATCCACATCGCCCTCAAGGAGGATCCCTCCGTCCGGACCGAGAGTTTAGGAGAGGGAAAGCTAAAAAAGATTACGATCATTCCCACCTTGAGTAAAAAAGAGGAAGGAAGAAGTTGATCCTTTGAATCGAGGCTCCTCATCTGATCTTCCAAAAAAATTTTCCTCCGGGGAAGAGGAGACGATTGCAGCCATTTCCACCCCTTTTGGAGTGAGTGGCATCGGGATTGTTCGTGTCAGCGGTTCATTAGCCGAGCCCATTGCCAGAAGGCTGTTTAAGCCAAAGAGTGAGCCATTCCAGTTCATATCCCACCATTTCCATTACGGAGAAATCGTTGACCCGCAAAAAGGTGATTCCATTGATGAGGTCCTCCTCGTCCTGATGAAGGCTCCAAAGACTTACACACGTGAAGACATATTAGAGATTCATTGTCACGGAGGATATTTCATTCTCCAGAAGGTATTGGAATTGGTATTGAAAGAAGGGACAAGGATAGCCCATCCAGGGGAGTTTACAAAAAGGGCCTTTCTTAATGGTCGTATTGACCTTACCCAGGCTGAGGCTGTTATCGACCTCATCAACGCCAAGACGATGGCGAGCCTTGAAATTGCCAGTCAGCACTTGAGAGGCGATTTCTTCCGTGAATTAAGCTCTCTCAAGGAAGGAATGATTGAAAGATTGGCTCTGATCGAAGCCCATCTCGATTTCCCAGAGGAAGAGATAGAACCGATCTCTTTGGGAGAGATGAAGCATTCCCTCAAGGAAATGATCAAGAAAGTGGATGAGTGGATAGGCTCCTACGAAGAGGGAAGAATCTTTCGAGAAGGAATCTCTTGTGCCATTGTCGGGAAGACAAATGTGGGCAAATCGAGCCTTCTCAATGTGTTGCTCAAAGAGGAAAGAGCCATTGTGACTCCCATCCCGGGGACCACGAGAGATCCAATTGAAGAGGTTCTCAATATCAATGGTATTCCAGTGCGATTGATCGATACGGCCGGTTTAAGGAAGGCGACCGATTCCATTGAAGAGGAAGGGGTGAAAAGGGCGAAGGGGCGAGTCGCAGGGTCCGATTTTATTCTTCTAATGGTTGATGGAAGCCGCGCTATCGATTTCGATGATTTGGAGATCTTTGAGGAGGTCAAGGGAAAGAAGAGGGTGGTGGTCATGAACAAAAAAGACCTGCCCCCTGTGATCTCGCCGAAGGAGATGAAAGATCGGTTTCAGGGAGATCCGATCATTTCCATTTCAGCCCTGAAAAATGAAGGCATCGAAGGACTGAAGGAAGCCATCTATACCTTATTAATTCATCGAGAGGTTAGGCCATCGCCTGAATATCTTGTTATTGCCAATGTCCGGCATAAGAGAGTCCTAGATCAGGTTAAGGAGAGCCTATCGAACACTCTAAAGGGATTGGAAAAGGAGACCTCCCTCGAATTCATTGCCTTTGAAATGCGGTCCGCTTTGGAGGTCCTGGGAGAGGTGGTGGGGGAGACGACCCCAGAAGAGGTGCTCAACCGCATCTTTGAGCAGTTCTGCATTGGGAAATAAAAATGTTTCACGTGAAACATGGATCTCCCCACATCCTCCTTATCAACCCCTGGATCACGGATTTTGCCGCTTACAATTTCTGGATCAAACCTCACGGACTCCTCTCCATCGCCAGCTTTCTAAGGGAAAATGGTTTCAAAATCACCTTCATTGATTGTCTCGATTCCACCTTAAGAAGAAAGGAATATGGAGATGGTAAATTCCAGAAGATTGAAATTGAGAAACCCTTGCCCGTCAAGAGCGTTCCTCGAAAGTATAGCCAATATGGTATTTCCGAAGAAATATTTAGGGACAAGATCTTTCATATAGAGAAGCCCGATTTGATTGGAATCACTTCAGGCATGACCTATTGGTATCCAGGAGTATTCAAATCTATTAAAATAATTAGAGAATTCTTTAAGAAGGTTCCGATTTTACTCGGAGGTATATATGCTACGCTCTGCTATGAGAATGCTGTGAGATATTCAGAGGCAGACTATGTGATCCGAGGAAGAGGGGAGTTGGAGCTACTAAAAATTATTTCAAAATTGCTTGGTTTAGAGTTGCCAGTGGCCAATTGCCAGTTAAGAATTGATGACTTTCCTTACCCTGCCTTCGATCTTTATTCCCACCTGAATTATGTCTCAATGACGACCTCCCGGGGGTGTCCATATCGGTGCTCTTATTGCGCTTCCCCAGTTATATCAGGAGGGTTCAAAAGAAGGAATCCTCTTAAAGTAGTAGAAGAGATCGGATGCTGGACAAGTCACTACCGGGTTAATAATATAGCCTTCTATGACGATGCTCTCCTCGTCAACCCTTTGGAACATATTATTGTAATTCTAAAAGAAGTGAAGAAACGTGATATTCAGTGTAATTTCCATTGTCCCAATGGTCTCCATGTTAAAGAAATAAGTAAGGAACTTGCAGACCTTTTGTATCATTGCCGATTTAAGACCCTACGCCTTGGCTTGGAGACATCGAATGAGGCAACTCAGATTGAGACCGGAGGGAAGGTGGACAATCGATCATTTGAAGAAGCAGTCAGGAATCTGAAGAGGGCAGGGTATTCAGAGAATGAGATCGGTGTCTATATTATGGCAGGATTGCCAGGCCAGAGGGTAGGGGAGGTGGAGGAGAGCATTGCCTACGTGAGAGAGATGGGAGCAAAGCCTGTACTCGCTGAATATTCTCCCATCCCTCAGACCCCGCTATTTGAAAAGGCTAAGAAAATGTCAAAATTCGACCTCGAAAATGAACCCTTATTCCACAACAATTCCATACTTCCCTGTCAGTGGGAGGGGTTTACTCTGGCAGACTTTCGAAGATTAAAGAAGAAGGTGAAGACGTGAAAGCATTTGAGATTACTAATGATATTTTCATTTTGGGAGGGCCTGAGATAACTGATAGCAGGGATGGTTGTGTCTATCTCATTAATTTGGAAGAACTAATACTGATCGATTCCGGAGCAGGCTGGAGTGTTAACAAGATCATAAGAAATATAGAAAAAATAGGTTTTGATCCGGGAAATCTGGGCAAAATTCTTCTCACCCATTGCCACATTGATCACATTGGCGGTGCCCCTGAGATCAAAAGAAGGTTTGGGCCGAAGATATATATTCATGCATTGGACGCCCCTCCGGTTGAAAAAGGAGACCCCGTATTAACAGCTTCAACCTGGTATCAGACAAAATTCCCACCAACCCCCGTGGATGTTAAATTCAATTTTCCCGAAGAAATACTTAGGATTGGAGAAGAAAAAATAGTGTGTCTTCACACTCCAGGCCACACGCCCGGATCTATATGTTTCTATTTGGATTTAAATGGGGAAAGAATCCTTTTTGCACAGGATCTTCATGGTCCCCTTCTTGAAGAGTTTGGATCGAGCTTTGAGGATTGGGACCGCTCAACCAGAAAGCTCCTCGAACTCGACGCAGACATCCTCTGTGAAGGTCATTTTGGAATTTATAATACGAAGAAAGATGTCAGAAATTATATCCACTCCTACCGGCGCCAGTATGGCGTTGAGTGAGGAAGGAATGGTGCCTTTGTGGAATTGGAAATATAAAAGGATTTAATTATTGGTCTAGCACTTCACGGACTTTCTTTGCGAGGGCAGTTGGAGAAAAAGGTTTTTGCAAAAATGGTGTACCAGGTTTTAGTCCCGTGTGATAGGTGATCACATGGTCAGTATAGCCTGAAATGAAAAGGACCTTGATTTCAGAATGGAGCGTTTTCATTCGTTTGACCAGTTCTCTGCCCCCCATATGAGGCATGACCACATCGGTGAGCAGAAGATGAATTCTTTCCTGGAATTTTTCGCGGGCGATGCCGATGGCCTCGTGACCGTTGGTTGCCTCGAGCACTTTGTAGCCCTGATAGCGAAGAACTCGGGCAGCTAAGGCACGCAAAGATGGATCATCTTCAACGAGGAGCACGTTTTCATTTCCCTTTGGTAGATGATCGGTTTCGTCTTGGACGGGAAGGGCACCTGTTTCTTCCTCAACCCGTGGCAGATAGATCTTAAACGTCGTTCCCCGTCCCGGTTCACTATAAACCCAGATATTCCCACCGCTCTGTTTGACGATACCGTAAATGGTTGAAAGCCCGAGACCCGTCCCCTTGCCTTCTTCCTTGGTCGTAAAAAAAGGTTCAAAGATCAGTTCTTTGATTTCCGGTGACATCCCGCAGCCCGTGTCGCTTACCGATAGCATCACATAGCTCCCTCGCGTCACGCCGATATGGGTTCGGGCATAGGTCTCATCGAGTACCACGTTTGCTGTCTCAATGGCTAGTTTTCCACCAGCTGGCATTGCATCTCTGGCATTCACCACCAGATTGAGGATCACCTGCTCAATCTGGCCTGGATCTGTCTTCACTCTTCCGAGACGATCATCCAGAACAGTGAACATCTCGATATCCTCACCAATGACACGACCCATCATTTTCTCCAGACCCCTTACAATGGTGTTTAGATCAAGTACCTTCATGTCGAGGATCTGACGCCGACTGAAGGTAAGGAGTTGATTGGTCAATTCAGCGGCTCTCTCTGCCGCGCCTTTGATTTCTTCAATATTCTCCCAACAGGGGTCACCTTCTTGAATCTGGCTGAGGGAGAGCTGGGTGTATCCTTTGATGACCGTTAAGAGGTTGTTAAAGTCATGGGCAATACCCCCTGCAAGCCTACCAATCGTCTCCATCTTCTGGGACTGGAAAAATTGTGTCTCCAATTGCTTTCGTTCAGTGATGTCCTCCACCATGCATATGGTGAACGGGTATTCCCCTTCATCCCCTCGAACGAGGGAGACGTTCAATTGGCCCCATACCACCGCTCCACCCTTTCGAATAAAACGTTTCTCGATCTGGTAATAATCCCTTTTCCCTGCGATGAGCTCTTGATCAAGATCGATATCGATGGCCGCATCGTCTGGATGGATGAATTCATTAAACACCCTGTTCCGAAGCTCTTTTCCACCATACCCTAACATCCCCTGTAGCGCAGGATTGCTCTCCACGAGCTGACCGTCTATGCTTACAAGCGCAATGCCAACAGCGACCCTTTCGAAAATAGTCCGAAACTTGGATTCACTCTTCTGGAGCATCTCCTCTTTCCGCTTTTGCTCGGAAATGTTCAGAAGAAGTCCTTGCATAAAACATGGGCGGCCCGCCTCATCCCGCATCACAATCGCCTCATCGCGAACCCAAACAATATGTCCATCTCGGGCGAGCAAGCGGTATTCAGAACAGAAGGGTTTCCCAGTGTCTCTGCTCTGAAAAAATTCTGCGAGCACCCTTTCTCGATCATCTGGATGAAGTTGCTTGAGGACGAGACCGGGATCCCTTGAGCATTCGTCTGCTGAGAAGCCCAGCATCGTTTCAATTTGGGGGCTGATGTAACGTCTGTCCCTGGTTTCATCGAAGGCAGTGACGTAGGTGATAGCAGCAGTGGATTGTTCTTTTGAGATGGGACGTCCGAAAGGGGCCTTTGCAAACGGTTCCGCTCGCGGTCCGACTTCCTTACCCATGCTCCAGTCCTTATCCCCTTGAGTTGAATAATAATAAAATCCTCCCGACGCTTCTCCCTTCAAAGCTTCAAGGGAGAACCTGGGAGGTAATCCTGTCCACCTCAAAGATATCCAGAGGCTTCTTCAAGTAATCGATCACTCCTAAAGACTTCGCCTCCTTTTCGGTTTTTTCCTGATCGCTGGCTGTTATGATCACAACGTCTACCTTTTTTTGATCCTCCTGAAGCCTTTTCAGCACATCGATCCCGTCGAGGCCGGGCATCTTAATATCTAAGAACATCAATTGGGGCGGGTTGGTTTCGAGGATCCTGAGGGCCTCGTAACCGGTCTCCGCCTTCACCAGATCATAGCGGTCGCCCAGGAGGACTTCGAAGGAATCCAAGATTCCTTGATCGTCATCCACCACCAAGATGCGTTTCGAAAGATTTTCCATGACTCCCCTCCATGTTGATCAAATTGCTAACCCTCCCCTTCTTCCCCTTCTGAATAGGCAAAAGCAAATAGGATGCCAACGTCTCTAAATTATTCTGCAGGAATTTAATCTTATAATTTCAATAGGTTATAGATTTGAAGGGAGGAGGGAGGTATTGGGTGATTAGCTCTTAACTGCTTATGACCATAAGCAACTTCAAACTTTTACAACAGGGAGGAGAATCGTAAAGGTAGTCCCCATCCCCTTTTCACTCACGACATCAATCGTTCCTCTGTGGTCTTCAATAATCTTCCGAGTGAGGGCCAATCCAATGCCCACACCTTTATCCTTGGTTGTGAAGAAGGGGTTAAAAATATTTTTTGCCGTCTTCTGATCCATTCCGATTCCCGTATCCCTGAAGGTGATCTCGGCTGAAGAGGAAGAGGCGGTTAGTTTAGAAGAGACGGAAAGGGTTCCACCACTGGGCATGGCCTGGATGGCATTGATGATGAGATTGGAGAACGCTCGATAGAGTGTTTCCGCATCGCCGTGAATAGCTGGAACCATCTGATCCAAATCGTCCCGGAGAACAATCTGTCTCTTCTTGAGCTCCTCCCCGTGGAGATCGATGACCTGGAGGATCAAAGAATCTACTTTCACATCGACCAGAGGCCGAACCCTTCTCCGAGTCAACTCCAATAAGTCCTCCACCAAATGATTGATGCGGTCGATTTCCCTCGGAACAGTAATATTGAATTTTTCCATAAAGGATGGATTCCCAATCTTTTGCGGGAGGAGTTGGACGAAGGTTTTGATGGCGGAGAGAGGATTCTTAATCTCATGGGCCAGGCCTGCCGAAAGGGTACCTAATGCCGCCAGCCGGTCCGCTTGCCTGAGTTTCTCTTCAAGAGCCTTTATTGGAGTAATATCTTGAAAGATCGCCAGAGCTCCAATGGTTTTTCCCTCTCCACCGATCAGCAAGGAGGTGCCCGCAATCAACCATAAACTCTCCCCATCCCTATTCAATTCTACTTCGATATGGGATATTCCTTTTCCCTGGGTCAGGGTTTCCGTCAGGATTTTGTAAAGAGGATGCTGTTCACTCAAAACCTGCTCCATTGAGAAACCTGCAATCCCCTCTTTTCCTCTCCCAATGATTCTCTCAGCCATTTCATTAACCGTGACGATCTTCTTCTCTAAATCAATGGTGATCAGTCCGTTGGTCATCGAGGCGAGGACATGATCGGTATAAGCCTTGAGGGAGGTGATTTCTCGAAGGCGATCCTCCAACTCATTCCGATGCATTCGGATCTGCTTCATCATGAAGTTGAAATTCCTCCCCAGTTCTTCAATCTCATCGCCCGTGTGGATATCGATCACCTGATGGAGGTCCCCTTGAGCAGCCAAGATGGTCGTTCCCACTAGTTTTGAAATGGGCAGAGTGATCCGCCTCGCGAAGAAAATGGACCCCAGGGTTCCGAGAAAAATGGCGAACAGGCCCAGAAGGAGTAGGTTGAGACGGGTCTTTGAAATCTGTTTATACATTCTCTCGAGGGAGATACCGATTCGAACAGTGCCCCACTTCTCTTCGGACTCTTTGATGTAAACCGGGATAGAAATATCCAATAGAGGAGCCCCTTTCACTCCGGAGTGGGTCGGTTGGATCAAAGGCTCCTTGGTCCTCACAGCTTTCTGGCTCACTTCGTCCGTAAGTACCATCCCCTGTTTCTCGTCATGCTGACTGTAGGCAGCTACCTTATCCTCTTTATCATGGATGATGACAAAGAGGATATCTTCTTCAAGAGCCATCCTCTCCGCATTCTGCTCCAAGACCACATAGTTGTAGGTTAAGAGGGCATTTGTACTGACGGAGGCTAAATTTTGGGCAATGGCCATTCCACGTTTTTGGGCCTCTTGCTGGATGATTGCGGACTGTCGTTTCTCCACAAGGAGGATGACAAAAACCATGAGGAGGACAATGAGAAGAGCGGAATAAAAGATGAGCCTGGTTTGAAGGCGAATTGGTTGAGGAGTTTTTTGAGAATACATCTGGATTCCGACGACAAGGAATTATTCCTGCTTTTTTAACCAGATCTTCTTCATTGGGATATAGGGGCCGCCGAGGGCATTCATTTCGATACCTTTGACATAGGGCTGGTAGACCATCTGGAAAAAGTGGTTAATCATAGGAACGATTGGCGCATCATCCAGAACGACCTCTTCTATTTTCCGGTACATCTCCATTCGTTTGAGGTAATCTCGTTCTTTCGTGGCCTTATCGAGGAGACGATCTACTTCCGGATTATGATAAGCTGTGTAATTATTTTTTGATTTGGAGTGGAAAAGCATTCCAAGAAAATTGTCCGGATCTGGGAAATCGGCATACCAGGCATAGATAAACATCGGAGCTTTCCCATCCCTTAACATCGATTCAAAGTTTGGCCAGTTCGTTTCGTAATGAATATTGCTCTCAATACCTATCTTCGCCAATTGAGACTTTATCTCATTCAATTCCCGCTGGGCTGCTTCGGACTTGGAGGCAGACCAAATCTCGAGAGAAGGGATCGCTTTCTCCTTGCCATAACCAGCTTGAACCAACGATTTTTTTGCAAGGGTTTCATCATAGGGGTACGTATCCTTCTTTGGATCGTATCCCGGCATGCCAGGTGGCAAGATTCCTTTTGCCAAATTGAACTGGTTCTTATGAACTTCAGAGATGATCATTCTCTTGTCGATGGCGAGGTTGATCGCCTTTCTCACCTCTCTACTATCTAAGGGTTTTGTTCTTGAATTCAACCCATAGAATCTTAAAGAAAGCAGCGGTTTTCTTAAAAAGAGATATTTCCGTGCCTTAGCAATTTCCCCTATTTCCTCAGGAGGCAGGAAGGATTCATCAAGCGTCCCTTCCTTAAATTCTTTGAGAATCGTTTCACGGGGGGCCCCATGAAAAATCTTAAAAACAATTTTGTCCAAGAATGGCCTCCCGTCGAAATAATCCCGATTGGCTTCAAGGATAATTTCTTCTCTTTCTTTCATTGAAGCAAATCGAAATGGGCCTGCGCCTATGGGGTTTTTTGAGAAATCCGAACCAGGCTTTTCAATTTCTTCTTTGGGGACAATCTTGAAATGAATCGTCCCCAAAGCAGCAATGAAAGGGTAAAACGGCTCAGACAACTTTATTTCAAGAATATGTTTGCCTACAGATCTGAGCCCCTTTACATAATTTATTTTTCCTTCCTGAAATTCGCTGAACCCCGCGACTTTTCCCAGGAGGTTGGTCGCGATAGACTTATTCTTAGGATCAATAATTCTGGTGAACGAGTAAATGCAGTCGTCGGCAGTCACTTCTCTCCCATTATGGAATCTAACACCTTCTCTAAGAAAGAAAGTATAGGTGAGACCATCCGGCGTTATTTTCCAAGATTTGGCAATGGCCGGGATGACATTAAGATCTTGATCGAATTGTACAAGACCGTCAAATAATTGTTGGACGACGGTTACAGAATAGATGTCCGTTGTCCGTGCTGGGTCCAATGTTCGAGGCATAAATTCCAAGGGCCTGCGATAAATCCCTCCCTGGACAGGCCGCTCCCGTTCTCTTACGTCGGCAAAAGAGTCTTGAGATAAACCATGCGGACCTGCCGACATCGATAGGCAAAAAAGTATTCCGGCTGCAAGAAGCTTAAATGTTATCGTCTTGGTCTCGGTTTGTATCAAAGGGATTTTTCCTAAATATATATAGGAAGAAATGGTAGGGATGTCAAAGGTTATTTGAAAAAAAAGGAAGCATGTCCTCACGTAGGCCATGCTTCCTTTCAACGGACAGTCTCGACATTAAATCAATAAGATTACCATCCGCCGCCGCAAGCAAGAACTGGCACTACATAGACCATTACTGTAGCCGCAATGATGAACAGCTCGACCGCAATCTTCTTCATTTGATCACCTCCTTAGGCAATAGATTTTTGGATAGGGAAGGGGGGAAAGACTAATCGTAAAGAAGAGCAAGATGGATGCCAATTGATTCATGAAACCCCCGTCTTCGTGTGGCAGGTAATACATTGTTTTTAAAGAAATTTTATAAAGGCTTCATTAGAGGACCCATGAATCTCTCCCTTCCCCTTGCTCAATATTGTAGAGAGAAATCTTTGAATAGCGTAGGTAAGAGGGAAAACTAATGGATATAATTGGAAGAATTTGGAGTGTACAAAAAGGGAGGCAGTTTAAACAAAAGTAGGCAAATGACTTCAGTCTGCTCTCTTTAAAGGGATGCCTAATTGTTTGGCCTTTTGAATAAGGGTGTTCCGATTGACTTTTAGAATCTTAGCCGACTCCGTCTGGTTCCACTGAGTCGCTTCGAGGACATTGAGAATAATTCGCCTCTCAACAGCTTCTCTGATCTTAATGAGCCCCGCCTGTTTCGGGATCAGATCCTGGATATTTTGCCCTGAATCCATCAAGATCTCAAAAGGGATATCCTTTAAATCAATGGGAAGATTCCCTGGGGAAAGGACGACAATCCTCTCGATGAGATTCTCCAGCTCTCGGATATTTCCAGGCCAATGGTATCTGTTAAGCGCTTCTATGGCCTTTTCAGAGAATCCCGGGATTTTCTTGTTGAATGAAATATTGAATTTGTTCAGGAAGTGTCTGGTGAGATGAGGAATGTCTTCTCTTCTCTCTCTCAGGGGAGGAATGTGGATCGGAACCACGTTGAGTCGGAAATAGAGGTCTTGCCGAAATTTTCCCTGAGCCACTGCATCCTCAAGGTTTGTATTGGTAGCTGAAACCACCCGGATATCCACTCGAATCGGTCTGTTCGAGCCAATCCGTTCGATCTCCTTCTCTTGAAGGACGCGGAGGAGCTTCGCCTGAAGGTCGGATCTCAGGGCTGAGATTTCATCGAGAAAGAGAGTCCCTCCATTCGCGTACTCAAACTTCCCAATGGTTCGAGTGTGGGCCCCTGTGAAAGCGCCTTTTTCATGGCCAAACATCTCGCTCTCCATCAACTCCGATGGAATGGAAGCGCAATTGATGGCGACGAAGGGTCCGTTCTTTCGATTTCCTTGGTTATGGATGGCACGGGCAACCAATTCCTTACCTGTTCCGCTTTCCCCTGTAATTAAGATATTTGTTGAGGTGTAAGCTACCTTCTTAATGAGGTCAAAGATTTCAAGCATCCTTTTGTTCTGGCTGATGATCTGATCAAAGCCACGGGATAGCGCTACCTCCTTTCGTAAGAAGTCTAGTTCCTTATCGAGATTCCGTTTACTCATCACCCGAGCTACAGTAGAGAGGATGTCCTCAGGTTCATAGGGCTTGGTGATGTAATCGTAAGCCCCCAGTTTAATGGCATCCACAGCCTTTCGCGCCAAGTTAAGAGCGGAGACCATGATTATATCCATCTCTTCCTCCTGCGCCTTGATCCTCCGAAGGGTCTCCAACCCATCCATCTCTGGCATATTGACATCTAAAATGATGAGATCTACAGAAATCTTTTGAAGAGTTTCCAATGCCTCCTGCCCACTTGCCGCACTCAGAACTTCATAATTGTCCTCCAGGATCACCTCGAGAGACTGCCTGGCAGCAAGCTCATCATCGACAACTAAGATATGAGGTTTGATCTCCATCGATTTCACTATACGGGAAATGGTTCCTCCCGTCAAGACAGGTTCCCCGCTCAATGAATGGGGCCGCCCGATTGAGGCTCTGGCCCGAGACTTCGGCGTGAACTCAGTCGAACGCTCGGTCGGGCCACTTAGGCAGAGAACTCCCGGCGAAGGGAAGCTTCCCCGCCACTCCGTCAGGAGGGGGCAACCACGCCAGGGCTTCTCGGTAAAGTAACATCATGTATTGTGCTGCTGAACCCGGTGCCTCCGGCCGAAGCGGGACGGAGCACGTTCCGGTCAAGCTCCGGTTGACAGGCTGTAGATTCAAAGGATTGACATTTAAGAACCAGGGTGTTAGGGGAAAGAAAAAAGGGGAAAAATAATGCGCTTTTCGATCCAGAAGGAGCTCTTCGATCTCTTACCCGAACTCACCATTGGAGTGGGTGTGGCCACAGGGGTGGATAATACCCACCCCTCTGGGGAGATTGACGCCCTTCTTTCTCAAACCATTGAGGAGATGAAAAAGAATTTTGTCACTGAAAAAGCCCAAGACCATCCCAGGATCAAACCATGGCGGAACGCCTTCTCTAAATTAGGCATCTCCGGAAGTAAATTTCCAAGCTCCATTGAGTCCATGGCCCGAAGGATTCTCAAGGGTGATCCTTTTCCGAGGATCAATCCTCTGGTCGACCTCTATAACAGCCTCTCTTTGAAATATCTGGTTCCCATGGGAGGCCATGACCTGGACACCCTCTATGGAGGTCTTCATCTCCGGTTTGCCGAAGGCTGGGAACCCTTTACGCCCATGGGGGGAGGGGAGACGGTGACCGTTCCAAAGGGGGAGTTGGTTTATCGAGATGAACGAGAGGTGCTGACTCGAAACTGGGTATGGCGTCAATGTGAAAAGGATAAAGCAAGTGAGAAGACGAAAAACATCTTTATCCCGATCGATGTATTGGGGGAGGTTGGAAGAGAGAGGGCAGAAGAAATTATTCTGGAACTTCAGACCCTGGTCCCAAGGTATTTGGGAGGAAAGATTTCTTCTTACATCCTTAATCAGACATGTGGTGTTGTTGAATTCGATTTTTGAAAAAAGGATCTGATCTCCCAAAAATAAAAGGGAAGAGATTTTCTCTTCCCTTTTAAAAACGTTCCTTTTCCTCCAGAGGTTAAATTTTTTCCTTGAAAGAGATAATGGCTTAGTATCCCTTCTTCTGAATCTCGGCTAAGCCTTCGTCCACGGTGAAGACGGCACCGCATTTTGGACATTTAATCTTCGTGTCTTTTGCTACACCTGCGCACCCAAGCGAGAAAACGGTTAAAATCGCCAATGCCAAAAAGATACTGGTCACTCTCTTCATTACCCTTCACCTCCTTTCCTCATCAGATCCACACTCTTTTATTTATCATAAAAGAGATTCCAGAGGAATTGTATAAGGAAAATCGATAACAAAAATCCCCCCCCTTGTCAAGAAAAAAATATCGCTTTCAGTGGGAGGAGGGAGCCGGCGCTTGGCTATTTCTTTTTCGTGGCTTTCTTTGTCGCCTTCTTTGCTTTGGGATGTTTCATTCCGCACGCCATAATTCTTTCACCTCCCTCATCTTTTTCTGTATTGATTTATTTATCCCTTTTAATTTAATATTTGTCAAGAATTTTTTAAGAGAGCTTGGGAAAAGTCTTCTCCGCTTTCTTGATTACATAGATTTCAAAGAAAGATTAAAAGGACTTTCATTTTTCTCAATGATTTTATATCTGTATAATCGTTCTCATCATCAGTGGAATCAGAGATTTCTGGTCTTTTTCAGAGATCTCCTTAGGGATATGAGGTTTCATTTCAATAACTGTTGTAATTGTAAATAATTAGGGTCACCCAATGCCTTCCAGACAGGTTAAATCTCCCTTCCCGAAAGGGATGCATTATCTCTCAGGAAATGAGGCAGCGGCCGAAGGAGCCATTGCAGCAGGTTGTCGATTTTACGCCGGCTACCCCATTACTCCTTCTAGTGAGATCATGGAGAGAATGGCTCTCCGATTGAGAGAGGTGCGGGGGGTCTTTATTCAGATGGAGGACGAGATCGCTTCGATCTCTGCTGTAATCGGTGCCTCCTGGGCTGGAGCCAAGGCCATGACGGCGACTTCGGGGCCTGGCTTCAGTTTGATGCAGGAGGCGATCGGATATGCCGCCTTTACCGAAACACCCTGTGTGGTCATTGATGTTCAGAGGGCCGGTCCCTGTACCGGCCAGGCGACCCGGGTGGGAAGTGGAGACATCATGCAGGCGAAGTGGGGCTCCCATGGAGATTACCAGGTGATCGCCCTCTCTCCCTGGTCTGTCCAAGAGATGTATGATCTCACACTCGGTGCCTTTAATCTCAGTGAACAGTATCGAGTCCCTGCTTTCGTCATGGCTGATGAGGCCGTGGGTCACCTGAGGGAGAGCATGTCTGTCAACGCCAGAGTGGAGATCTGGGATAGAAAGAAGAAGAGGGGGGGAGCCCCCTTTGGAACAGAAGAGAGAGACGGGGTGCCTCCCATGCCAGCCTTCGGAGAAGGAGAACGCCTTTTGGTCACCGGGTCTACCCATAATGAATTAGGATTTCGAAAGACCGATGCCCCTGAGGCTCATGCCAAACTGGTGGAGCGAATCAACAAGAAGATTTTGAACCATCGAAGAATGATCAGTGGGACGGAAGGTTATTTCTTAGAGGATTCTGAAATTCTTCTCATCACCTATGGATTCACAGCTCGAACCAGCCTCTTTGTGGTCAAACGGTTGAGGAAAGAAGGGAAGAAAGTGGGGCTCTTGAGGCTCAAGACACTGTGGCCTTTTCCAGAGGAGGCCGTAGGAGAAGTTGTAAAGAGAGGCAAGAAGGTGATGGTTCCAGAAATGAATCAGGGGCAACTGGTGGGGGAAGTAAGAAAGCTCTGCCCAGGCGAAGTGATCCCCCTCAACCAAACAGATGGGGAGGTCATAAGACCTGAAACGATTAGGGATGAATTGAAAAGGATGATGTAGGCTATCAGGTCATCAGGACATCAGGTCGTCAGGCTATCAACAAAAAATTATTTCTAGCCTGATTTCCTGATTCTCCAATCTCCTGATATCCTGTTTGGGGTTTCTAATGGTTAGAGCACTTGAAAAGTATATTCGCCCCGGCGTGAAATCGACGCCCTTCTGCCCGGGTTGTGGCCACGGCATATTGATGGGTCTCATTTTGAGGGCCATTGATGAATCAAAAATGGAAATGAAGAAGATGCTTTTCGTCTCGGGCATCGGTTGTGCCGCTTGGATTCCAAGCCCCAACTTCAACGGTGACACTCTCCATACCCTCCATGGAAGAGCTTTGGCCTTTGCCACCGGAGCTAAACTCTACAATCCGGATCTTTGTGTCATGGTGATCAGCGGGGATGGCGATCTCTCCTCCATTGGCGGAAACCATCTCATCCATGCGGCGAGGAGGAATATCGATCTCAAAGTGATCTGCGCGAACAATATGATCTACGGGATGACCGGAGGGCAGGCGGCATCGACAACACCTAAAGGAGCCCGAACCTCTACCACTGAGGAAGGGAATCCCTACCGGCCCTTCGATCTGTGCAACCTCGTAAAGGCTGCAGGAGCCACTTATGTGGCCCGATTTTCGGTCACCCAACCTGTGGCGCTCGTCAGGGCCATCAGGAAATCACTTCTTCATTCAGGATTCTCATTCATCGAAGTCCTCTCTCCCTGTCCCACCCAATTCGGGAGAAGGAATCGACCGGATCGGCCCGATGAGATGATTAAGGATCTGATTCGGCGGTGCATTCTGGAAGAGGAGACTAAAGGACTGACCCAGGAAGAAATGGCAGAGAGGATCATCACCGGAGAATTTTGATCATGTCAGAAATCACCCAGGTGCGCATCAGCGGATTCGGAGGCCAGGGCGTAGTTCTTGCGGGCGTTCTTCTCGGAGAAGCAGGGGTCATCGATGGAAAACAGATCGCTGGGTCAAATTCCTACGGGGCCCAAGCCAGGGGCTCAGGATGTAAATCAGAAATCATCTTTTCAGAGGGTCTGATCGATTTTCCTCATCTGACCCTAGTAGATATCCTCATTGCTATGTCACAGGGTGCCTACGATCTCAACTGGAAAGATGTGAAGGGGAAGTCTGGACTCATTCTCTATGACCGCAGCCTGATCACTCCGAGAGAGGGGGTAGAAGTCAAACAGGTGGGCTTGCCTTGCACGGAGTTTGCCTTGAAGAAACTGAAAAACAAGCAGGTGGCCAACCTCATCCTTCTGGGAGCTCTTGTCGAGATCACAAAGATTGTTTCCCCTAAAGCGATTCGAAGAGCGATTGCTCTCCATGTGAGTGAACGATTCCGGTCTCTCAATCTCCAAGCCCTTCGGATAGGAATGGCGTTGGGGAGGCAGATCCATGGTTGAGGGAAGAACCCACCGGCCCGTCATCCAGTCCGAAAAGTGTCACAGCTGTGACGTCTGCATTCGGGGTTGCCCTGCTGAGCTCATTCCAGAATATCGAAAAGAGGGGAAGAGCCTTCGAGGCACCCTCTACCGCGGAAGAGCTGGAAAGAGGGATCCTGAAGAAACCCTTTCCCTTCCTCCCTGCCAGAAAGCCTGTCCTATTCGGCAGGATGCGAGAGGTTATGTGGCCTTGATCGCAAAGGAGAAATTCAGAGAAGCCCTAGAGTTGATCCGTGAGGTCAATCCTCTCCCCGCCGTGTGTGGTTTCATCTGTCATCACCCTTGTGAGGAGGCCTGCTTAAGAGAGGGGGTGGATGATCCCGTTCCCATGCGTCTTCTGAAACGATTTGTGGCTGAGTACGAAAGGGGGAACATTGGAAAAAAGAGGAGACTAAGAAAGAAGCCTCAAAAAGTTTTGGTGATTGGTTCCGGGCCGGCAGGCCTTGCAGCGGCCAATGATTTGAGCCTCCTCGGATATGGGGTGACGATCTTCGAAGCCCTTCCTGTTCTCGGCGGAATGCTCTCTGTCGGGATACCCGCCTATCGATTGCCCAGAGATATTCTCAACATGGAGATCGAAGGAATCAGAAAGTTAGGCGTTGAAATGAAGACAAACTGTTTCTTCCCCTTAAGAAGGGGCAACGGAAGGTCATTTCGAAAACTCGGGTTCCATGCAGTTTTCCTTTCCACAGGAGCCCATCGCAGTATAAGATTAAAAATACCCGGTGAAAGTTTTCGGGGAGTGTTTCCTGGAGTCGAGTTTCTGAGGGATGTCAATCTGGGACAGAAGATAGAGATGGGGAAGAAGGTGGCAGTCATCGGTGGTGGGAATGTGGCTGTGGACGTAGCCCGCTCAGCTCTCCGTCTGGGTGCGAAGAAGGTCGAGATCTATTATCGAAGATCAAGAATTGAGATGCCAGCCATCCCTGAAGAAGTAGAAGAAGCCATCCAGGAAGGAGTGAAGATCCATTTTCTCGCCTCTCCGCTTAAGATTATTGGAAAAGAAGGGAAGGTCGCTGAGATGGACTGTGCCCGGATAAAACTCGGAGAACCCGACAGGTCCGGGAGAAAGAAACCCATCCCGATAGACGGTTCCAACTTCAAAGTCCAAGCCGATATGGTCATCGCAGCCATCGGCCAAAGGGTTGAACGAAAGGCGTTAAGAGGGCTGGACACGAATCAAGACGGCACGGTTCAAATCGATCCAGGGACAGGAGAAACTAGCCTCAAAGGAGTATTTGCAGGCGGCGATGTGGTGAGAGGGCCAGGATGGGCCATCGATGCCATTGCTGACGGAAAGAAGGGAGCCCAATCGATCCACGAATATCTCTCTTAAAATGGAGCATAGTGCGAAGAGCATAGCGGAAAAGAGAAGTTCGGAGTGATTAGTTCGGGGTTCGGAGAGTTTGATTCCAAAACTCCGAACTCCTAAATCCGAACTCATTACTTCAGAATATGACCAAGGAATGTAAGAAAGAAATCGCCCGGAAGCCCAAACGAAGGACCCCTTCTCCCAAAGAACGGAAGAGGGGAATTGCTACGGGAAAATCCAGCCTTCTCAAACAAAGGGCTATTCAAGAGGCTCAAAGGTGTTTGAGTTTGAGGGAGTGCGAATCGTGTGAGATCTGCAGCCTTTTTTGCCCGGATCTTTGCATCACCCGGAATGAGAAGACGGGAGCGGTGAGAATCGATCTAGATTATTGCAAAGGATGTGGTATCTGCGCCGTTGTCTGTCCCAAGGGGGCTATCCGGATGGAATTGGAGGAAGGGATATGACTCGAAAGATCCAGATCGACATGAACTCGGATGTGGGTGAAAGCTTTGGCATCTACACACTGGGGCTCGACAAAGAAGTGATTCCCCACATCACTTCTGCCAACATTGCCTGCGGATTCCATGGTGGAGATCCCGGGGTGATGAGAAAGACGATCTCTTTAGCCAAACAGCATGGGGTGGAGGTGGGAGCCCATCCTGGCTTCCCTGATCTCATCGGATTTGGACGAAGAAATGTGGATGCCTCTCTCGAGGAAATTAAGGATGACGTTGTCTATCAGATGGGAGCTTTACAGGCCTTTGCCGCTTCTCAGGGGCTGAGACTTCAACATTTAAAACCCCATGGGGCTCTTTATAACATGGCTGTGGCGAATCCCAAGATATGGGACGCCATTGCAGAGGCCGTCGCCAGAATAGATCGAGAAATCATCTTGGTCGTCTTAGCTTCCTCCAAGAAAGAGCCCCTCCTCGAGATCGGAAAACGTTATGGCATCCGGATTGCGTTCGAAGCCTTCCCAGACAGGGCCTATACGAAAGAGGGTTCTTTAGTCTCTCGGAGAGAGAAGGGGGCCGTCATCCATGACCATGAAGTGGTTGCCAAAAGAGCTCTAAAGATGGCTGTTGAGGGAAAGGTAGTCGCCATCGATGGGACTGAGATTGGGCTTAAAGCGGATACCCTCTGTGTGCATGGGGATAATCCCGCGGCTGTCCAGATGGTAAAGAAAATCCGTGAGGATCTAAGAGCCTCGGGGGTGGAAGTCACCGCTTTGAAGAATTTCATCTGAATTAGGTTCTGTGTTTACGGGTAGCGCCAAATCCCAAGCTCCAAATAACAAATAAACTCCAATCACCAAAATTCAAAACTTTATCAAACGATTAAACAGCTTAACAAAAACTTGGGTCATTTGAAATTGGAATTTAGGATTTGTTTGGTATTTGGGATTTGTAATTTGGAATTTACAAAGCCATGACTCTTTATCCTCAAGCCATGTTTCTGCTGATGGGTGACCGTGGTCTCCTCCTTGAATTCGGAGATGAGATCAGTGCTGAGGTCAATGAGAAGGTGAGGAAGATGGCTTTGGCCCTCCAGGCGGAGACGCTGGAAGGCATCATTGAAGTTGTTCCCACCTACCGCTCTCTGCTCGTCGTTTACAATCCAATGGTCATTCCCCTGGAAGATCTGAAGAGAAGGCTGAAACAGCTTGAAGCGGGTTTAAAAGAAATCTCCTTTCCGGATCCAAAGTTGACGAAGATTCCTGTCCTCTATGGTGGAACCTTTGGCCCGGATTTAGGAAAGGTTGCCGAATATCTTCAGCTCACTGTCGAAGAAGTCATCCGGCTCCATTGCAGCAAA
>Ga0224495_10001047_pt1 | contig 20489 bp, 21 predicted proteins | sample SF_Jul11_sed_USG_FD_168128 | JGI IMG/M metagenome (GOLD analysis project Ga0224495, IMG submission 168128) | Sediment microbial communities from San Francisco Bay, California, United States - SF_Jul11_sed_USGS_4_1 | ecosystem: Environmental > Aquatic > Marine > Sediment | place: USA: California...
CCGCTCTATTTCGAGGCCAGCGCGACGCTGATCACGCTGATCCTGCTGGGCAAGCTGCTGGAGGCACGCGCCAAGGGCAAGGCTTCGAGTGCGCTGGAAGCGCTGATCAACCTGCAACCGAAAACCGCGCATGTCGAGCGCGACGGGGTGATACAGGAACTCGCCGTCGAGCAGATGAAGGTGGACGATGTGTTTCTGGTGCGTCCCGGCGAGAGTGTGCCGGTCGATGGCATCATTGTGGAGGGTGCATCCAGTGTGGATGAGGCGATGCTCACCGGCGAGAGCCTGCCGCAAAACAAGCAGGCGGAGGACAAGGTCTATGCCGCCACGCTCAACCAGCAGGGCCTGCTGAAATGCCGCGCGCTGGCGGTGGGCTCGCATACCCAGTTGGCTGCGATCATACGGCTGGTGGAACAGGCGCAGGGATCGAAGGCCGCGATCCAGAAACTGGCCGACCGCATCTCAGCGATCTTCGTGCCGGTGGTGCTGGTGATCGCGCTGCTCACCTTTGCCGGCTGGTGGCTGGTCGGCGGCGAGTTTGTCCCTGCCCTGATCAATGCGGTGTCGGTGCTGGTGATCGCCTGCCCCTGCGCGCTGGGGCTGGCGACGCCGACTGCGCTGGTTGTCTCGACCGGACGTGCGGCGCAGGCCGGCATTCTGGTCAAGGATGCCACCGCGCTTGAGCATGCCCACAAGCTTGCCATCCTGGTGGTGGACAAGACCGGCACGCTGACCGAAGGCAAACCCGGCGTGACTGATGTACTCCCTGCTACCGCGATTCCGCCGGACGAGTTGCTGCGGACTGCAGCGATGCTGGCGCAGGGCTCGACCCATCCGCTGTCGCGCGCCCTGCTCGACCATGCGCAAGCCAGGGGACTCGCGCCGACTCAAACAGTCAACATCGACGAGCTGTCCGGCCAGGGGCTGCGTGCAGAGATCGACGGGCAACATTACCTGCTCGGCTCACCGGCCTTCATCAAGAGCGCAGCGATCGCCATCGACGATGCACAGATATTGATCTTGCAGCAACAGGGGAAGTCTGTGATTGCATTGGGGTGTGATGGCGTGTTGCTGGGCTGCATCGCGTTTGCCGACCAGCTGCGTGCCAGCAGCAAGGCCGCAGTGGCGGAACTCGCCGCGATGGGTATCCAGGTGGTGATGCTGAGCGGCGACAATCAGGCCACGGCACAGGCGATTGCAGCGCAGGCCGGCATTGCGGAATTCCGCGCCGAGGTGCTGCCGCAGGATAAATCGACTGTGGTGAAATCGTTCAAATCCGAAGGGAAGCTGGTCGGCATGGTCGGTGACGGCATCAACGACGCCCCTGCCCTGGCCGCCGCCGATGTCAGTTTTGCGATGCGCAGCGGCAGCGACATCGCGATCGAAGCCGCCGACATCACGCTGATGCGCAACGATCTGATGAGCGTGGTTGATGCGATCTCGCTGTCGCGTGCCACGCTGAAGAAGATACGCCAGAACCTGTTCTTCGCGTTCGCCTACAACGTGCTGGGCATTCCGCTCGCGGTGGCCGGCATGCTCAGCCCGGTGATCGCCGGTGCTGCGATGGCGATGAGTTCGGTATCGGTGGTGAGCAACGCATTACTGCTGAAGCGCTGGAAACAGATTGATCGCTAAGGTTCCGATGCATATGCGGCAACTACGCCTGCATGATGCGTTGCCAGCCACCTTCCGAATTAATCACTTCATAGCACTGCCATGCCTTGAACTCGGCTATGGTTGAAGTTCCTGTATTGCCCTCGCCCTCCCCGGCAATTACACGGTAACTCACAGTTGCATCGTCGCCATTTTCAGCACCTTCAAGTGCGAGTATTTTGCGTACAGAGCATCCCTCGCCATATTCACCATTAGAGTAATAATTCCCGACGTTGATCGGCTCGGAAGCAAGGGAAATACGCCGTGCATGCTTGATGGCCAGCTTGTATATTTTCTCCATATCCTGCTCTGTAATATCTATATAAGTTCCAATCTCACGCAATGCAAACTCGAAATCCGCATGTTTCAACTGGATGTAGGCATCATTCAGCACTGGTGGCTTTGTAACAGGTGGCTTTCTAAAATAGGCCGGGTAGCGACGCCATGCAAAAAGGTTATTCCAAGCCAATGCGATCAGCAGCATGACCGCGACATTGAGCATGACCGGAGTCCATACATATTGGTAGCCAAGTTCATGGACACTGGCACCTCCGATCACCGCCGAAAGCGCGCTTGCCCCACCGGGGGGATGGAGACAACGCAGGTAATACATGGCTCCGATCGCAACTCCGACAGCCAAAGGAGCGGCTATCAACTGGTTCGATATTAATTGCGCACAGGCAACACCCAATATGACAGAGATCAAATGCCCACCAACCAGCGGCCAGGGTTGTGATAGCGCCCCATGCGGAACGGCAAACAGCAGCACAGCCGAAGCACCCATCGATGCAACCAGAAGCACCGCTCCTTGCGGTTCAAGGTAATGAAAACTGATCCACAGGGCAGTAAATATGGAGAGAAACCCGCCCACTGCGGATATCCACTTTTCACGATGACCGGTCGCATTCGACTCCACGCCCATTACTGCAAAGATTCTTTTTAACGGCATATTTTGTCTGCTTTCTCAAACAGGTAATTCAAATTCAACATTAGCACGTGAGCATTTTATTTGTTTCGTGATATCTTGTGCCATAAGAAAATCATGCTTCAAATTATTTCATGTACTCATTCCTGAAGACCATTCATGTCTCTTGTGCCGCGCTGAGCTATACACTATTCTTCCTAAGAGGTATATGGATGCTGCGCGACTCGCCCTTTATGCGGCAACGCTGGGTAAAGGTCGCACCGCACCTGATAGACACAGTGCTGCTTGGCTCGGCTATTACACTGGCAGTGACCATTGAGCGTTATCCCTTCGTGGAGGCATGGCTAACCACCAAGGTGATTGCGTTACTTGTTTATATCGGCCTTGGTTTTGTCGCGTTGAAATACGGAAGGACCAGATACACTCGATTATTAGCCTGGTTGGCAGCACAGATGGTATTCATCTATATTGTGCTGGTTGCCATCTCCAAAAACCCTATTCCATTTCCGAGTTAGCCAGGCGTTACAATTTGACCCCTCCAAACTATAACCTTTTACTCAAAAAAGAATTTCGCAAAACTCTTAAGGACCCTTGCAGTATCATTGCTATGGTCATATTATCGCCCCATGGATTTCAGAGTTGCTTCAAACAACTGCATAGAACTCGCACCAAAGCAATTGATGCTGCGAAAAACATAATAAAAGCAGAAAAGTTTTATATATCGGCAATTCGCTTCTAGCAATTAATACTGTAATGAAGTTTTTTCTTAGCTTTAGAGGGGGTAAGGAATGTCAAAGCAATCCAGTCTCAGTTTTCGTCTAGGTATCAGCATGACGGCAGTAGTAACGCTGTTCTTGGCCAACCTCTTTCTGGTGGGCATATCACTATCCACTCTGAAAGATGGCACAAAAACCATCAATGACGAAACTTTGCCCTATGTCCTGATAGTGGACGAAATGGATCTCAGTCGTTCTCAGGTCCAGCAGTTCCTGACCGATGTCGCTGCCACCCATGACCGGGCCGTCTATCAGGAAGCCGAAGATTCAGCCAAACTTTTCCAGAGCGGTGCGGATAAATTCAAAGCGCTGTTCCAGGAGAAGAAAGATCAAATAAATCTCAATAAGATCGAATCTCTTGAAAAAAGTTTTAACCGCTTTTATGCAAGTGGGAAAGTGATGGCAGAAGCCTATATCAATAAGGGTCTGGATGCCGGCAATGTGTTGATGAAGGGCAACGATACAATCCGGGGATTTGATCAGGATAGCGAAGATATCGCAGATGAACTGGCTAAATTCCGGGATCAGCAGATAGCCGAAGCTGGCAAAACCACCCGAGCCGCAGTATCTTCCGCCGAAACTACAACGAACGAAATGATCTGGGGAGGTTTACTGGCAACCATATTGGCAATTGCACTTTGCATCTGGGTAGCGCGCAGCGTCCTGAAACAACTGGGAGGAGAACCAGCCTATGCGGTCAGTGTTATGTCCAGAATTGCGGAAGGCGACTTGACTGTAGACGTGCAAACCCAAACCAACGACAACGGCAGTATGTTGTACGCTGTAAAAGACATGGTAGTGAAGCTTACCCGCATCGTCACCGAAGTACGTTCCAATAGCGAATCCATAACTACAGCCTCACAGGAAATATCTCAGGGTAACACTGACCTGTCTCAACGCACCGAAGAGCAGGCATCCAGTCTGGAAGAAACAGCATCCAGCATGGAGGAACTGACTTCCACCGTGCGGCAGAATGCCGACAGCGCAAAGCAAGCCAATCAATTAGCCGCCAATGCTTCAGATGTCGCCGTAAAAGGCGGAAAAGTTGTTGGCGAAGTAGTCGACACCATGGCATCTATCAGCGCCAGTTCGAGAAAAATCATGGATATTATCGGCGTCATTGAGGGTATCGCCTTCCAGACCAACATCCTTGCCCTGAATGCGGCGGTGGAAGCAGCACGCGCCGGAGAACAGGGTCGCGGCTTTGCGGTCGTAGCCGGTGAGGTGCGTAATCTTGCGCAACGTTCCGCTGCCGCAGCCAAGGAAATCACCACACTGATTGAAGCATCTGTCGATAAAGTAGAGATTGGCACAAAGCAAGTCGATCAAGCCGGCGCAACCATGACTGAAATCGTGGAGGCGGTAAAGCGGGTCACCGACATCATGTCTGAGATTTCCGCGGCATCCATTGAGCAAAGTGCGGGAATCGAACAGGTAAATCAGGCTATTACCCAGATGGACGAGGTAACTCAACAGAACGCAGCTCTGGTCGAAGAGGCCGCCGCCGCTGCAGAGTCTATGCAAGAGCAGTCTGAAATTCTGATGCATGCTGTGAGCATCTTCAAGCTTTCAGGTGGAAAACAAATTTCAAAATCAAACAGAGCCAAGCCTGCACACGCACGTCAAATTCAGACAGCCGGAAGTACACGCAAACTGACAAACAAAGCCCGTGAAGATGAAGAGGAATGGAAAGAGTTCTGATCTCCTCTCATTGCCTTCAAGGATGACAAGCCACGCTGCTAGTGGCTCGTCTATCCAGGCCGGCACGAATATACCTCTTCGATACCCACCTGATTTGATCTTGGTTGGATGAGATCAATTATCTTAATATCTGTAGTGTTGCTCAGCGCTTGCGCATCAACTAAAGAGAGCTCCCTGCCGGATAGAACATACAAGCAACTTACTTCCTACGCACAAACCCTGATCGGTTCACCATACAAATATGGCGGCAAATCACCCAGTACGGGATTCGATTGCAGCGGTTACGTAGGACATGTGTTCAAGAATATCGCCGGCATATCGCTTCCGCATAATTCACGCCAGATAAGCCGCCATGGAAAATCCATTAAGGCTTCACAATTACGCGAAGGTGATTTGGTTTTTTATGACACCAATAACCAGTCTTTTTCTCACGTCGGCATCTATCTGGGGAATGAGCGATTCATCCATGCGCCAAGCAGCGGCGGCAGTGTTCGCGTGGAAGATATGAATATGGATTACTGGAAAAAACACTACAACGGTGCTAGACGTATCAACGTGCAGAACTAGCTTTCTTTATTTCATTTTCCTTACGTGCCGCTTTAACTGCTTCCGCAAGCTGAAGCACAGTCATCGCATAATAATCGCTATTGTTGTAGCGCGTAATAACATCAAAGTTTTCGAAAGCCAGCCAGAACTCTTTACCGCCGTCCACAGTAAAATCGACCAGCCGGGCTGAATCAGCTTCGGCAACTTTCCCTTGTGGTATCGCTCCAGCTGCCGACCATGCTGCAACAGTTCGCCGAGTAGCGATCTCACCGGCACAGACATCTTCATTGATTCGAGCTCGCACCGCGATATCCTTGCCATTACGCCAGCCATATCCACTCAAATAACTTGCAACACTGCCTATGGCATCTTTGGCCTCGCCCATCAAATCAACCTTGTTGTCGCCGCTGAAATCGACAGCATAGGTTCGATAGCTACTCGGCATGAATTGCGGGATGCCGAGCGCTCCTGCATAAGAACCGCGTATTGCCAGCAAATCGAATCCCTGATCACGCGCAAGCAGCAGATAATTTTCCAGCTCGCTTCGAAAAAAATCTGCCCTGCGAGGATAATCAAAAGCCAAAGTAGTCAGCGCATCCAGGGTACGGAAAGTGCCAACATCAAGACCATAGACCGTTTCCACACCAATTACGGCGAGAATTATCTCTTGAGGCACACCGTATTTCAGTTCGGCTTTTTGAAAAGCATTTTCATATTTACTCCAGAATTTCAATCCTAGTCTGACGCGCTCCGGATTTACAAAGGAGGCTCGATACTCCAACCACGGCCTTATGGTCGCGGGACGCGAGATTGCTTCTACTACCCGAGGAATATGTTTGGCGTGCTCAAATGCGCTTTCCAGCTCTGCACGATTGAATTTGTGCTTCGCAACCATCTCATCGATGAATTCCGGAATACCAGGCAAAGAAACTGCGTGAGCAGTGTGGCAAAAAGAAGACGACAACAGAAATATTACAACGTGATAAATTTTCATAGCTTTGCAATTCTAACCGATGTTGTGCTCGACACACCCGCGCAACTGCTGGTAAATTCGCATTTTACTCAAAGTTGAAAGCTGGCTGACATGACCGACAACACCCAACACCATCGCCTCATTATTCTCGGCTCCGGACCGGCCGGATATACAGCTGCGGTATATGCAGCGCGTGCCAATCTGAATCCGGTGCTCATCACCGGCCTGGCGCAGGGTGGACAGTTAATGACCACCACTGAAGTTGACAACTGGCCTGCCGATGCTATGGGGGTGCAAGGACCAGAATTAATGGAGCGCTTTCAGAAGCATGCCGAGCGTTTTAACACGCAGATGATTTTCGATCACATCCATACTGCCAAACTTCAACAGAGACCTTTTCTACTGATCGGCGATTCTGGCAGCTACACCTGCGATGCGCTGATCATCTGCACCGGTGCTTCTGCCCAATATCTTGGCCTGCCTTCTGAAGAGGCGTTCATGGGTCGAGGTGTTTCCGGCTGTGCAACCTGCGACGGTTTCTTCTATCGAGGCCAGGATGTGGCGGTTATCGGCGGTGGCAACACTGCAGTCGAAGAATCTCTATATCTGTCCAATATTGCCAAAAAGGTAACGCTGGTACACCGACGCGACACCTTCCGGGCCGAACGCATCATGATCGACCACCTGATGGAAAAGGTTAAGGAAGGGAAAATTTTACTGCAGCTGAACTCTGTGCTGGACGAGGTGCTGGGTGATGCCAGCGGCGTTACCGGAATGCGCATCAAAAATGTTCAAAATAGCGAGAAGCAGGACATTGCCCTCAGCGGCGTATTTATCGCCATCGGACACAAACCGAACACCGACATTTTCACTGGGCAACTGGAAATGGACAATGGCTACATCAAGACAGTAGGCGGTTCGCAGGGAAATTCCACCTCCGCCAGTATATCTGGCGTTTTCGCAGCCGGCGATGTACAGGATCAGATCTATCGACAAGCCGTCACCAGTGCTGCAACAGGCTGCATGGCAGCGCTAGATGCGGACAAGTATCTAGCATCGCTGGGGAAATCCTGATCCTCCCTAACGATTTTAGAATGTGGTGAAAAAGAAACCCACCATCCAGACACTTTCCGTTGAGCCCGAAGATGCAGCCCTGTTCAGGGCTGCTGTAGGCGAGGTAAAGCCTATTCCAGAATATAACCGCGTTGTAGTGCAAAAATCGTTTCACAAACCCATATTTCACTCACCTGCCTCATCTCCGGAACTACCCGATACGCTGTCAGACTTTGTTACCGGAGACACACCCGACGAGTTTCTGAGTAATGGGCTGTCACGAATGACACTACGCAAACTCAGGCGGGGAACTTGGCCTGTTCGAGACCGGCTGGATTTACACGGCCTTAACAGCGATGCGGCACGAAATCTGTTGCAAGAATTCCTTCATGATGCCATACAGAATAATTTTCGTTCCGTACTGGTGATACACGGAAAAGGGTTGAATAGCCCAGATGGAGAGGCCGTGTTGCGCAAACTTGCACGTCACTGGCTTATACAACATCCTGTCGTTTTGGGGTTTTGCAACGCTTCTCCTGCTGAAGGAGGTAGCGGTGCAGTATTGGTGCTACTGAAATCTAACCGCTAGTTTTTTTGCTCATTACATACATCAAGTATTCGAAAAACATCTCGCACCAGTCTTGGTCGTTGTCCTTTAGAGAGCGAAGCAGTTTTTGCACTTCTGTCACAGGCCACTTGGGGTTGTAGGCCACCAGCATGTGTTCCGGATAAATAGCCAGAGATGTGCTCAGGCGGGACGCCATCTTGCTGATCCCATCCAGCATTACTTTAATATCCTTATCGGAAGCGATTTCAGCTGTCAGATCCCCATACATCTTTGGATTTTGAGTGGTGAAATCGATAAACTTCGTCAGGATATAAAAAAACTCCCCCTTGTTATCCTTGCTGACAGTATCACCAACCACGAATGGCATCACCGTCAACTCAAGCCAGTAATAACCCAATTTAGGGTTGCGATGTTTGGAAACCCCGATAAATCCGTTACGTGCCTTGGCTCTTTCAATGGCATCTTCCAACAACAATTTTTCCGAATTCCGAGTAGCTTCTATCTTTCCGTCCAAAGTTGACGGCTTAACCATGAAAAATCCCGGAAAATCCTCGTAAATCTTTCCTGAGTGATTGTGCTCGCGAAAATACGCATTGAACAGCTTCAACACCATCCCTGCATTTTTGTTGACATCCAGCAGATCCATATTGATATCAGCACCAGCTTTGCTGTCCGACATAGTACCCCTCAAAGAATTAATTTAGCCTCTCTTAACCATTGCAATGATACCTCCACATGCTAGACTTGTCTGCAAACTGTGCTAAATTTTCAATATGACTGGTATCCGCTTACCCTGACTTTAATTGGAAAACTACTATGAAAATATGTTTCCTTGTTGTTCTATTAATAACCAGCACAAACTCAATTGCCGAGCTTAACAAATGGGTAGACTCAAAAGGACGAATACATTATTCAGACACCCCACCACCACCTGATGTTTCCGCGACAAAACTCAAAACATCTTCTGAAATAAAAGATACTTCTAATTCAATTAATGCAGACGGCAGCTCGCCCAGTGAGCTGGAATCCATAGCAGAACGGGAAGCCAAATTAAAAAAATCACAACTGGAAAAAAAATCAGCCGCTGAAAAAATAACGAAGGACAAAGCATATAACGATGCGTTAAGTGCAAACTGTGAAAGAGCAAAAGCAAATCTGAGAGTACTAGAAGAAGGTCTTCGTTTGGTCGAGGTTGATTCCAATGGCGAACAAACCTTTATGAGCGATGAGAGTAGAAAGAGAAAGCTATCTGAAAATCAGGCGGATATAAACAAATACTGCAAATAAACCAGACTGTCAATTGATCGGTGGCTTACCCGATATATTCACCACATCTTGCGGCAATAGGTGATTATTATTCATCTAATCTGATAGCCACATACAGCGCATTATCTCCCCGCTTTACAAGCAGGGCGACATTTCTGCCTTTCCCGACCTTTTTCAAAATCGCGTTAAATTGATCAAGCGTTTTAATTTCTGCATTTCCAATCTTTATCAAAATATCGCCCTGGTTCAAACCCGCAGAACGGGCTACAGTTCCAGTAATACCTTCAACCAACAACCCGCCGCTTAGCTCCAATTCCTGAAGCTGCTCTTTGTCCAACTCGCTGACAACAATTCCCAGGCGAGAAATGGCACCCTTGTTATCATCGGATTGTTTTTTCCCTACGACAGGCCGACCATCTTCAGGCATTTCACCCACCACCAGATCTACGTGCTTGTATGCCCCCTTGCGCCACAACTCGACATCGACCTTGCTACCAGGTGAAGTCGCCGCAACGATGCGGGGCAAATCGCTGGAATTCAATACCTGTTTACCGTCAAATTTCAGTATCACATCACTCGCCTCTATGCCCGCTTTGTCGGCTGGCGCGTTCTTTTCAACACTGCTGATCAACGCCCCATTCGGCTTGTTCAAACCGAACGACTCAGCCAATTCACGAGTCAACTCCTGTATCGTCACGCCAATTCGTCCGCGTGTCACACGACCAGTACTACGTAATTGATCTGTCACTTGCGTAGCAACATCGATTGGAATCGCAAACGACAAGCCCATTGAACCGCCCGACCTTGTATAGATTTGCGAGTTTATGCCTACGACCTCTCCATTCATGTTGAACAAAGGACCGCCGGAGTTTCCGGGATTGATTGCCACGTCAGTCTGAATGAAAGGAACAAAATTATCCTGTGGCAAGGATCGCCCTTTAGCGCTGACTATGCCTGCAGTTACGCTACTGTCAAAACCAAAAGGAGAACCAATTGCGACGACCCACTCTCCTACTCTGAGCTTGTCTGGGTCACCCATTGATAAAGTCGGAAGACTGCTGGCTTCTATTTTTAGCAATGCAACATCGGTGCGCTTGTCGGCACCGATAACTTCCGCGATATATTCACGTTTATCGGTCAAGCGGACAGTGATCTTTTCCGCTCGATCAACAACATGCGCGTTTGTCATGATATAGCCGTCGGAGCTGATGATAAATCCAGAACCCAAGGATTGCGCCTCTCTCTCCTTAGGCATTTGTGGTGAAAAGCGACGAAAAAACTCGTAGAAAGGATCTCCTTCAGGAATCTGAGGAAAACCTGGAGCATTTCTGATCGTTTGAGTAGTGCTAATATTTACAACGGCAGGCCCCTGCTTTTCCACCAGATCGGCAAAATCAGGTAACTCTCTTGAGAGTGCAGAGGAACCGAAAAACACACCAAAAATCATAACGAATAGCCCCGTATATTTTTTCAGCATGCCTATCTCCATTAAAATACTATCCAATAATAACTTCCCATTCGATATTCACATCTACCAATAATAGAAAAATCCGCTATTCTTTGAGTGTCAACCTTGAAATATGTGGCCTGAAACTGCTGACAGATAGTCTCGAAAGAAACTTGTTTAGTACAAATCCCAGCAATATCCCGAGTATTGCTCCAATTGCGGCATAGGAATCGCGTTGTTCCAGTTGGTTTGATGCAAACATCTCACCCAATGCAGCACCCATCAGCAACAAAACTAGCGGCATAACATAAATCAGGCTGATTCCACGCAATACCGAACCATCGGAAACAGATACTATGACCTGATCCCCAACGCTAGCCCTAATTGGATTGTCGACCTGAAATTGGCGCGGTCGACTGCAAAATAATCTCGAAAGCTTGGCGGTTCCACAGCTTTTGCCATTGCATTGTCCGCAGCCACCAACTTGATCAGCCTCCACTAGCGCGCGGCCCTCACTTTCAATACTGACAACGGTAGCCTGTGTCTCGAGCATGCTATTTTATATTATTACGGATTGAATCAAGTACCCTCATTACGGTGTGAGCTGGCACTTCACCAACCACCGTGTATAAATATTTCCCCACCACCTTATGGTACAAACTCATCGCACCGCGTGTGGATAGCCCTTCAACATCATCTTCATCACCATCGTCAAGCTCAATAAAAATGGAAATCGCGGACAATCCATCAGAAAATACGATTTGAACCACTGGAGCATGATTGCCATGCATGGGCCGCTGAATTTCCATGGTCTTTCTAAAACCGACCGGCAAGGAATCTGCTACCCAGCCACTATTCACGGGAAAACCCATCTGGTTATGTTGCTCCTGAAATCCTGTGTCGTGAAATGTTTTTGAAGCATTCCTTTTGATCCAAGAACGGTCTATTTTTCCGCCTATCTGCAACTGTGTAAACGCGTACTGTTCTACCAATTTACCTTTGGAATCAAGTACGGCTGCCTTTAATAGCAGACCCGAATCGGTATGAACCCAAACTTTGTGTGTATATCGAAGATTATCCCTCGGTTGAAACACAATAACCTGTGCATCATATCCCGCCACTCTTTCTTTGCCGATCAAATCAGCCCGGTAATTTGAACTGAGCGCTGTTAATTGCTCCGGTAAAAGAGAAGGAAATTTCCCCCTGGTTTGCTGGCTACCCACCTGCTCCTCATCATGCCCCTGATGGCTCCAGACTTGGCCATGATGACGCAAAATTTCCCGCTTGGGCCCGTCAAGGCGCTCCAACCTTTCAAATTCTCCACTTTGGTCAACCACATGGGTAATCTTTGAAGTCTCCACATGATTGTCATATTGGTAAACAAACACACCGCTGTAGTTGTTCTGGTGTTCGGCAAAAATCACAATTTTCAGCCAATCCAAACCCTCCTGCTCGGTTTCTCCGTAAGCATTTGTTGCCAACAGACAAATTCCACACATTATTCTGAGAATCAGAACCACGTACAGCTTCATCACTATCTTTTCCCGGCGTTATCTTTCAATTGAGTATCGTCTGCACTGTAGGAAACAGTGCGAATGTAATAAGCACCACCGCTCATATCAGTGCTAGGAGAAAACTCCTGGTGTGCCAGGAGATAATCATTAGATGAGGGCAATATTTGAGCTTTAGCTGGGCGTATTGCATTCTGTTGCATCATCATATTGGGTGAAGCTTCAGGGCCAATCTGAAGCGACATCCAAGATACTACACCAATCGCAGCTACAGAAGCCGCTGCAGATAAGGCAATTGAGCGAATTTTCTGCTTGGCCGCTTGACCGCGTGGCACAAAAACGGTGGGTTCCGTTGCCATTCGATCTCGTATTGTCGCACTCAAGTCACAGTGAATATGATCAGGCTGTCGCAAGACATCTCCAATCAAATGATATGCAGCCCAATTTTTCCTGGCGGCTGAATCACCCTTGAATCTACTCAGGATATTCTCAACTTCATCCTCATACAACTCGCCATCCATTAGCGCCGAAATTTCCTGTTTCATATCTACCACCTTTTACCCTTACTGGTTTCCAACAAAGGACGCAAATTTTCTGCCACGGCTTCTCGCGCCCTGAATATTCTAGATCGTACCGTCCCGACTGGACAATTCATGACATTGGCAATCTCCTCGTAACTCAATCCTTCAATTTCGCGCAGCGTAAGTGCACTGCGTAAATCTTCGGGCAATTGCTGTAACGAGGCTTGCACAACACCGACAACCTGCTTGCTCATAAGTTCATTTTCCGGGGTATTAACTTCTCGCAACAAGCCGGCTTCCTCAAATGATTCCGCCTCCTCTGCATCAAAGGGCGTACTGGTAGGAGCGCGCCGTTTGCTCGACAAAAGATGGTTTTTTGCCGTATTAATGCCAATCCGGTATAGCCAAGTGTAAAACGCGCTTTCGCCCCGAAATCCAGGAAGCGCTCTATAAGCCTTGATAAAGGCATCCTGAGTAACATCCTCGGCTTCTGCGGGGTCTCGTACAAAACGGGAAATTAGCCGACCAAGCTTACGTTGATATTTTGAGACCAACAAATCAAAGGCATGCTTGTCACCGCGCTGCACGCGCTCTACCAACTGTTGATCGACTTCCCTATCCGCCATTCCCGACTTTTCCACTCTAAATTTAATTTACTTAAACTTGCTTAAGTATTTAAGTATAACCGCTACGTTGCTTGAAACGGATAGGAATTCAGATAGAAAGCGGAAGATATTTTCGACAACTCCCTGTTATAGTTCCCTTCTGAAATATATATGGAATGTTCAATTGCTGCAATTTGACACATTAATTATCGGAAGTGGCCTTGCCGGCTTATCCTTGGCTATCAAACTTGCTGACAAGCAAAAAGTGGGGTTGGTAACAAAAAAATCCCTAAGGGATGGAGCCAGCAATTGGGCACAAGGAGGAATCGCTGCTGTACTCTCAGAAACAGATACCCTGGATTCGCATATTCAGGACACCCTGACTGCCGGCGCCGACTTGTGCGATCCAGAAACAACACGCTATGTTGTAGAGCACGGCAAGGAAGCTGTCGATTGGTTAATTTCACAGGGCGTTTCGTTTACTCGCCAGGACAATAGTGACATGGGATACCACCTTACTCGCGAAGGTGGCCACAGCCAACGCAGAATCATTCATGCTGCCGATGCAACTGGCCAAGCGGTTCAGGAAACTCTTTCCGCCCGCGTGCTCGAACACCCCAACATTACGGTGTTGGAAAATCACATTTCAGTCGATTTGATTACCGGAAAAAAACTGGGAAAGGATGACAATCGCTGTTACGGAGCCTATGTATTGAACTCAGAAAACGGCAATGTACTTACAATTGCTTCCGCTAATACAATTTTGGCGACAGGCGGCAGCGGAAAAGTCTATCTCTACACAACCAATCCCGACACCGCAACAGGTGATGGCATTGCTATGGCATGGCGCGCAGGCTGCCGCGTTGCCAATATGGAGTTTATTCAGTTTCATCCGACGTGCCTGTATCACCCGCACGCAAAGTCTTTCCTGATTACCGAAGCCGTTCGAGGTGAAGGGGGAATTTTGAAACTACCCGATGGAACTCGGTTCATGCCGACTCATGATCCGCGTGCAGAGCTTGCACCTCGAGACATAGTTGCACGGGCCATCGATTTTGAAATGAAAAAACGCGGGCTTGATTGCGTTTATCTGGACATTTCCCACAAGCCGCTAAAATTTTTACAGGAGCATTTCCCCACAATTTACTCACGCTGCCTTGATTTGGGAATCGATATTGGCAAAGAACCGATTCCCGTCGTGCCCGCAGCTCATTACACCTGTGGAGGGGTGATGGCCAATCTCAGTGCACAGACTGACCTGAATAACCTGTACGCCGTTGGCGAAACTGCCTATAGCGGTTTACATGGCGCAAACCGCCTTGCCAGCAATTCATTGCTGGAGTGTTTGGTTTTTGCCGACGCCGCTGTAAATGATATTTTGAACAAACCGCCCTTACGCATTCCAGAGTTGCCGGAGTGGGACGAGAGCCGTGTAACCGACGCCCATGAACAAGTTGTCATCTCACACAACTGGGCTGAATTACGTCGTTTCATGTGGGATTACGTGGGAATAGTCCGCACAAACAAACGCCTTAAATGGGCACAACATCGTATCCGCCTTCTGCAGGAAGAAATCAATGAGCACTATGCCAATTTCCACATCAGCCCCGACCTGCTGGAACTTCGCAATCTGGCAATAAATGCTGAATTGATTGTACAAAGCGCCTTACTGCGACACGAAAGCCGAGGACTACATTTCAGCAAGGATTATCCGACAACGCTCGCAAATCCGAAACCGACCATACTTTCTCCTTCCTAGCGCATCCTCAGAAGAACACACATCTCGCGAAATAACCCAACGGCAAGCGCATCAGGAAAAAATACCCGGAAGGAAGTTGATACATTGCCCTTCTTCTCAATACCCAGAACAATACAATAGGAAGTAATCACGGTTTTCGGAGTAATCAATCCCTCCACGACTCCCCTATCAAGCCTCTTGACTGACACCACATCATTGTCAAGAGACAACGATGTCCAAGAACCCGGGAGGCACAATCTGCAGTCTCGCGCAAAATAATAAGCAAAACTACCAAAAATCATTGCCTGTAAGAGCGCCTGTATTTCCACCGGCAAGTTTGTCGAGAGCAAGACGATTGAAGTTGCAAGGTGGGACGTCATTAGTACAAAAAACAACAGCAATGATGGCCTGATAGCAGCTTCAATAATAGCCATACTCTACGTAGCTCAGGTCTGTAATCAAACGAAGAATGTCGCAGCTATCACCAGCAAAAAAACCACGACAACAAGCACCAAAATCCAATTGCTCTCCTCATTATCTTCATCAACAGAAATATTTTCCTCCGCAACAGGACGTTCTGCCTTCCTTGTAACAGGAGCGGCCTGCCTGATCGCTTCAGCACTGGGAAGTGGAATATTCAGGGTTCTGGACAACTCATCAACATCCTTGCTCGACGCTGTCAAAGCAGCGAGCCGCATCGTAGCTGCAGTTGAATCGAATACTTTCGAGAGGCCAATCGTAGATATCGATAAATCCCCATCACCCTCGGTGTTCTGTTCGGCATGATCCGTCGACTCACCGGATTCTGTTTCCGTGGCAGATGAAGGTTTGGGCACGTAGCTTCCAGATGCGGAGCGCGGCAAGGTATCACGGCAAGCACGCAAATCAGCAGCTAAATCCTTTGCATCCTGATAGCGATCACCCACCATTTTAGCCAAAGCTTTTGCAACGATGAAGTTGACCATTTCAGGCACTGAAGAATTAAGCGCATTGGGTGGTGCGGGAACCGCATTCAGTGTTTGATACATAATTGCATTGACATTCTCCCCCTTGAAGGGAGTTTGACCAGTGAGCATCTCGTAAAGCATTACGCCAAGCGAAAAAACATCCGAACGCTGATCCAGAGCCTTACCCATTACCTGTTCCGGAGACATGTACTTCGGCGAACCCAACACCATGCCGGTCTGTGTACGCACCGAAGAAGAAGACATACGTGCAATACCAAAATCGGTGATTTTTACTTGACCATCCCGTATCACCATAATATTGGATGGCTTTACATCCCTATGCACGATTCCATGCTCGTGTGCGTAAGAGAGGCCCGATGCGACCTGCGCGACTATATCCAGAACCTGATCAACCGGCAGCAAGCCGCTTTCGTTCATGATGTCTCGCAACTCTCGCCCTTGCAAAAGTTCCATGGCGATATAGGCGACTTCTCCTGTTCTGCCAACATCATAAATGGTCACGATGTTCGGGTGATTCATGCGACCGGCGGCCTTGGCCTCCTGATAAAAACGCTCCTCGTATTCTTCCTTTTCATCCAGCGCCAAACCCAGATTAATAGTCTTGATCGCAACCACACGATCAATCAAAGGGTCTTTTGCCTTGTAGACTATACCCATAGCACCCTGGCCGAGTTCACCAAGCACCTCATAGCGGCCTAACTGGCTAATCATCCAATCCACCCGAACAGGTCATTTCCACCATTCCATTCCATAATCTGTATGGCACCCATAAACTTCTATTACTTGCAAAAGCTCGGTCTGATTTCTACCGTACCGGAAACAATCTTTACTTCCTGCGGGTAAATACCACCGCTGGGATGGCTTACAATAACAGTGTGTGTGCCCGGAGAAAGCTCCACGAAAAACGAACGGGAACCAACACTGCCCTTACGCACGCCATCGACGAACACTTCCGTCCCCTCAGTACAAATAACCCTGACTCCCGGTTTCCCAGCCGGCACCGGCGCAACCTGTTTTGTCTCGACTGGAACAGCCGGTTTTGTTTCCACGGGAGCCTTTACATTTTGCTTTACCTCGCGTGACTTCGATTTCGGCTTGGGTCGCTCGACAGGCGCAATCTTAGGCGCTTCAGTTTTAGGCGCTTCAGTTTTAGCAACTGTGTCTTCCTCCTGCTTGACTGTCTCGACAGACTGGGGCTCGGAAGATGGTTTTATTTCAGTTTTCATTTCAACAGCAGGTTTATTCTCGACAGAAGGCTGAACCGGGCTAGCCAACACCGTTTCATGCGATATATTTGCGCCTTCTGCCAAAACCGGCACATCGTCTGTAGTTGCCCAATTGATCAACAGAATCAGCAAAAGCACCGGAATGATCAGGCCACCTACATACATAGCACGCTGCTTTGGCTCTGCCTCGCTGAAACGAGAAATCGAGTTTTTAGTCCAACTCTGCACACGCTCGATTAATGAAGTCCAAAACGGCTGTGCATTGCCCATTGCACCAAAGTCATCTTCATCTCCCGGTGAAGTTAAATCGGCTCTGGCTTTTCCTCGCATGGTTGTCTTGTCGCCCGGATAACCGATTGCATAGACCTCGTGCTCTCGTACATGCTTGTCTGTGCGAGAGCCCTGATAATGGAACATCCCGGCATAGTGGGGAGAAAGACGCGACACGGCATCATAATATGAGCGAGACACAAGTATCTGCGCGACATCGGCAAAGCCCATTACGCGCTGCGCAACATTAATCCCGTCACCGACGATGTTGGGTTGGCCATTGATGTCGCGCACCAGACGAACCGGGCCCAGGTTGATGCCCATGCGTACCAGTAGTGGATGCTCTACATCAGGGTCTTCATTCAGCAGGCTTTCGCGCAAGCTAAGTGCGGCTTTCAAGGCATCTTCAACATCGCCCAGAAAATTGATAGCGGCTCCATCGCCGGTATCAAGAATGATGCGGTCGGTCACTGGAACGTCATTGATAGCTTCGGAAAGGTAGTTATTGAACCTGTCTTTCAAGGAAATCTGTCCAGCAACCGACTTCTTGGAATATTCAACAATATCCAAGAACAGTACGCTGCACATAATGGTTTTGTTATTGCGCTCTTCCATTCAAATTCCCATATACCTACTATCTCCGCAACACAGATACGAATCTGTGTACAAAAACGCAATAGATGCGCTGCAAGATTCTAGTATCTATCAGCGATTTATACCAGTTTTACTTTTTTTGCCCCCGCTGCGCCTGGTGATCCGACCGCTTGTTGGCCGCATTGAATTTTTCCTATCTGCACTTGCCGCTCCAGTTCCTCCGGGCAAACGGGAAACACCTTGAGTCTTCCCAACCTGCTGATCGTCATTTTTCAATCCAACCCAATCCAGAACCTGCGAAACCTCACCCTCACCCAACTCGGCTGTCATACCGCGTTTCAGGCGCGGCGGTAGATTTACTATTCCAAAACGTACGCGCATCAATCGGCTGACCGGCAATCCCAGGGCATCGAAAGTGCGTCGCACAATACGGTTGCGGCCTTCCTTCAGCATCACCCGATACCAGTGGTTAAAGCCTTCGCCACCCTCATCCTCCAGCTTCTCGAACTTCACCGGACCGTCGTCAAGCTCGACTCCATCCTTGAGCACCTGACTCATCTGCTCTTCCGTCATCGTGCCCTGTACACGAACCGCATATTCGCGCTCCACCTCGAATCGAGGATGCATCAACCTGTTTGCCAGCTCGCCGGAAGTGGTAAAAATCAATAAGCCGCTGGTATTGAAATCCAGCCTCCCGATCGCGATCCATTTCTGGTTTCGCAGTCTGGGCAACTTATCAAACACGCTAGCTCGCTTTTCGGGATCGTCTCGGCTGACGATCTCACCCTCGGGCTTGTGGTAAAGCAATATCCGCGCAGTATTTTCCCGTTCGCCGACGCGTATTGTGCGGCTGGCCGCCTTGACCAGATCGCCTTCAACCACGCGCATACCCAGCGTGGCAGTCTCGCCATTCACGCTCACACGCCCCTCTGCAATCCACTCCTCCATCATCCGGCGGGAACCGTAACCTGCCTGCGCCATCACTTTCTGGAGTTTTTCGCCTGGCAACTTCTCATCGCCTGAAAAATCTTCATCGGGTAACACTATATCTTTCGTTTTCATCCAGTCACCTCGCGCCGTTCAAGTACAGCCTGAGCCAGCGTACCGCTATCCACCTGCTCCAGCTCCCCGCCCACCGGCAATCCGCGTGCGATACGCGTAACCTTGACTCCCTGAGTCTGCAACAGCGTCGCCAGATAATGCGCAGTGGCATCACCCTCAACAGTAAAATTGGTCGCAAGTATCACTTCACAGGGTTGCTCTTGAACCCGTTTTACCAACCTGTCCAGATGCAACTCCTTTGCACCTATACCGTCCAGCGGGGAAAGCCTGCCCATCAACACGAAATACATACCGCGATAGCACTGGGTCTGTTCCATCATCAACAGGTCGGCAGGCATTTCGACCACGCACAAGAGACCTGCATCACGTTTCGGGGATGCACACAAAGAACACACTTCATGCTCTGAAAAATTATTGCACTTGCTGCAATGCCGGACATTATTGACGGCAGCTTCCAGCGATTCCGCAAGCTGCATCGCTCCGTTTCGGTCGCGCTGCAACAGGTGATAAGCCATGCGCTGCGCGGACTTCGGCCCGACACCAGGCAGACAACGCAGTGCTGTGATCAGCTCTTCAAGATGCGAAGGTGTAACCATTAAAACGGCAGCTTCATCCCCGGCGGCATCCCCGCGCTGAATGCGCTCATGCGTTCCTGCGTCGTGGCTTCAGCCTTTTTCATCGCGTCGTTCAGCGCCAACACGATCAAGTCTTCCAGCATTTCCTTGTCGTCGGAGACCACACTGTCATCCAGCGACACGCGGCGCACCTCGTGACCGCAAGTCATCACCACTTTAACCATACCCGAGCCTGCTTGCCCCTCAACTTCGACCGTCGCCAACTCTGCCTGCGCCTTCTGCATGTTCGCCTGCATCTGTTGCGCCTGCTTCATCAGGTTACCCAATCCGCCTTTCATCATTGCTGCATTCTCCTTAAATCTAACTGTACAAAAATTTATTGGCCAATTTCTATTGAAGCGGCTTGACCGATTCCGCAATCAGGCTCGCCCCCAGTTCCGCCTGCGCTTCGCGCACAAACTCATCCTGTTCGATTGAGGTACTGGCCTGTTGCTGCCTGTATTCCTTGTCC
>Ga0224495_10001048_pt1 | contig 20474 bp, 18 predicted proteins | sample SF_Jul11_sed_USG_FD_168128 | JGI IMG/M metagenome (GOLD analysis project Ga0224495, IMG submission 168128) | Sediment microbial communities from San Francisco Bay, California, United States - SF_Jul11_sed_USGS_4_1 | ecosystem: Environmental > Aquatic > Marine > Sediment | place: USA: California...
GTGCCGCTTTTTACTATGTAGGTCAGGTTGGTGCGGTTGGTAGACCAGGTAATGGTGGCTATATCATAGGGGGCAGTTGGACCAAGCCATGTAGATGATACTGCATTTACAGTAGTAGCAGATACTGCAACTGTTGGCAGAGCTGTTTCTACGATATAGGGTGTTGCTGTTGTTTGAACAGTTGCAATATTGCCCACATTATCCATTGCTATATACGAAAAAAGAGTCTGGGCTCCATCAGCAAGAACAACGGGGGCGGTGTACTGGGTTGTGCCTGCTGCAACTGTTTTGGTAGCCGCAACAAGAGCCGGTGCCGTAGGTGCTGCAGGCAAGGCAGTTGTAGAACTTGTTGATTTTGTATAACCCGTAACAGCACATGTGGAACCGCCTGTGTCTGTACAGCTCATGACAAGATTGGTAGCTGTTGTAAAATTTCCCGGTAGTGGAGTAAGTGATATTGCGGGTGGGGTATTATCACGGGTAATCACATGTGAACTTGAGCCGGTGAGAGCAGCAAGGTTGTCTACGCATACCCAGATAGTATTTGCACCGGCAGCAAGCTGTGCTGCATTTATCAGGTTGGTGACATTTGTGTTGGCTGTTGCTGGTGTTACCCCGGCAAGCCCTGCAACAGCAGTTCCTGTTGCGCAGTCTATGCCAGATTTTATGGTATAGTTGAGATTGATTCTGTTCGTGCTCCAGGTCAATGAGGCAATGTCATAGCCAGCAACCGAACTTATTACAGAGGTCGAAGCTGGGTCAATTGTAATAACGGGAACAGTTGTATCTACAATATATGAAGCAGTTTGCAGAGTTCCAGGGTTTCCGGCAAGGTCTAAAGAGAGTGCTGATATGGTGGTCTGTGTTGCATCAGCCAGAACAAGCGGTGTAGAGTAGAGTGCTCCTGCGGTAACAGTGTGAGTTATCGGGTCAATAACCGGTAGTGCCGGGGCAGCAGGAGGAGTAGGTGTAGCGCTGGTCGATGTGGTATAGGCTATCAAGTCGCATCCAGAAACATTGTCGCTGCAGGTTACAGGTGCATTGGTGGCAGCAGTATAACTCGCAGGTGGAGTCGTAAAAGAAGTTACAGGAGGAACACTGTCCTGTGTAAAAAGAATTCCCTGAAGACCACCAAGAAATGTATATTGCATAAGTGGGTCAACAACCCCGACACAAACCTGATATATTGCATCTGCAGCAGGAACAGGTAGCGAAAAAAGAGCACCAGAGCCAGCTCCCGTATAATTTGCGCCTAAAATGTCAATATTTACAACCGGGGTTACTGCTATGTCATAAAAAAAGAAAGGGTCGGTGACAAAATTCATAGTGCAGTCGGGTGTTGGACTCAAACCGGTAATATTGTTGATTCTGTATTGAAAAAATCCATTTGTATCTGAAACAAATGAAATGGTTGTGTTGCTGTTTTGTGACATAAAGGGAGGAACGGGAGTGCTGTTGGCGGGGGTTGAAACTACCGGCCCGGTTTTTCCCGAACCAAGGTCTGCCAAATAATTTGTGGAAGCACCTTTTGAATCGGTGACAGAGACATTCACAAGCGCCGTAAATCCGGGAACAAGGGCTCCTGGAAGCACAAAGGTAATGGTAGAAGTAACAGAAAGATCGCCATTTATAGTTTCCCTTTGCGATGAAAATGATCCGAGGTCCGAGCTGTAGGCAAAGGTAAGAAGATTATGATGCTCGTCTGTGGCGACAGTGGTAATATGAATTACATTATTGGGGAGCAATTGACCAGCCCCCGGCGAGTCAGATGTTACGGAAATAATCTCAGGTGCGGTATTTGGTGAAAAATTTTGCACCTGTTCGAGAACATTTTCACTGCATTGAAATATTAAAAAGATAAAAAAAACAAATAATGCTATTTTTTTCATAAGGTTCTGCCTTGTTTTAATAAAATTAGAATATTCAGATTTAACAAAGTTTACATCTTGTCAATGATAAAAGGTCGTGTTCTAACGTTGGTAAATTTTCTATTGCGACTCCTTGAATTATAAAACGCCCGAAATGTTTTCAGTTTCTAGTATTGCGTATAACGAAATTTCTATGCAAAAAAGCCGCCAGCCGGTAAAAATTGGGCATAGCGGCTTTTAAAATTATAGAATACTTAAAAGTATTCTGAAAATTAAAGTTATCTTAAATTGAAGGTTCCTGTTTCGTTAAAATCAAGTACAAGCGGGTGATTTAAGATTAGCGGAGGCAAATTCAATGATGTATTCCCTTTTACCGTAAAAGTGCCTGTACCGTTTTTAAAGGCGTCAACAACTGCTTTACTGAGATTTTTAGAACTAAATTCATTGACTACCTGCAATATGGTGGTTGCTGCGCTATTAGAAAATTTGGTCGTATCGCCTTGAACCAGCTGATCAGAATTTACCAGAAATTCAAAATGTAGAGAGTTAAAACTCAAGGGGGCTTTTGCCTGATTTTCCAGAACAATATCAAAATTGACTTTAAACTTGAGATCGATATCTTGTGGTTTAATTTCCGGAGCTGCAACCGGATCTCCTTTAATTAAAGAAGTAAACATATCCATGACTTTTTTGGGATCAGCTTTTTTTACACTATCGACTGTTGATTTTTTCAGTGCATTTTCGATCTCTTTTGTATTCGGCGGAACAACTGTGAATTTTGCGATACTGACTTTGGGTTTAATCGCTGGAATTTGTTGAGACAATTTAAAAGGCAGTTTAACCGTTTCAGGAACAGCTGTGACTGTTTTCGGTATGGGAATAATCACCAAAACGTCGATATCACAATCGAGATAGTCATGGCTATTGTAATCCTTGATCAACTGAATGATGGACTCATAGGTTAGTGTGGTTTCAAAACTGCTTACGGCCTTTCCTTTTGCGGCGACCTTGAAACCTTTGGATGTCGCAGTGTGAAATAACTTATGCTTTTCTACAGAAAAATCAAGCTCAACGGCATCCATATTCAATCCAACCGGGTAGGGATTGTTTACTCCGATATCAAAAGTAAAAGTTATATCACGTAGAGATATTTTTTTGATATCAAACTTCTCAATGGAAGCGGTGGGTTTGGGGATTTGCTCTATGACTTTTGTGACTTTTCCGCCAAGATTGTTCAATTTAAACTCGGGATTTATGGCAGAACCAAAAAGAAAGAGAATACTGAAAAGAAAAATAATTTTATATCGCATATAACTCCTTTATTACATTTTTTGATATAGAAATGGAATATTAAATAACTTGTCAACAGAAAATAATTTCAGACGAAGCCTGATTCGTTTATCGGTATGAGGTAATATTTTGATTTATGGGTAATGAGCGCAGCAGCGTGTAAAAAGAATTCTATTCTTATGATGAGAATGCTATTTTAATTGTGGAAAAATTGTATAAAAATCGGGAAGGTTGGTTGCAAGACAAAAGATATATTTGAATAAATTTTTTATTTAGCTAAAAGCTTAATCTGTTTATTGAAATATGTTTATAGTTTATTTGTTTTCTTTAATTTTTATATGCCTTTGTTGAGATGACGATAAAGGTGTTTTCTGATGCGCGAAAGCGTCACTGTTTCCTATTTGCGCAAAGAGAAGCTAAAGAAGACAGACTAAAGTGAAGTGAAAAAAAACAAAAAAGAGGCAGATTAAAAAAGGGGGCGCACCCCCTTCGCCCGAACACGGTTTCGGGCGAACCCCCCTGGTAATTTATCTACAATAAAGTCATATGGGCCTGAAGATATAGGCGGTGGAGACTTCATGGTATCGCAAAGGAACATTTTTACAGGCGCAGGTGAACGACCTTTTTTTTCCGTTTGTTTGAAATTTGGCAGGTTTCGTTTTATCATGCTAATATTGTGATTTACAGCAGAGTCTCTGAAACAAATTGCTACTTGATGTCGGGTTTCTTTTATGAGGTCAAATGATGCAGATATTTTGCATCAGGGGTATAAGAAAAGCAGAGGATGCAGTATAACAAATATCTGTAATTTATGATCAGGCATATAATTTTTTTACTTTTATTTTGTAGTGCTCTTTTTGCAGGTGATCAAAATCCTGAAAAAAAGATAAAGATGAAGTTGAACAAGGCAGAAAAAAGGGTTTTTTTTGAAGAGATGGTAGCTATGGATGTGGCTGTTCGTAATATTGCATCGATGCTGGCTTTGAATGATTATTTTCATATGAAGTTGTCTTTCATTGAATTAAGTGTCTACAAGAACAGTGAATCGCCTTATAATAAAAGTAATCTGAAAAAGGTTATCAACAAATTGAAGGCAAAAAAGTTTTCTCTGTTTATCGAAAATATACAAAAAGAGTCTATTTCTGCAATACAATTTATTAACACAGAGCTAAAGCCTGATGCTGAAACCAATAATCAGATTTTGGCTGAAAAATTTGAAGCAATTTTAAAAAACTGTCAGGGTTGTCATTCTGCAATGGCAGTAACTGAGTAAAACGAGGATAAGATGTTAAAATGGATTTATAAATTTAATGAATGGCGTCATCAATTTTATCAGGGGTACCCGAAAGTATATAATATTGTTTCTCTTGCCAGTATCATATTCTGGGTGTTGCTTTTTAAATCTATGGTACTCGATGCCAATAATATTCCAACTGGGTCGATGATTCCCACGTTAAAGATTGGTGATTTTTTGTTTGTAAACAAGATGCGCTATACTCTGCATCTGCCCTTCAGTGACAAGCACCTGGTTAGACTCGATATTCCACGCCGGGGAGATATTGTTACATTTACTCCGCCCGATGATCCTAATTTAAATGGTAAAACTCTTGTGAAGCGAGTCATTGGTGTAGGGGGCGATACGGTTGAGGTAAAAGATGATGAGATAACTGTCAATGGTGTGCCTTATGATGTGCATCTCGAAGAAAATTTATCGATACTTGATGATATGGATTATCCTCCTTTGATTCATTGCATAACAAAAAATGATCTGGATCTTTTTAAAGAAAAGATTGTTGATCCAAAAAGCCGGGCTGTAGTGAGAGAGCATTTTATTTTAAAGCAGAATCTGGAAAAAATCAAAAGAAAGCCCCTGGAGTGCCGCTACATGATTTCAGATCATGATTATATGCGAAATCCACCCACGAAGTTTGTTATTCCGGAAGGAAAGTATATGGTAATGGGGGACAATCGTGACAACTCAGATGATTCACGAAGATGGGGTTTTGTGGATATAAACGATATTCATGGAAAGGTTTTTTTAGTCTATTTTTCTGTGGATTGGGGCTCCAGGTACCGTCTTGAGAGCGAACCGATGAATCCTTTTTTATCGCTGCTCAATGTTATTACAGGCAGATCAAAAAATGTTTCTGTAAGGTGGGACAGAGTGGGCACGAGAGTCTATTAATTAGACTACAGGTTCCTCTCTTCCTGGTCGATATTATTAAAAATGCATGAATATGAGCAGAATTACAACTTTATTTATAACAATTTTAATTTTTGTGGCATCTTTTTCAGGTGTGGATGGACGGCCTTATTTAAAGATTCAAAATATTCAGTCAGATAGTTATCCTTACATAACTGTAGAGGTTTCTGTCACTAATGTAAAACCGATAGAAAATCTTACGAGCAGAGATTTTGAAATTTACGAGAATGGCTGGAAAGTTGGATTTTATAATTTAACATCTGTTACAGGAAGAGGTGAACCTAAAAAAATAGCTCTTCTGGTGGACTCTTCTCACTCTTTGTCATCGCAGGAGTTTGATACCCAGATGGAAGGGGTGCAGGGGTTTATTAGAAGTCTGAATGCAGACGACAAGGTTTCTATAATCAGTTTTAACGATTCTGTAGAAATACATTGTGGCTTTACTTCGAGCAAAGAGCAGGCGCTCGATTGTCTGGATAAAATCAAACAAAAAGGAAAAAATACTGTTTTATTTGATGCGATTAAAACAGGAATAAATATATCATCTGCAGAGCCTAATTTACGTTCTTATATTATTGTTTTTACCGATGGAAAAGAAGAAAAATCAAGAATAGTTCCGGGAACTTTAAAAGAGTTGGTAAAAAACATGCGGTTGCCGGTTTATGTTATTGGCACGGGAAGAAAAAGTAATTTAAATGAGTTGGCCATGCTTTCGCAATTAAGCGGGGGTGAGGTATTTTTTTCAGGGAATCTCTCTACAATCGGAAAAATTTATCTGTTACTAAGCGATATTTTAAACAAGAATTATGTTATACGCTATTTAAGTCAGGCGGATTTTACCTCTTTAAATAACAGGGCATCTCTGGAAGTACGTTTTTCCAATGGTCAGCTTAGTGACCAGGATGTTGCCGACTTTCATTATTCTACTTCCATTTTGAGTTATTTAAGCAAGCTTGCCTCTAGAGATTTATGGAATGAAAGGGTTGTTCTTTTTTTCTCGGGTTTTCTGGTGTTATTGATACTTTCTTTTATTTTTGGAAGGGTCTCGGGATCTGCCCGAAAAACTAAAGAGATAAAGGTAATTCATAATGTTAGCCCAGGAGTTGAAAAGGAGCCTGTGAAAGAAGAGCAGCAAACCCCGAAGAGAAATCAACAATTACCTGAAAATGAAGAGGTTTCAGAGAAAGCAAGTGAGGCGATTGAATTGCCAGAAAATTATATACATGGTTATTTTATTGAAAAATCAGGATTTAACCCGGGTAAAAAGTATCAGATTAAATTAAATAAAACAACTATAGGCCATGGCGAGAATAATCACATTATTCTGGATGATCCGACTGTCTCTTATAACCATGCACGGGTAGATTACAAAAGGGGTCAATTTTATATTTATGATTTGATTTCAGAATATGGTGTATATATTAATGGAAAAAAGCTTTTGCGTCCGAGAGCGATTCATGATTTTGATGAAATCGAACTGGGAAAAACAGTATTAATGTTCAGGCGGGCTTCCGGATAATCATGGCAATAAGGCAATATGGGGTTTCAGATACTGATCTGGTAGAGAGAAAATATCCTGTTGCAGGCCATCCCTATCGGGGAGAGTTTCAGCGTGATCGTGACAGAATTGTACACTCCAAAGCTTTTCGAAGGTTGGAGTATAAAACCCAGGTATTTGTAAATCATCTCGGTGATAACTACCGTACCCGTCTGACCCACTCTATTGAGGTATCGCAAATAGCACGGACTGTAGCGAGATCTCTGGGCTTAAATGAAGATCTGACAGAAACCCTGGCTCTTGCTCATGACCTCGGTCATCCTCCATTTGGTCATGCTGGTGAAAAGGCCCTGCATCATTTGATGAAAACAGAAGGGGGCTTTGACCATAATGATCAAACATTAAGGGTGGTAACTCTACTGGAAGAGCGGTATCCCTCTCATCCTGGTTTGAATTTAACACGGGCAACCTTGATGGGGTTGCAGAAGCATTCACAAAAAGTAGATGGACTCAGCCATACTCTGGAAAGTCAGGTTGTTGACGTCTGTGATGAAATAGCCTACAATAATCACGATCTTGATGACGGATTGCAGAGCGCTTTGCTGAATTTTGATGAGCTGATGAGTCTGGAGCTATGGCATCGGGCCTGGAAAATTGCCGAAGCAGGTAGCAGGTCGCATAGCCGCAAAATTCAAATTACTTCTACCATCAGAGAGTTGATAAATATAATGGTTACTGATCTCATTGAAAACAGTTCCCAAAAAATTACCGATAGCGGTGTGCAGTCTATTTCTGATGTGTTGAAATATCCGGAAAGGATTGTTCGATTTTCTTCTGATATGGGAAAAGATGTATCTGTTTTAAAGAAATATCTTTTTAAAAACCTTTACAGGCATCCCGATGTTCAGATTATGAATGTGAGGGCAGAAAAGGTTATCGATCGTATTTTTCACTTTTTTTGCGAGAGTTATACGGCTCTTCCCGAAGAGTATCTGGTGAAAATTGATAAAGAAGGGAATCCTTTTCGTCATGTGAGCGATTTTATTTCAGGTATGACAGACAGGTATGCTCTGTTCTGGAACAAGAAAATTCTCGGCATCGATTAAATTCTCTTGAGGTAAAATAGTTGACTCAATGTCACAAATGGTGATGATATCATATAATGAAGCAGATAAAAAAATATTTACCCCTGCTCTGGTTAGCTGTTTTATTTTATTCGCCGTCGATACTATCCAAAAGCGAAGATATGGGAAAGGTTATTGCCTATCCGAACCCTTTTAATCCATTAAAAGGAAACCTGACTATAAAGGTACCAAAGTATGATAATCCACCTGGCCAATGCAGTACGGTTGGAAAAATTGAGTATATTGTTTATACTTATGATCAGAAAAAAATTTTTTCCGGTATTGCCTCAAGTAACTGTTTTAACTGGAGTGGTTATACTTCAAAAGGAAACAGGGTTCCTTCCGGATTATACTTTATTAAGATTCTTGTAACGTTGAGTGATTCAACAAGTTCGACCAAAATAGTTAAAATAATTGTACAATAACATGAAAAAAATAGTTTTATTTAATTTAGTTCTGTTTATTTTTTCTTTTCATCTTTATGCTGAATCTCCGGAGGGGCTGGAAAAATTCTCTCCTGGCGCCCGGTATATTGGCTCGGGGCGGGCAGGTCTGGCAAATGTTGAGTCAACTATTTCGCTATTCTGGAATCCAGCAGGGTTGGCATCGATGATTGAGCCAGAGCTTGAAACGGAAACCCCTCCTTCTACCAAAGGTCCGGACGAGTTTTTTACCGACGAGGCTTTTGAGAAACTTTTTGAGGAATCAACCGAAAAGCAGAAGATTTCCAGGGTGGTAGAGCGCTCTAAATTTCACATGGAGTTAATGGGTAGTTACACTAATTTGACAATGGATCGCCAGGAGCTTTATTCAGGAATTTCATTTACCCTTTTTAAGGGTGTTTTGGGTATCTCTACATTGTTGAACAAGGTCACAGGAATTGACGGTTATGATGTAAATGGAAATTATACTGGAAACCTGAAATATCAGACTGCAGGGATTATAACCGGTTATGCCTGGCAATCAGGAGCCTCCAAGTTTGGCTTCTCTTTTTCAGGTTACCAGGAGAGTCTCGATACTTTGCTCGTATATGGAGGTGGTATCAATGCCGGGTGGCAGATGAAACCAATACCTCTGCTGGATATAGGTTTTAGTATAAAAAACCTTGCTGGAGCATATAATCTGACAGGTGTGGAAAATATTGATGGTATTAGAAAGCTCGATACGATTATACTGGCTGGATTTACACTCTCATCTCCACCACCGAGTTCAAGTATTAAATTGCTCGTATCATTTGAGTACAACATGGATGCAGTTGATACTGATTCATTCTATGGCTGCCTTGGTCTGGTCTATAATGTCACAAAAAATTTTAATATAATGGCGGGAATATATAGAAAAACTCCTTCTTTTGGATTCGGTATTAATGTACGTAATATTGCCTTATCTTTTGCTGTCAATAAGGATCCACTGAATACAGGATTTCAGGAGCTTGCTGAAGTAAGACTCTCTTTTTAATTTTATCAATGGAAGTTTGGGCGGTAATAAATCTAACTCCAGACTCCTTTGTTGAAGAATCCAGAATTCGAACGGATGAAATCGTTTCACGAGTAAAAGAATATTTTCAAAATGGGGCGGATGTTATTGATATTGGTGCTGAGAGCAGCAGACCATTTTCTCTTTCTATAAGTGAAGGGGAGGAATGGGAGAGGCTGAAGCAGCCTTTGTTTAATTTGAAGGAAAATCTGGAAAGAGAAGTTTTTGAAAACAGGATTTCTATTGATACCCGAAAGCCGTCTACTGTTTCCCGGGTTTTAAATACTGGAGTGGGAATCATAAATGATATTTCAGGTGCAAGTGATGAGAGTATTGTACAGATGGTATCAGATCACAGGGCATCGATTGTAATAATGCATTCGCAGGGAAATCCTGATACCATGCAAATTAATCCTTCATATTCCGATGTTGTAGATGATGTTTTAGCCTACCTTGAGGCAAGGTCAGAAAAATGCATAAGGGCTGGTATAAAAAAAGAGAATATTATCTGGGACTTTGGAATTGGATTCGGAAAAACACTGGAACATAATATTTCTTTATTAAAAAATATTTCCAGGTTTCGTAAAAGTGGTTTTAAATTAATGGTGGGAGTATCCAGAAAATCGTTCATTGGTAAAATGGTTGGTATAGAAAATATTCAGGAGCGAAAGGATCCTACATTAATCATTCATACCTTGCTTGCCTTGAAAGGGGTTGACATTTTGAGGGTTCATGATGTAAAATCTGCTGTACAGGTGCGGACAATTTTGTCACTATTGAATGAAAATAATTGATTTATATGTTTGAAATTACCTCAGCAATTGTAACCAACTTTGTAGATATTCTACTGGTAGCTTTTTTTACCTATAATATATACAAGCTTTTGCGTCATACAAGGGCAACACCTGTATTGATAGGTCTTGGAATATTACTGGCGATTTCTATTCTGTCGCGGATATTTCATCTCGAAACACTCAACTGGCTTTTTGAGTCGGTATCGGGCTATATTTTAATTGCGGTTATTGTTATTTTGCAGCCTGAGTTACGAAGGGTATTTTATAAACTTGGTCAGACAAAGTGGTACAGGTTTTTTTTTCAGATCAGGGATGTACCGGTAGAAGAGATTATTCAGGCTCTTTTGCAATTTTCTGAGGAAAAAACCGGAGCGCTGGTTGTACTGGTAAATCGCATAGGCTTGCGCCATTTGTCCGAGGCGGGTATACAGTTGCAGGCAAGAGTCAGTCGTGAACTTCTGGTGGCTGCATTTTATGGAGAAAATCCGCTTCATGATGGAGCGGTGTTGGTGGAAGGTTCGATTATTTTGTCTGCGGGAACATATCTACCTCTTTCGAGCTCAACACAATTGCGAAAAACTCATGGTGCACGGCACCGGGCCGCATTAGGTATAAGTGAGGAGTCAGATGCTTTGGCTCTGGTTGTTTCTGAGGAGAAGGGGTATATCAGCGCCTGTTATCTGGGGGTAATGAAAGAGAAACTTGATGTTATAAAACTAAAATCACTTTTGAGTGCTTTTAACAACAATAAACTCAATGAAGAGTGGGACAAGCTTTTTGGTTAGTTATGATAAAAGAGTGGTTAAAAATAATTGTAGAAAACTGGCAGGCGAAATTGGTCAGCATAATTTTATCTTTTGCAGTCTGGATTTATGTTCAGCAGTCGAAATTGCAAACGGTAAATATTTCAGTGCCTGTAATCTATACAAATAAACCTGATAATCTTTATTACAGGGAAGATCCATCGAGATATATTAAAATGACTCTTCAGGGTAGAGAAGAAAATATTAAATTCCCTACAGGGTCATTCAAGGTTTATGTTGATTTACGAAATGCGGTTAAAGGGAAAAGTTTTTACAATGTGATTTTTGATAAAATGCAGTTACCTGAAAAAGTTAACTTACTGGAAATTCCTGAAAAAATTGAAGTGAATTTTGATGCGACATATAAAAAGAAGTTGTTTGTCAAGGCATTACTGGTGGGTGAAGTTGCTGATGGATATAAACGGGGTAGAATTCAAATTGTTCCCGACGAGGTCTGGGCAGAAGGTCCTGAGTCTATGTTGAAAGGTTTGAATATTATCTCAACATTACCTATAAACATTGAGGGTGTAAAAGAAAATATCATTAGAACGATTCAGCTTGATGCACCAGCCCAGGTGAGTCTTGTAGAGGTTCAATCTGTAGATTTGAAAATGCTGGTTTATCAGGAAAATTTATCAAATGAAAAAATTATTGATTCGGTTCCGATTCAAATATTGAACCTTGATCCCGCATTATCTGTACACCTTTCTACTACGACTATACGTGTACATATACAGGGGGATCCTAAAAATCTTGCTGCTATCAATTCTGGTTCTATTCAGGCTTCGATTGATCTTGAAGGTACCAGGTATAACTCCCGAACAAACAATATTTTACCTTTTGCAACAGAATCCGGGATTCAGGTTTCGACAAGATTTTTGCAAAGTACGATTAAGGCCAATATTGTTGAAATTATACCGGAAACGATTACTGTTCGTTTTGATGTCAAGCCTGAGTTCAGGGAAGAGCGCAATAAAAGTAATAATAACACGGGCCAGGGCAGTGATATAGAAAATAGTAATGAAATGAACGGAGTAAGGTAAATTGTCCATTCAAATGAGCAGAGAAGAAAAAAAGTATATATCTTTGGGAGTAAATATTGATCATGTTGCTACCTTGCGAAATGCAAGGGGAGGTTCTGATCCATCTTTACTTGAGGTGGCTTTTGAGGCCCAGTCCGGCGGTGCGGATTCCATAACGGTTCATTTGAGGGAGGATCGCCGCCATATTAAAGATGATGATATTTTTGAATTGAAAAAACATCTGAAAATTCCCATAAATTTTGAGATGGCGATAACAAATGAGATGGTCGAGATTGCTTTGAAATTAAATCCTGGATCTGTTTGTATTGTTCCGGAAAAAAGGGAGGAGGTTACTACAGAAGGCGGGCTGGATGTTTCCAGAGTATACAAGCAGTTGCAATCTAATATTCCAAAATTTAAAAAGCAGAATATTGAGGTTTATCTGTTTCTTGAACCTGTTGAAAATGACATCAGGCAGGCAGCTGAGCTTGAAAGTTCCGGGATAGAGATTCATACAGGCAGATACGCAGACTTTTTTTTAAAAGAAAATCTGTTTGAATTAGAGTATAATCGAATTGTTGATGCCGCTTTCAAGGCAAGCAAGCTTGGATTAAAAGTGCATGCAGGCCATGGTTTGAATTATCATAATCTAAATAAAATTTTAAGTACCCCTTATTTATCTGAGCTCAATATCGGCCATTCAATAGTATCGAGAGCTTTAAAACATGGTATGCAAAATTCTGTTCGTCAAATGAAAGATATTTTATATGAAAATCATAATAAGGATTATCGCTGTTGATGTCTGAATTTATTTATCTTGATGATGCTGCTGATCCGATATTGCTTGATAACAGTGTCAGACCGGAGAATTTTTCCGAGTTTATTGGTCAGGATGATGTAATATCCAATCTTAAAATTTATTCTGAAGCGGCACAAATGAGGGCAGAATCTCTTGATCATGTTCTGTTTTCCGGACCTCCTGGGCTGGGTAAAACTACTTTGGCAAGAATTGTATCTTCGCTCCAAAAAGGAAATTTTTACCAGATTGCTGCGCCCAATTTGAAGAGAACAGGCGATCTTGTGAAACTTCTTGTAAACCTGGAAAAAATGGATACTCTTTTTATAGATGAGATTCATCGACTTCCTGCGCCTGTCGAGGAAATTTTATATTCAGCCATGGAAGATGGCCATATTGATATAGCCATTTCAGAAGGAATGAGCGGTACCCCTGTAAAGATCAATTTACCTCCTTTTACTCTGGTGGGAGCTACAACCCGGCCCGGAAGTCTTACCGCTCCTCTTCGTGATCGTTTTGGCATTCAGCTTCGTTTAAATTATTATACGGATGAAGAAATAGAGAGTATACTTAAACGAGCGGCCGGGAAGTGGGGAATTCAGGTTTCAGATGAAGCTTTTGCAAATATATCAGCACGCTGCCGAAAAACTCCACGAGTTGCACTAAAGTTGTTGAAACGTATCTGGGATTTTGCATTGGTTCGAAATGGAAACAAGAACGCTTTATTGATAACTGAAAAAGATGTACTATATAGTTTTGAAAATATGAAGATCGATCAATTGGGATTAACTCAGCTCGATAATATGTTTCTGCGGGTAGTTGCGGTAAATTATAAAGGTGGTCCAGTTGGGTTAAAGCCACTAACGGCACTTTTGTCTGAAGATATAATTACGCTTGAAGAGTTTGTGGAACCTTATCTTGTACAGTTGGACTTAATACAAAGGACATCGCGGGGCAGAATTATTACGGAAAAAGGATTTAATCATATTGGAGTTGATTCGGGAAGGGGGATGCAGAATGGTCTTTTCTAGGCGATTTATATTGGGATTATTTTTCTTGATAATTATCAGTCTACAGCAGATTTTTGGTGTTAATCCTGGTCAGAATAATTCACCGTGGAATTTAAAAATGTATAACAGTAGCAAAAAAGAATTTTCAGAGACACCATTAAGGCGGGCAGACACTATTTTTTTTCTTGCATTTCCCTTTGTAATGGTTACTGGTTTTTTTGCAGTGGGGACGATTTACTATATTTCTGATTATTCAAATGCATCTTTTGATATAAAAAAATATCCTCCTGCTTTAAATCAGTTTCTGGTAGCCTCTGCTCTGGTCGCAAGCGGAACAATTGTTTTTGTTGATTATCAAAATGAAAAAGAAAAAGTAAACGATCGGGCAGCTTCACCCGAAGAAAAAAAGAAAGAGCTCAGGTCATCTTATTATTTAAGGTTTATAAAAAGATTTTAACCGAATCAAGTGTTTATATATTTACGGGAGTGGATATTTAACAGCATTCCAATCATGATAAAGCTTGTAACTATATTTGATCCTCCATAACTGATAAAAGGGAGGGGAATTCCTGTAACCGGAAATATGCCAATAGTAATACCAATATTTATGAAGATATGCAGAAAAAACAGTATGCTGATTCCCGCAGCAAGAAGGGTTCCAAAAGTATCCTTTGATTGCCAGGCAATCGTGACACCTCGAATGACTATTAAAAACAGAATCAGTGTTAATAGCGAAGAGCCTGTAAATCCAAATTGTTCTCCATAAGATGAAAAGACAAAATCATTAAACCATTCAGGCAAATAAGGGATATTTCCCTTGGTCATATCCCCGTTTGCATATCCTCTGCCGGCGACACTTCCAGAACCCATGGTAATTATAGAGTGTCTAAGCTGATATCCTGCACCTCTTGGAAATTTATCCGGATTGGCAAAGGAGACAAGTCTGATTACCTGGTGAGTCTTGAAACTTAAAATCTTGTAAAAAAGAAATGAAGAGGTAAGGGTCGAGCAAAAAATAAATGTAATTATCGCAACCCTTCTCAACAAAGGAATTCTCATATAGAACCAGTATATAAAATAACTTATTGTTGAAGTTAAAAAGGTTACTACAATGGAAATTAAAACAGAAAGATTATTTAAATAAAAATCGCGTAAAAAAACAGTTTTTTCGTTGTAAATATTTTGAACACTATTTAAAAAAAATGCAAGATTTGCGGGTTCAAGAACAGTCCGGGCATCCCAGTGCAGATTTTGTAAATTGTTCTGCAATTTTGATGCATTGTCAATATAGTACCATACATCAAAAAGAAGAGACCTGACAGCCTCTGACAATTTATAGTTATCTGTAGCAAGCATGGCGATAATGTCATCTGTTATTATATATCGCTGATACTGCATATACATGGGAATAAATACTGTAAAAAAACCAACCATTGTAAAGCCGGCAAGAATATCTGCGTTTGCTCCAGCTATAAACAGAAGTATAACCAGTAGCGGAATAAACATGAAAGAGTACCCCAGATCAGGTTGAACTCCAATTAAAAATACAGGAACAATAGTTAATAAAAAAGGAATCAGAAGCTCTTTTATGTAGGCAATTTCATTTTCTTTCATGGATAAATATTTTGCCATGGCAATTAAATATACCAGTTTCATTATTTCTGATGATTGGATGCCGATTCCAAAAAACCTGATCCAGGAGCGTGCCCCTTTTATTTTTGTACCAATGAAGGGCATAAGTGTAATTAACAGTAAAAATATTCCCGCAATGTAAAGAATGTAAGAGTATGATCCTATTAATTGATAATTCATCAGAGCAAATAAAATCATAAAGCCAATACCAAAAAATATCCATAATAACTGCTTGTTTCCTGTGGAGTTTTCTGTTGGATCTCCTCCATATAATGTAATCACGCCCATTGCAGAAGCCACAAAGACGAGTGCTACCAAAAACCAGTCTATCCTAATTCGATCCATCTTGTTTAATCCAGTAGTTTTCCTTTTTTAATTCTTTGGCTCCAGGAAGAAAATATATCATGTGCAACAGGTGCTGCACCAATCGCACCACCAATTCCTTTTTCAACGAAGACTCCAACAAGCAAAACTTTGTCAGGATCGCCATCTGCAGGTCCATATCCAATAAACCAGGCATGCTGGGTTTTGTTTGCAAAACGGTCATTAGATCGGGTCTGAACCGTTCCGGTTTTTCCTGCAATGGGTACAAGGTATGGTCGATTCAGTATTTTGGTCGCAGTTCCATCTTGAACAACTTTTTTAAGACCTGATCTTATTGTACTTAAGGTGTTTTGGTTAATGGGAAGTTCAAATAAAACTTTTGGGGATATTTTATCTCTTACTTCATCAGTATCAGCAAAGTGGATTTCTTTAACAAGATGAGGCTGGTAGACAATTCCGCCCGTGACAATGGCTGAATAAAAGTTCATCATTCCTATTAAAGTGGTCTCGAGAAAGCCCTGGCCGATACTGAGATTTATCGTATCGCCGTCAAACCATCTCTGGTTATACTGCTTTTCTTTCCAGGCAGTGGTAGGAACAAATCCTGGAATTTCGCCAGGAATGTCTATTCCTGTAAGACTATTTAACTTGAAGTACCCTGAATATCGGATTATAGGTTCAACTCCGAGATCCAGCCCTAATTGATAAAAATAAGAAGAGCAACTTACAGCAAGGGCCGAAATAAGGTTATTATCTGCATGAGTGGACCAGCAATGAAATGTAGAATCAGGAAGGTTCGCATATTGGCTTTTAACAACAAATTTTCCCGAACAGTAATAAGATTTTCCAGAAGGTATCTGCTTTTCTTCAATTGCGGTTAGTGCCACAAGGGGTTTAAAGGTAGATGCAGGAGGATATTTGGCTGAAATGGCACGGTTTAGTTCAGAAAAATTTTCATGTATATATTTAAGATGTTTATCCCGTAATTCTGTATCGTTTCCGATTAATATATTAGGGTTAAATGATGGCTTGCTTACCAATGCCATTATTTCTCCCGAATCTGGTTTAAGTGCAATAATTGCTCCTACTTTGTCTCCAAGACTGTCCCATGCAATTTGTTGCATCTCGGCATCAACGGTCAGTATTAAATTATTTCCAGGAGTAAAATTTTTAAAAACATGAGGTTCGACATTGTCACTTGTTCCTGTCTTTAGTTGTACAACTTCACCATCGTCGCCCCGAAGTGTTTCGTCATAACTTTTTTCAATTCCATTTTTTCCTACCCAATTGGTACTTTTTATTCCGGCCTGCAGATCACGAGTATCAGGAGGACCTATATATCCGGTAATGTGTGCTGCTGCCTCACCAAGGAGATATTGTCTCAGGGCGCTCTGTTTGACAATAAATTTTGAAAAAAGCAGATAATAGTCTGAAATTTTGCTGATTTCTATGAAATCAATATTGTCCAGAATTACAATTTCATCATTGCTTCTCAGGTTTACATCGGTAACTCTTTCCGTTATTGATCCTGGTTTTACGCCCAGTACAATTTCCAGTAATCGGGATTTTTCCAGAAGTTCATTTTTTTCAAAATGGTTGGGAATAACAACAAGACTCAAGCGGATTGCATTGGAGACCATTCGGTTTGATTTTTCTCGTGATAAATAATGACGATCAAAAATTTCACCCCTTGGTGCTGAAAAGGTAACAATTTTTCGAATAATTCTCTGTGATTTTTGATAATAGTCATTCCCATTGATAATTTGAATTGTAATTAATTTAAAAATAATAATGAAAAAAGCAGCTAAAATGATAAATAAAAAAAACAGTAATCTGCTTCTGGTGCGGTCATAGTTTCGGCTTTCTGTTATTGTTCTAAACATTATTATTGAGTCTGCAACGGCGGAATGGCCCAATAGAGAAATTTAAACCAGAATATGCTTAAAGCAGATGTATAGAAAGCTTCAGGAAGAATAACGGTAATAATTGTCTGGGCGGCCATACTATTGTAAAAAATAGAGGTCAATAAAAATGTCATTATTCCCTTGAGCAAAGTCAAAGAAAATATGATAGCTACCCATGAAATGGTATTATCTTTATTAAAGTTTCGGGAAACTTTTCCAGCCAGATAGCCACAGACGGCTTTGGGTATTGCATTAATTCCAATATATTGACGGATTGTGTTGTTGTCCATGGAAGCCATTGTGCCGAGATTAATATCGAGTAAGAGACCTCCTATGTATCCAACCCATAACCCGATAAACTCTCCACGATATATTGCAAAATAAGTGGTAATAAGCAGAATAAAATCGGGCTTTATACTTCCCAAACGAAAAAAATCGATGCTTGTTTGCAAAAAATAAGAGATAAGCAATGCTGTTATAATAATGATTTTCTCTAGTATCATTGAAATAGTCCTTTAAATCCAGATTTTTGTTTTACTGGTTCTGCACTTTCTTCTTTTGTTGTAGCTGGTGGATTTTCTTCAAGATTCTTTTTTTCCACAACCGGACCATGGATTTTTTGAATGGCGACCTGTTCTGTTTCGTGAGATAGCGAAGGTGTAAAATCTTTTTCAGGATTGTGGGGTATTTTAGTTATAACTAATACGGTTGTTAATCTGGAAATGTCTATTTCAGGTAGAATAATTGCTTCCTGAAAAGTAGCCAGTCGTTTTATCTGACTGGTTATCTTTCCAACCGGAATATTTGGGGGGAACATGCCACTTGCTCCTGAAGTTATAATTTCATCACCCTCTTCAAGGGTTATTGCAAGGGTAATGAATTCCAGAACAGGAAGTTCTCTGGACTGGCTCTGGCCTGATAGAATTCCCCAATGGTTACTTTTTTTAATTTTTATTCCCAGTTTGGAATATTGATCAGTGATCGGTAAAATTCTTGCAGAATGAGATGCGACCTGTATAATTTTGCCCACAACTCCCTGCTTTAGCACCTCTCGGGTTTCAAATTGTTCATTTTTTCTCAAAGGGTCAAGTATTTCCGCATTCATACCGGGATCGACTTCATTAATGATAGGAACTCTTTCTTTTGAAACCTGGTATGCAATTACGGGCATATAAGGCATTATTCCATCTTCACTTCCTTTATTGATGATTATAGTTTGAAACCAGTTGTCAGGGTCAATTGAGATTACCTCTGCTGGAATAGTGGTAAATTCGGATTTTTGCTGATACTCAAGGTTCTCTCTGAGTTTGCGGTTTTCATCTTCGAGGGCATTAACTTGCAGCGCGATTTGTTGATACTCTTCAATTTGCTTTGTTAATGCTTCGTTTTCTTTTTTTACCTGAATGTAATTTCCATAGCTGTCAATTAAATTGATTGTTCCGGTGCCAAAGTTGTGAAAAGTTTTTGAGAAAAAGTCAAGTAAATTTGTAGATGCGTTTGCCGCATTTGCGATCAGTCTTGTTTGAAGAATTAAATTACCAAGATTCAGAGTAATCAGTAAAAATAGTGATGCGCCAGCTTTGTTTCTTGAAAAGTGTTCTATAAGCATAAGTTGGTGACAGCATTATTTAAATATAATACTTAATTTACATTCGCTTTTTTATGTTTTTTAACTCTTCCAGGTATTTACCGGTTCCTATTGCTACGCAGTTTAACGGATTTTCTGCCAAAATAACGGGCACACCAGTTTCTTTCGATAAAAACTTGTCGAGACCTTTCAAGAGACTTCCTCCACCTGTTAAGACAATACCTCTTTCCGTAATATCAGCAGATAATTCCGGTGGAGTTCTCTCCAGTACATGAATTGCACCCTCGAGTACTGCATCAAGTGGCTCTTTCAATGCCTTTCTTACCTCGTTGCTATCCACAATCAAGGTTCTTGGCAATCCTGACATGGCATCTCGCCCTTTTAACTCATAGGTATCATTCTTTTTTTCATTAAAAGCGTTTCCAATTGCAAGTTTAACCTCTTCAGCAGAACGTTCTCCAATGATTAGATTATATTGAATTCTCATATATTTCATGATTGCTTCATCAAATTCATCGCCACCAATTCTTATTGAGTCAGAAATCACCATTCCACCAAGAGAAAGTACTGCAATTTCGGTGGTACCACCTCCGATATCGATAACCATATTTCCGGCAGGCTCATGTATGGGAATATTTGCGCCGATTGCAGCGGCAAGTGCCTCTTCAATAAGATAAATTTCCCGGGCACCTGCTTGTTCAGCAGACTCACGAACCGCTCGTTTTTCAACCTCTGTTATACCAGAAGGAACACAAATAACAATGCGTGGTTTAACCAGGGTTGTTCTGTTATGTACTTTATTTATAAAATAGCGAATCATTTTTTCCACTGTTTCAAAATCAGCAATTACGCCATCTTTCATTGGTCGAATTGCTATGATTTCACCCGGGGTTCTGCCCATCATGCGTTTAGCTTCCTGACCTACAGCAAGAACCTTACCCGTTGAAGCATGGACAGCAACGACCGAAGGTTCTGATAAAACGATACCTTGTCCTTTTACGTAAACAAGTGTGTTTGCGGTACCAAGGTCAATGCCCAGGTCATTTGAAAATAGTGAGTGTATCCAATCAAATATCATATATTATCCAGTCATCCGAATCTATTGTCTTCTATGGAGTGGCAAGTAAAAATTAATAGAGTTG
>Ga0224495_10001050_pt1 | contig 20408 bp, 18 predicted proteins | sample SF_Jul11_sed_USG_FD_168128 | JGI IMG/M metagenome (GOLD analysis project Ga0224495, IMG submission 168128) | Sediment microbial communities from San Francisco Bay, California, United States - SF_Jul11_sed_USGS_4_1 | ecosystem: Environmental > Aquatic > Marine > Sediment | place: USA: California...
AAAGTGGTCTTTTTTGCCCGGCGGGCAGTGGATTCAAAAAGTATTTTTTCCACAGATGCAAAAGAGGGGCATATTCGGGGATAAAGACAGAAATTTGATACTGGGGCTTTCCACCGGAGGCAGAGGTGTTGCCCTGTTAAGTCTGCAAAATCCGGGAACATTTAAGGCGGGAGCCTCGCTTTCCGGGGACTATGACCAGATTAGAATGACTCACGATAATTTAATGAAGGCGCTATATGGCGATTATGAAAGATTTTCCAGGCGCTGGCAAAGCCTGGACAATCCCGAAACAGAAGCGCAAAAAAATCGCTGGAAGATGCCCATATATATTGGACACGGGAAAAAAGACAAAGTGGTACCTTTTGAGCAAAGCAGACTTTTTTATGAAACATTAAAGCAAAAAAATCCTGGTATACAGGTAATCTTTAGCCAACCAGAAAATGCTGGCCATGATTTTCCCTTCTGGAATTCACAATTAAAGGGAGTATTTGATTTTTTTGAAAGATTCTTAACTCTTTAAAACTTCCCGGAGACGTTTTTTGGTTGCAGAATCAGATTTGCTAATCGAATCAATCAGCCTGTTTATATCCATACTGTTTTTTTTGGTCGAAATGTCATATATTCTTTCTTCCTGACGGGCAATCCTTTGGAGAGCATAGCCAACTGCCCCAAGAGAAGCAGGAATCCATAGTCCAATAAACCACATGAGTTGATCAAAACGTTTATCGACCTGTTCGAATCGTTTATCAATTTGTTCAAACCGCTTGTCCATTTGATCCAATATTATCCGGATATCATCTTTTGTAGCTGGTTCGGCTGTTAGTGGAATATACATTGCGAGGACAAGAACTGTCGATATAAACCATTTCATAATGGAAAGATAATATCAAAGATTGCATCGGTCAAGAAAAAATAAAAAATCTGTAAATCTGTACCGGGCGAATTCATTTTACAGAATGCCCATAATATGAAAGCGGCAGATTTTTTTCAAATAGAAGAAGGTACGAAATATCTGGAAATATTCAAGGGGGCAACCTTTGTAGTGAAATATGGAGGCGCTGCTCTGGAAGAAACCGGGATGATGAATTATTTTCTGGAAGATGTTGCCGAAATGAAAAAACGGGGAATCAATATTATTCTGGTTCATGGCGGAGGCAAAATGCTGTCCGAAGAAATGAAGAAAAAAAATCTTCCGGTGGTATTTGAAAACGGGATGCGAAAAACTTCTGCCGAAGCTGCAGAACTTGCGCAGGAGGTATTTGCCCAATTAAATAAAAAAATATGTCAAACACTTGCCCAAACAGGATGCGAAGCTTTGCCGCTTTCCAGAGGTAAGGCAATACGCGCAAAACTACTGGATTCCAGGGATACTGAAAACCGAATTGGAGAAGTGGTTTCGATCGATGCCGGCTTGATCGATACGCACTACATTCCCGTGATTTCCTCGATTGGACAAAGCGTAGATAAAAATATCCCCGAAGGATCATTTTTAAATATTAATGCCGATTTGTTGGCTGTCAGCGTTGCAGAATCCGTACGGGCAAAGAAGCTGATTTTTATTTCTGATGTAAATGGAATTTATCTGGATCATACAAACCCGGATACCCGGTTGAGCCATGTTACGGAAACCAGAATTATGGAGTTGATTAACGAGGGCGTTTTGCATGGAGGAATGAAGCTGAAAGTGGAAATGGCCTTAAAAGCCTTGAAATGCGGAGTAGATAAAATTCATTTTATTGATGGTAGAATTCAGCATTCTCTTATGTATGAAATTTTTACAGAAAAAGGAATTGGAACCGAGATCGTTCATAATGAGCTCTGAATACATGAATCGCGCTTTTCAGGAAGCATTTAAAATGGCAAATGAAGCCTTTGAGCATAACGAGGTTCCGGTTGGTTCCGTTATTTTGCGCGACCAGACAATAATTGCGGCGCAAAGAAACAGGATCATTGAAAGAAAAGATCCAACAGCCCATGCTGAAATTCTCGCGATTCAGGATGCCGCGAATTTCATGCGAAATGAGAGGCTGGTGGATTGTGAATTATTTACCACGCTGGAACCATGCGCGATGTGTACGGGAGCCATTATTATGGCGCGGATACCGCGAGTTTATTTTTTACTGTTGGATGAAAAATTGCCGGGATTGCGCGCAGTTTTATCCCTGCCAGGCCACAACCATGTTCCCCTGTGGAGCCATGAACTTCGTCCGGATATACTATCTTCGGAGTTGCTAAAAAATTTTTTTCGCCAGAGACGCTCTTAAAAAAACATGTCTCGACAGGCAGGCATGACCGATATTGTATAAATATTCCATTTTTTAAGTTATGTACTATTATTTTCAAAAATATTTTTCGAAAATATTACTCTTTATTTTATTTTGTTTTGTCTCTTCTGCAAATGCAGAAAGTTTAAAGTTTAAAAACATTAAAGGCAGGCAATATTTGTCTTTTGATGAATTAAAAAAAAACATACAAAATGCCCAATTTTCGTGGAATCCTTTATTACTAACGGCACAAATCAAACATGAAAAAAATGAAGTTCGTTTTCAGGTGGATTCTTCATTTTATATAAGCAATGGAGATCAGTATTCCCTGGAATATCCGCCTGTTTTTGATTCCGGCAATCTATACATACCGTCAGCGCTGGCCGAAGAACTGTTTACCGGACTTGGTTTGCCGGTTCATTATAGCTTCCAGAAGAAAAAAGTTCAGGTAAAGTCAGAAAAATCTGGAAACACTCCAAATGGAAGTCTTGACTTTATCATGATTGACCCGGGGCATGGAGGAAAAGATCCGGGAGCATTTGGCGTATCTGGCGTAAAAGAAAAGGACATAACTTTTGAAGTATCCCGCTATTTGCAGAATTATCTAAAGAAAGAGTTCCCCCTGTTGAAAATATATATAACGCGCGACAGGGACAGTTTTATTCCGCTTGAACGCAGATCGGACATGGCAAACACAAAGCTGAAAGGAAATTCATTTGGATTGTTTATCAGCATTCATTGCAACTCGGCTTTGCAGAAAAGCGTTCATGGATTTGAAATCTTTTATCTTGCCCAGAATCCTGGCTCAGATGAAGATCGAAAGGTTATGATGCGCGAAAATGACATCGTTAGCTCCGGAGATCCGGATATTGGAACGATTGAATCGTACTTGTTGAATTCTCAGATTCTTGCCGAAAGTAAAGTGCTTGCCAGACAATTAAACAGAACGCTTATGACGGAATATGGCAATATGATCGTTTCGAGAGGAGTGCGAAGAGCCGATTTTCGGGTTTTAAGAAAAGCTTTGATGCCGGCTGTTTTGCTTGAAATTGGCTATATTTCCAATGACCATGAGGTACAGGTACTCCAGTCGGAAGCATTTAAAAAAAATCTTGCATCGTCATTGTCAAAAGGCATTAAAAATTTTATAAAATATCGACCGGTGATTTAATTTATGGATAAATTTTTAAACAAAGTATTGGAAAAATATATATCGTTAAAGACAATATTCATTCATTATTTAAAAAAAAATGAAACTGAAAAGGTAATGTATTTTAGAATATTTTTCCTGTTCCTGTGGATAGACATGGTTTCCATATTTGTTTTATCAAAAGTCGATCTTGTTCATATTTTAAATCCTTTAAAGTTTTTATCGATGTCCCCGAAAGATACCCGGCCTGAAATTACTTTATTTTTCCCTGGATCGATTGAAGAGCTGCACGAAAAAACAGGCTCTATGGAAAAAACCCGGCTGGTAGAGCTGCGCCAGAAAACAGAGATAGTGGATGATTATAGCCTGATGGATAAAGAGTTCCGGATTGTTAAAAGCGCCCGGAGTATCCTTCAGCAGCTTGCAATGGCTCCCGATAACATCAGGGGAGTACGGGCCATTAAAGATGATATGCTCGTAAAAAATGTATGGTTTTATAATGGAAGACTGATTGTACATCTTGACAAAAGCCGGTTAAGGGAGTATGATGACAATCAAAGGTCGCTTACCGTGTCCTGCATCAGAAAATCTCTTCAGGCAAACCTGGGCGCATTTACCGAAATTGAAATTGTTACTCAATAGCCGTACCCCGGCGTCTGGCTAAAATCATCGAATAACCTGTTGGAAGCCAAAATAAAATATTGATTAGCAGAAATATTTTAAAAGGCCATAAGCCAACGATGCTGTAAATGGAATGACTTTTATCCGGTATTGGAATATCGTATATTCGATAGTCTTTCGTATAACTTTCGGTCGGGTTGTGTATCCTGCCGGTTGTGTCAATGTAGGCGCTTATACCGGAGTTTGTGGCCCGTATAATGGGCAGCCTCAATTCAATGGCGCGAATCGATGAAGCTTTTATATGCTGGTCAACTTCGGTGGTCTGGCCAAACCATGTGTCATTGGTGATGTTTACGACAAGCTGCGCATTTTTGCCGCTTTCCTGAAAAAAATCGAGGGTAAAATCCGGAGGTAAAAGTTCATAGCAAATAGACGGAAGAATATGCATGGAATTTATATATAATGTTTTTTTCTCATTACCGCTTGTAAAACCCCCAATTTCCGGAACCAGTTTGTATAAACCAGGGAAGAAGTTGCCTAACGGGATAAATTCTCCAAACGGTAGTAACCGGATTTTGTGATAATAGCCAATGCGGCTTTCATCGGCTCCCAGTAGCCATAAGTTATTAAAAAAACGATTTCTTAATCCGGTTTGTTCTACATAGATATCATTGATAATCATGGCAGTTTTATATTTTTTTTGAATGTTGCTGATCGTTTTTGAAAATTCCCCTGGAGCCTGAAAACTCAGGAAAGGCACTGAGCTTTCAGGCCAGATAACCAGTTCGGGCTGGTTATTTTCAATTGCGCTTTTTTTTAGCATATTTATTGTTTGATTTTCAATAGATTTTAAAATATCCATGAGTTGCTCGTATATGGACTTCATGGATTCAAATCCGAGCGGCGCGTTGCCCTGAACCAGGGCAATTTTTCTTTTTTCGTAGTGTTCATTTGTATTTTCCCAGTAGCGCATGGATACGAATCCATAAATATGCGCGCAAACAAGAATGAACGAAACAACGATAAGGTTTACATTTTTATAAAGCAAACTGTATTTCCATCTTGATTTATTTTCAAGTACAAGAATTATAATATCATAAATCAACAGGTTTGTTAGAAACCATAAAAGAGAAACTCCATAAATTCCAAAAAGATCTGCGGTTTGCAATAAATACATATCGCCGCCTGCGCTGTTGGCTCCAAGGGCATGAAAAAGTTGCCATCCGGAAAATTCGCTGAGACCCCAGAAAAATGTCCATGAAATATATTTATTTTTAATAATTTTAAAAAAACGGGCATTTGAATTTTCAGGTATATTTTTCCAGATTTTAATTAAAATCAGAAAAAAAAGATACCGCGAACAACTGATTAACGTAAACAACAGGAAAATAATCATTGCCAGAATCCAGGGGATATGGCCATAAATAGCAATTGTGTAAACGAGCCAATAGGCGATAAAAATATTAAAAGACAGCGTAATGAACCAGGAAAGAAAAAAAGTGTGTTTCAAATTATAATTTGTTTTCCCGATAATATAAAAAACGGGTATTAACGCCAAAAAACCAAATGGCCACAAGTTAAAAGGGGGAAACGAGAGGCCTGTCAGCGCTCCAAAACATATCAAGGCCGCTGTTATTTTTGCTTTGCTCATTTTTCCTCTTTATCTTTGTATAAAAGAATGTGTTTTTCTGCAATACTGTCGTCAGGGAAAGTATTGTCTTTTCCGGATATTATTTTTTGAACCTCGCTGCAAACAATTTTACCGCGTTCCACTCCCCATTGATCAAAACTGTCGATTTGCCACAAAATGCCGGAAACAAAAGTTTTATGTTCATACATGGCCAAAAGTTGACCAAGCGTTTCCGGATTCCATTTTTTCAGGAATATATGCGTGCACGGTCGCTTCCCGTTTATTTCCCGGAAAGGAGGCAGCGGTTCCCGGGACGTGCTCGTATGGCCGTATGTCATTGTATGAGATTGCGCAACGAGGTTTGAAAATAAAAAATCATACATGCCTGTATGCATGATTTGATCCGGGGCTTGCAAAATTCCAATAAAGTCCATATGAAAAAAATGTGTTCCCTGATGCAGCGCCTGAAAGTATGAATGCTGGGATCCTGTACCGGTGCCTCCAATGACAGGTACAGCGGTAGGATGTCGAATTGGTTCTCCGGAAATATTGCAGGATTTCCCATTGGATTCCATCACCAGTTGCTGTAGATAATCGGGTAGAAGTTTCAGACGTTCTGTATATGGATTTACAGAAAAAAATTCAGAACGAAAGAAGTGTATGTACCAGAAATCCAAAAGCGCTGTAATAACAGGAATGTTTTGCAGGCTTGGGCGGATAAAAAAATGTTCATCCATTTCGGCTGCGCCCTTAAGTAGCCTCGTAAAACCTTCATAGCCAAGAAATAACGAAATAATCAGACCCACCGCAGACCACAGAGAGTAGCGTCCGCCAATGGTATCAGGAAAAGATAAAAAATTTTCCGGATGGATATTTAATATTTCCGGAGCGGATGTATTGGCGGATATGGCAATAAACCGGTTTTTATAATCGATTCCCTTTTGGGATAGATCCGCTATGATCCGGTCGGTCAGGATTTTTGTTTCGGGAGTTTTAAAACTTTTGGAGACAACAATAAACAATGTCTTTTCCAACTGGAGTTTGCTCATAATGCGCTTATACTGGTATGGGTCAACGCTGGCCAAAAAAAATATTTCAGGGGATGTCTTTGACTTGAATTCATCAAGGGCATCTACACATAATCTCGGTCCAAGATCGGAACCGCCAATGCCGATATGAACCACATATGCAATGTCTCCGGAAAGAGTGTCCGATTTGGTTTTGCTGTGAATTGATTCGGTGAGAATTTTAATTTTTTGAAGACTGTTTCCGATATCAGTAGAGACTGACGGGTTTCCTTTGAAAAAATTTCCGGATGAATTTCTTGGGGCGATATGGTCGGCGCTTTTATTTTCTGTTATGTTTACAACCTGACCGGAAAAAAGTTTTTCTCTGCTCGTTGAGAAGTTCCGGCTTTCAAGCAGGTTTCCCAGAAGGTTCATCGTGGAGCTTTCAATCAGGTTCCGCCTGATATCCACCAGCAGACGCCCGCTGTCGATAATCCAGTCTTCAGAACCGGAGCGCGAATCTATGATCTGGCGAATGTTTTTATTCTTGATAGAAATAAAATGCTTGCTGATTTCCAGAAGCTGGTTATTTTCAAAAGAATTCTCGTCGGGTATCATTTTGCAAAAGTATAACCAACTCTGACTGCGCCCCAGTGTTGTCCACGAAATAAAAATGGAACGGACAGGTCGTTTATGAAATCTCCCCGGTCCCTTGGATACATTTGAATCAGATATTTTTCTCTCGTATTTTTGGCAGCCTGTTGACCGATTGGATCATTGAAAATTCTTTTCGTGCGGTTTAAATCCTGTTCATGAATATTTTCTGTACTTCCCGTAAATGTATATTTCCGGTTGTGAGTCGGGCAATACCCATGATTATCAACAAGGGCAAAGTAATCAATTCTTGGATCTCTGGTTAGATACTTTTCCTGAACAGCGGAAATATGTTCATCGGTAAACCTGTCAAAGTCAGAACGAAACTTGGGCGGTGTAAACCCGCTGATCGGCGTATATTTTCTGCTGAATAGATCCTGTTCGGTAATTTGGCCGTTTTGAATACCTTCTTCAAAAACCTTTGAACATTCTTCCAGAAATTCATGGGCGTATTTAATAAAAATTTCAATGGGGTTTTCAACTCTTTCATCAAATTTCAACCGGTCTGTAATTTTTCGCATTGCATCAGACTGTAATTCCAGAGTGTCGGTAAAACTGTATATTCCCTCCACATCGGAAGCGCTCTCCTGGATAAAACGGGTAATGGAATCTATGTAGATATTAATATCAGATGCCCGAGAGGATTGCTGTTTGGCGATAATCGTGATTTCATGTACCTGATCATTTAAATATTCAACTGCGTCCAGAATCAAGTGGAGATCTTCAAGCACTTCGATGGAACTTTGAATAATTTTTTTTGCCTGACTCGATTCTTTGGGAACGACCTCTTTTGCAATGTTTGTCGATGTCTGGATCGATTCAATCATATCGATAACGTTTTTTGTAGACTTTTGCGTAATTTCGGCCAGTTTGCCGATTTCCGCAGCAACAACGGCAAAACTATGCCCTTCTGATCCCGCTCTCGCAGCTTCGATTGTAGCGTTGAGGGCAAGAAGATTTGTCTGATCTGCAATATTCTCAATGCTCCCTACAATTTCGCTGATTTTCCCGGTAGAACTGCTGAGGTTTCCTATCAGGTTTGTTGTTTTATCCATTGTTCCCAAAAGCTTGGAAATTTCATTTTCCATATTATGCAGCATTTGCTGACCCACCATGGCAGATTCTATGGCGCGTTCCGACATGCTTTTTATGATTCCAACATTTTTATTTATTCTGTCAAAAAAGTCGCTTAACTCCACGCATGACAGCATAATCTCATGGGACTGATTGACCTGACCGCGCAAACGCCCTCCGTTTATGCCAATTAAATCATTGATGAAAACCGAATCTTTTTCTATGCGGTCTATTATAGTTTTAATAAATGCAATATCGGATATTAAAATTTTCTCTCCAGACGAATCGATTGTATTCTGAATTGAAGAGGTCTCTTTTTTCTCCAAATATTCATCAGCGGGTTTAAAGGGAATCAGGAAAAGACATATATTGGTAATGGCTCCATAAACAAAATTCAAAACAAGGAGCCACTTTATTTCGTTTAAAGCCAGTTTATCGGAAATCTCAAAATATATTAACCCTAAATAAAAACCGGTTGTGATAACCATGCTGAGGTACAGCGGCGCGGGTTTTCTGTAAACCAGAAGAACCGAAAGATTTAGCAGAAAAAACAGGTTTGCATATACATTGTATTCCGACAGCAGAACAACTGCAATGGCAAAAAGCGAAAGAAGGGGAGTAATCAGCCAGTAGCTTTTCAAAATCAAGGAGAAAAAAGAATTTTTTGAAACATAAAGAGACTTGTCGATGTCTGTTTTTTGACTGTATTTTTCGATGCCTAAACCGGATGCTTTATTCATATCTGCTTTCTAAGTATCGGATTTTTGCGATCATGATTAAAGGTATATTCCCAAAAACATTCAATTTGTACAGTTTTTCGAGAATAGTCTGGAGAAAAAAGCCGATAATATTTTAGCCCCGGAACAGCCCATGAAATATTCTATTATTCGCGTACAGAAATTTATGACTATGGTACTGGCTCTGCATATTCTTCTATTACTGAGCTTTGCTTATACAACTCAAAACCAGGAATTGGCCTATGTCATCGGGGGAATGTCCTTGTTTGTATTTTTATCTGTTATTCTGGCACAGGAAAAACGGTCGTTTCTGATTATATGGTTTTCAACTTTATGTCTTACCGGACTTTCTTTGTCAGCGCTTGTCTTGCTGCACGGGAATTCATTTTATATCATTTATCATCTTTTTTTGCCGACAATTTTTCTTTTATATTTTCGCAAAGGTCCCATTTATTTTTACGGAATTGTTTCAGGGGCATTTTTTATAATTTTGTATTTTTTTAACGACCGGATACAAATTTATCCAGAAAAAATTTCATTGTTCATGATTTATTTACTGGCGACAATTTCTTTTTTTACATCGGTTTCGATTGTGTTTGTAATGACAAAACTTTCAAAATATGTCAACTTTGCAGGTACTGATGAAGTAAAAAAAGTTGACATATCTCTTTTTCTGGAGCCTGAAGAATTGCCGTACATTTTTTATTTAAAAGCAATCGGAGACAATATTACTTCTACGGCAGATGAAGTTCGTCATACCGTGGAGCGTAATATTGACAACATAAAGAGAGAAAAAAGCCGTCTGGGAAAAATTGTTGAGGTAGCCCTCATAATACAAAAAGCCTTTAATACTACGAAGGGGTCGGTTGACGTGACGAAAAATATAATCGAAACTACAATGAAAGCATCCCTTGTTGGGGAAACCAAGGTTTCGGATATTATGGAGATGGTGAATCGAATGATAAAATTTGTCGATATCACCCGGAAAAGCATATATGATCTGACGGCTGCTACCAAAAAAGTAGAAGGGGTTATCGGCTCGATCGATAAAATTGCAAATCAAACCAGATTGCTTTCGTTAAATGCTTCCATTGAAGGCGCTCGTTTCCATGACAAACAGATCGGTTTTGCAATGGTTTCCAAGGAAGTAAAGGAGCTGTCGGCTCTTACCCACCTTTCGGTGCAGGATATTACGAACACCATGCGCGACATTCATAACAAAACCAGATCAGTTCAGGAAATTATCAGCAAGGAAGGAGAGGAAGCCATGGAGGGGTTTGAGGTTGCCAAGCTTGGGGAACAATCCATCAAGTATGTGGTTCGAATGCTTCAGGCAATACAATCGCAGATAGTGGATATTTCCGAAGAGCTGGATGTGAACCGGGATATCGCAGATAAAATTGTTGATAACTTTAATATTATTCAAACTTTTATCAACGAAAATTTTGCTAGAATGGAAGAGCTTGCCCAAACCAGCAGCGATATGCGCATTCAGGGAGAGCATCTTGGTAAAATTATTCATGCCCGTCGAATAAACGAAATGCTGGCAAAACAAAATGACAGGGTATACGGGTTGTTGACCCGTTTTGCGCGGGATTTTGAGATTGCTCTTGAGCATGAAATTCGAAGGGGTATTGTGGAAGAAAAAACGCTCTTTATGAGAGAGTATAGTCACGTCTCGCGGGAAGGATTGGAACGATACAAGAGCGGCTATGATTCTTTTTTTGAAACGAGCATTCAAAAATTAATCGATCATTATATGAATTTGAATTCTGATTTTAAATACTTTGTGGTTATGGACAATGAAGGCTATGTTCCTCTCGTGAACTCTATTAATCTTAAAAACAAAACGCCAGATGAAGAGTTAAAAATAGAAATTATTAACAAGCCGGGCGTTATTCTCCAGGATTTTGTAAGCAAATACGCCATAAAAAGCGAGGCTTTGTATTCATTACAATGTATACAAACAAAAGAGGAGCCTGTGATGGACATGTCGCTTCAGCTCCATTACAAGGATAGAGTCTGGGGCGTGGTTCGAGCCGGATTTTGCTATTCATAACTTAAGGATTCAGGAAAAAGGAACCGATAATATTAAGGAAATACTCGCAAAAAACCGGAAAGCAGATTACTCATGGAAACAATTAAAATACAATACAGATTTAAATTTTCCGACAATGAAAAAAAGGATTATGAAATTAATCTAGACCCGGTTTCAATTACCTATATAAACAATAATCCGGATTTCAAGCCCGAGTGGTCTCGTCTTGGATTTCATCAATGCCGGAATTGTCCGTTAAGTACTGAGTCAATTGATTACTGTCCTGTAGCGGTAAATTTGTCGTCATTTGTGGAGTTTTTTAAAGACGAGATTTCATATGAAGAAGCTCTTATTCTTGTTCGAACTGAAGAACGATTTAGCAGTAAAAAAATTTCCCTTCAGGAAGGATTGTATTCCATTTACGGTCTTATCATGTCCACCAGCGATTGTCCAAACATGAATTTTTTAAAGCCTATGGCCAGATTCCATATGCCTTTTGCATCCATGGAAGAAACTGTTTTTCGGGCAGTTTCCACATACCTTTTGGAGCAATATTTTTCCCACAAAAAGGGCGGTAGCGTAGATTTACTGCTCGGAGGTCTTTTAAGCAGGTACAAAGAAGTTGAAGTGGTAAACATTGGAATTTCGGATCGCTTGAAGGCCGTGACCAGCGGCGATGCCGACAGAAATGCGCTTTCCCTCCTGGACTCTCTGGCGCAGGTTCTGTTTTTTGAGCTGGAAAAAAGTCTGGAAAGCCTTGAATATTTATTTAAAATTCCATCAAAGTATGGATAAATATTCGACTCTCTATTTGCATTTGTCACCGCATGAGCCTTGGTAGAAACACGCATTTTAATACATTTTGATGGAGGTGTCTCAAAAGTCGAAAGTTAACCACGGAGGCGCGGAGAACACGGAGTTTTTGATGAACTAACGCCTGGAAAAAATGCCTTCATTTTGGTCGACACCGTGCCTGTGAATTAAATTATTTACCATGGATCTACTTGAAGATATTGCACAGGAACATCAACTCTTTGATCGCGCCGCTGGATCATTGCTGGCGTTGACGGATGAATGGATAAAAAATAACGACCTTGAGACAAGAAAAGAAGCAGAAAAATTTTGTAATTTTTTTGAAAAGGTTATGATTCAATTTCATACGCCCAAGGAAGAAAAACTTGTTTTTCCATTTCTGGAAAAGCTGAATATCCCGCGGGACAAGGGTCCATTGTTTTATTACGAACTGGAACATAAAGAACAGATTAAGAGCATTGAAACCATTCGATCGTATACCCAAAAAAATGTGTTTACCGAAGATGAAAAAGGAGAGTTGAAAAAACTGGCAGAAAAATTTTGCAGCGAGATATGGGAACACATCGACAAGGAAGATAGTGTGCTGATGTCCGAGGTAAAAGAGCGTATTCGGGGATCTCTTCTGATGGATTTAAATACAGAATATCAAAATTATCTTGCTGCCAATCAAGTTGACGAGGGACTGACGACAGAAATTGGGCTATTGATAAAAAAGTATCCTCCGGTTGAAATGCTTCCGGATGTATTCAGGGGCGACGGATGTATGAGCTGCCGCCATTTTGGAGAAGGATGCCAGGGTATTGAGCACGAGTGGTGGACAGAACACGAATGGGAGGATTTTTTTGCCAGAAACAACCGGGATTAGTATAAAGACAAGAAGGTTGTATTCATGAGTACTGACTCAGTTCCTGATAAATATTTTTTTCCCCCTGCGGGAGGAAAAAAACAAACTTGCCGAATCAGGTCAGAAATGATGGTGTATTTTATTTTTTTTGTCTTTTCATGTATTCATGTCAATGAAAATCTATACAATGTCAAGCGTCAGAAAAAAAAAACAGATTTTCATCACGTGGCCATAGTGTTTTCAGCGCCGGAAGGAAAACACATCGTTTTTGGCGATTTATCGGTGAGATACAATTCCGGCTATAAAAGAGAAACTGCTGTTGAATACTTGCAAAAAAAAGCGGCAGAATATGGCGCCGATGGAATTATTTTAAATCCGGTCAGGAGACAGGAAGATAAATGGAGCGTTTCCAACTCATCAAAGGATCAACAACCGGTAAACATGTCGGTGGATTCGTATACCCTGAGTGGGGTTATGTATCAATACCTTGAATAAAAATGTTTTGCGAGCCTTTTGCGTCTCCTGTTTTCCCAATAACTTCTGCGCCGTATTTTTCCAGAATATTCCGCTCACTTTCAGAAGCAACAGCGATCATCCCAATACCCATATTAAAAGCATGATACATGTCGGAAGGAGCTATATATTTGCCCAGAATCTCATAGATCGGTTTTGAAAAAATTTCGGGTTTTTCAATTATGGCAGATACGCCGGGGGGTAATACTCGCGCAAGATTTTCGTAAATTCCCCCGCCGGTAATGTGAGCCAATGCTTTGATGCGGGACTGTTTTGTCAATTCCGGCATAAAGTCATAAATTCTGGTTGGCATTAAAATGTTATTTAAAACCCATTCCCGATTGTCCAGAAGACTGGAATAATATGCAGGATCTTCTTCTTTTATTTTTTTTAGTACTTTGCGAACCAGGGAAAAACCGTTGCTGTGGAGTCCGGACGATGCAAATCCAAAAACAAGATCTCCGGGTTTAATTTCGTCAAGACGGGGAAGCGTAAATTCAGGCTCTACAATGCCGACAATAAATCCAGCCAGATCAAAATCGTCATCTTTCATAACTCCGGGATGCTCGGCGGTTTCGCCTCCGAGAAGGGCAATGGAGGTTTTTTCACAGGCGCCAGAAATGCTTTGAATTACGGGGTAGTACCAGCTTTGGTCCAGTTTTCCGCAGGAGACATAGTCAAGGAAAAAAAGGGGAGTGGCTCCAACGCAGTAGATATCGTTGATGCACATGGCAACAAGGTCATAACCCAATCCGTCAAAATATTGAAACTGTTTTGCCAGTTCAATCTTTGTACCAACGCCGTCGGTAGAGGCGACAAGATGTCCTCCCTTGAGGGAGTTTCGGGTGTTAAATATTCCGGCAAATCCGCCAAAGTTGTCGATCACCGTACCATGGGCAGATTTTTTATGAGTGGCAATAATGCTGGTTTTTAAATCTTTAAGATAACTCTGGGCTTTAAGGGTATCTACTCCCGCATCTTTATAATCCATCAGGGTACTTTCCTGGGATTTAATACATCCAGACCATCAGTTTTTAGCTGCTGGTAAAATTTTTTAGCGGCGTCTTTCGTTTCAAAATCGCCTACCCAGACAAAGTTCCATTTGCCTTGTTTTCCCAGAAATCCGTTGACATTATATTTATCTTCGAGTTCCTCACGGTATTTTTCAGCATAGCGAAGATTTTTAAATGCTCCGGTTCGAATTGTGTAATTTTGCGGGCGGTCGCCATCTGTAAAAATAATGTCGCTTTTTTCGGATACTTTTTCGATATTTTCCTTTGAATCATCTTCTTCCGCAGAATTTTCGTCGTTTTTGCTGTTGTTGGTTTCTGCGTTCGCAACGGAAGTCTCCGGGGCATCTTCAATAAGCTCGACCTCAACGCGGGCAGATTTTTTGTCAGCAAATCCAAGCGCGCGCGCTGCATCAAAACTTACTTTAATAACATATGCTTCATCATCAGGGCCATGTTCCGTTATTTTCACCAGTTTCTTTTTGCCATTTTCCAGGTTTCGGACAAGTACCAGAGATCCAGTTTTGAAGTTCCGGTGGGCGCCCGTAAACAAATCTGGTTGGGGTACTTTTTCGGACGATGGTTTTCCCTGTATTTCCGCAAACTTCGCCGCATAGCCTCGCGAGATGTCGGAAGAATTTTCGGTGGAGGGATTGTTTTTCATGGAACTGGAGTTTTTTACATTGGCGGGTTTGCTTTTTTCAGGCGCCGTTTTTTCAGGTTTGTCTTCCGGAAAAAACTCATCGTTTATATCTCCTTTGGAAGTCCGGTTGGTTTTGGAGTCGAAGCTGCCGCAGTATGCAGCCAGAAGCGCGAATAAAATAATCAAAAATCTGGCAAATATCCTCATATATTCATATTCGGCGTTTTTAAAAGAAATTAAAGCGTTTTATCGGGAAAAGAAAGAAACATAGGCGCTGACTCAGTCCACAGTTAATATTTTTTTGCTCCCGCGGAGGGCAAAAAAATAAACTTACCGGAGTAAGTCAGTACTCATGGGAAAAAATGGGGGTTGCTTGAGAAGAAATATCCCGTAGATAATTCTTGTTTTCATGCAGCCCCATTTATTTAAATGGCAAGAATTACCATCTATTGGAGTTTTGTCTTTGATTGTTGTTCACAGGTTTTTTTGGTTTAGCTTCATTAACAATGATTTCTCTGCTATTTAACTCTATGCCGTTTAGTTCAGAAATTGCTTTTACACCGCTTTCTTTGCTGCCCATCTCAACAAAAGCAAACCCTTTTGGTTGATTGGTGAATTTGTCGGTAATGATATTAATGGAAACGATGTCTCCGAATTTGGAGAAAGCGTTTCTTAATTCTGTTTCCGTAATGGAATACGACAAATTTCCTACATATATATTCATTTTGTACCTCTACATGATTATTTTAGATTAAGTATTTCGACTGAAAAAAAAGATTCATTAAGTCTTAGATTAAAAAAGAATGTAATCGCATTTATCCCAATAGAACATCTTATCCGAGGGTCATTTAATTTAAGTTGTTTCATTTGTATATCACATATTTTAGAAAAAAAAATGTTTGTCTTTTTTTGACGGGTTCGGGCATGAACCTAACTGTGCTCATCAGGGGGCAAGTCTGCCCCCTGAACCTGTACGGAACGGGCATGCCCGTTCGTACAGGTTCACCCCCTCACAGAAAAAACAGGTTTTGGTGGCACGTTATTTGCACTATTATATTCAAGATGAAAACAACAAGTCAGAGAAACCCGGAGCTTCAGGTTTTTTGGGTTCTCTGTAATCCATGGAGGATAAAATGAGACAAATAGCGATTTATGGAAAAGGGGGGATTGGTAAATCAACCACCACCCAGAATACGGTAGCGGCGATGGCCGAAATGGGAAAAAAGGTGATGATCGTAGGTTGCGATCCCAAAGCGGATTCTACGAGATTGATTTTGCATTCCAAATGTCAGTCAACGGTTATGGAGCTTGCGCGAGACCGCGGTTCCGTAGAAGATCTTGTTCTGGAAGATGTATTGCTTACGGGGTATCGGGACATTAAATGCGCCGAAAGCGGAGGCCCGGAGCCAGGAGTTGGTTGCGCGGGAAGAGGTGTCATTACCGCGATTAATTTTCTGGAAGAAAATGGCGCCTATGATACTGGTCTGGATATGGTATTCTATGATGTTCTTGGCGACGTGGTTTGTGGCGGTTTTGCCATGCCGATACGCGAAGGCAAGGCGCAGGAAATTTATATTGTGACCTCGGGCGAAATGATGGCCATGTATGCAGCCAATAACATTGCCAAAGGCATATTAAAGTATGCTTCAACTGGAAAGGTTAGACTGGCGGGATTGATCTGCAATTCACGGCAGGTAGATAAAGAGTACGAACTCATTGAGGCTCTTGCAGAAAGGCTGGGTACCCAGATGATTCACTTTATACCGAGGGACAACGTGGTTCAAAGAGCCGAGTTAAGAAGGCAGACCGTTATTGAATATTCGCCGGAAGTGGCACAGGCGCAGGAATATCGGGATCTGGCAAAAAAGATTTACGAAAACAAAAACTTCGTAATCCCCACCCCGCTGGAAATGGAAGAACTGGAAGACCTTCTGGTGAAATACGGATTTCTTTCGGCAGAAGAAGTCGCTGAAACTGTTCCGGAGGAAGTTGCGGAAACCGTAGCGTAAATGCAAACAACGACGTTTGCCAAAGGCGACGTCGTATGTTATTTGCGCGTATTGCTTAATCAGGGAGAAACATATGTTAACAATTGAAGAGGGAAAAAAGATCATTGAAGAGGTGTTGGAGGCCTATCCTGAAAAAACAAAACTCAAAAGGGAAAAGCATCTGGCCGTTCACGAGGAGGCCTGCTCCACCTGCGGCGTAAAGTCGAATGTAAAATCGGCTCCAGGAGTGATGACTGCAAGGGGCTGTGCTTATGCCGGTTCCAAGGGCGTGGTTTGGGGACCAATAAAAGATGTGGTCCATATTTCTCACGGGCCGGTTGGTTGCGGTCACTATAGCTGGAGTACTCGAAGAAATCTGGCCGATGGAATTGTCGGCGTGAACAATTTTGTTCCATTTCACTTTACTTCGGATTTTCAGGAAAGGGATATTGTTTTTGGCGGAGATAAAAAGCTTGAAAAAATTATCCATGAGATAAATGGATTGTTTCCGTTAAATAACGGACTATCGATTCAAAGCGAATGTCCCGTTGGTTTGATCGGAGACGATATTGAAGCCGTAGCAAAAAAAACAACCAAAGATATCGGCAAGCCTGTTGTCCCCGTTCGCTGCGAGGGGTTTCGCGGCGTCAGTCAGTCGCTTGGCCATCACATTGCCAATGACGCCATTCGAGACCACATTATCGGAACCAAAAAACTGGATAACAAGACAAAGTATGATATTGCCTTGATTGGCGACTATAATATTGGAGGCGATGCCTGGGAGGCAAAAAAACTTCTCGAAGAAGTTGGCTTGAAGGTTCGGTCAATCTGGAGCGGTGATGCGACACTTGAGATGCTGCAAACTGCTCCCGATGTAAAGCTCAATGTTATTCATTGCTATCGAAGCATGAACTACATTTGCCGGCACATGGAAGAAACGTACGGAATTCCCTGGGTGGAGATCAATTTGTTTGGCCCAACCAAAGTTGCCGAAAGTCTTCGCAAACTGGGCGAATTGTTTGATGATCACATTAAAGCCAATGTCGAAAAAGCCATTGAGAAAAACATGATAGCGATGGAAAAGACCATCGAAAAATATAAACCTCGAGTGGGCGGCAAAAAAGTGATGCTTTATGTGGGCGGGCTCAGACCGCGCCATACAATTGGAGCCTTTGAAGATCTCGGTATGGAAGTTGTCGGAACCGGTTACGAATTTGGTCATAAAGACGATTACGAAAGAACCAAAGACTATATCAAAGACGGCGTCATCATTTATGACGACGTTACGGCTTACGAGTTTGAGGAATTCGTAAAAAAAATTAATCCTGATCTTGTGGCCTCCGGAATCAAAGAGAAATATGTATTTCAAAAAATGGGCAAACCGTTTCGGCAAATGCATTCCTGGGATTATTCCGGACCTTATCACGGATGGGGCGGTTTTGAAATATTTTCGAGAGATATGGACATGGCATTAAACAGCCCAACATGGCAGTTGGTTACGCCAAAATGGCGACAGGCGGGCAAATAATCGAGGTTGTCTGAAAAGTAACAGAAAATAAAAAGAATCCACGGATAAACACGGACAATGAAAAAATCAGGTAAAAGTCCGTGTGAATCCCTGGTTAATTAAAATACAGGAATAAATTATGACAAAAACAGTAGAAGAAGTAAAAGAATGGATCAATACAGAAGAATATAAAGAATTAAACTTCAAGCGCGAAGCGGTGGTTATTAATCCTCCCAAGGCATGTCAGCCTCTGGGCGCGATTTTTGCCGCATCGGGTTTTGAAAAAACTCTGCCGTATGTTCATGGGTCGCAGGGATGCACTGCGTATTTTAGAAGCAATTTATCGCGGCATTACCGGGAACCGTTTTCTACGGTATCCGATTCCATGACCGAAGATGCGGCGGTTTTTGGCGGTTTAAACAACATTATTGAAGGTTTGCGGAATGCCCATGTGCTTTATCAACCATCTTTAATTGCCATGTCCACATCTTGCATGGCCGAGGTAATCGGGGATGACTTGAATGCTTTTATTGGTCAGGCCAGAGAGAAAGGCTCGATACCGGAAGATTTGCCCATACCGTTTGCGCATACTCCAAGCTTTGTTGGATCGCATATAACGGGCTATGACAGCATGTTAAAAGCCATTCTTGAAAACCTGCATAAGCGTCAAAAAAAAACCACTTCCGTGAAGGGTTCAGAAAGGACATCGTTGATTAATATCATACCTGGTTTTGATCCGCATGTGGCCAATATCAGAGAGATACAGTATATGCTGGGTATAATGGGTATTAAAAATTTGATCCTGGCGGACAACTCCGATGTTCTGGATTCCCCTTTAACCGGGGAGTACGCAATGTATACCGGAGGAACGCCTCTGGAGGATGCCATAGACGCCTCAAAAAATCATGGAACCATTGCCCTTCAGAAAAATTCTACGATGAATACCATCAAGTATATTCAGGAAGAATGGGAAAATCATCCCGCGTTTAATATGTACCCTCCAATGGGAATAAAATTAACCGACGATTTTGTTGAAAAAATCTCTGATCTTGCCGGGATTTCGGTCAGCAAGGAGTTGGAGAAATATCGCGGGCGGGCTGTTGATGCAGCTACGGATGCGCATCAGTACATTCACGGCAAGCGGTTTGCCGTATTTGGCGATCCAGACGAGGTTTACGGTATTGTCTCGTTTCTTCTGGAAATGGGAGGCGAGCCAATTCATGTATTGACCGCTACCGGCAGCAAAACCTTTAAAAGAGAAATGGAATTGCTTTTGGCTTCGAGTCCGCACGGTCAGGGGGCGAAGTTATATGCCGGATTTGATTTGTGGCATATGAGAAGCCTGCTTATGACCGATCCGGTGGATATGATGATTGGCGATTCTCATGGTAAATGGGCAGCGCGCGATGCAAATATTCCTCTAATTAGAATTGGATACCCCATTGTGGACAGAGTGAATATGCATAGATATCCCGTGATTGGTTATCAGGGCGCGATAAACATGATTACATGGATTGTAAATGCCTTTCTGGAGGAGTTGGACCGCAACAGCGACGACGCTCATTTTGAGCTTTTAAGATGATAGGGGATGTCAAGAAAGAAAAAAATATCACCACACGGAGCGCACGGAGAAAATACGAAATAAATGCCTTTTCAGGCGTTAGTTCATCAAAAACTCCGTGCATCCTGATGGCATGCGCAGGCTTTGCCTAACGCACCCGCGCCTCCGTGGTGAACTTTCGACTTTTTAGACAACCCCTATCATCTTGACCAAAAGGAGAATTATGAATAAAGTGGAAAAAATTGCCTTCGATCAACCCGGATGTGCGCATAATGCTTCGGAACATAAAAAATGTGTGCATAAACCATCCGGAGGCGAGAGCTGCGCTTTTGACGGGGCGTATATAGTTTTAAA
>Ga0224495_10001052_pt1 | contig 20389 bp, 20 predicted proteins | sample SF_Jul11_sed_USG_FD_168128 | JGI IMG/M metagenome (GOLD analysis project Ga0224495, IMG submission 168128) | Sediment microbial communities from San Francisco Bay, California, United States - SF_Jul11_sed_USGS_4_1 | ecosystem: Environmental > Aquatic > Marine > Sediment | place: USA: California...
CTTTTCATAATTCCCTCCAGAAGGTTTTGAGATAAGTCTTAAGGAATTTAAAAATTTTGTCACATTGTGTCACATTGTGGTATTTTCTGTCAAGAGGAAAATTTGCCTTCGCAAATAGACTTAGTTGTCAAGCGCAAATTGAAGATTTGGATTTGAAATGTTGCATTCTCGGGGAAAATCCCAAAACCAAGAGTTCAGGAAGTAATGTTTTTCTACTCGTTTTTACACACTGTGTCAAGGGTACTTCGTCCAATGACATCCTAATATTCATTCCGGACTTTGTGTTTTTTAATAAATTCATCTAGATCCCGAATATCTAATTGGATCCTCCTACCAACCCTAACACATGGCAATTTTCCATCCCAGATGAGCTCGCGGACTGAGTAAACGGACCTGCCAAGATATATTCCCGCCTCTTTAATTGTGTAAAGTCTTTTTGAGTGTTGCGTGGAATTGACTAACCTGCTTTTAAGGTCTCCCATACCTGTCTATTTAGGGTTATCCCTAGAACACGCTTTTGTAGTGTGTAGCAGTCACCGGTTCAGCATATCCCCAGCTAGTCGGAATGGGAGCTGTTAGTAGAACCAGAACTTCACCCCTGCCTCCCTACTTCTTCCCCGGGACAATCGCATCCTTGCAGGCTTTCGCTACTCTCATCTTCACCACGGTCTTAGCAGGAATCTTGATCGCCGCCCCCTCCCCTGATGCCGATAATTGAGCGTATCCAAATTTGTGTCCTTGGCGCCTTTGCGTGATACTTGGCCTTCGACCTGGAACCCGAAACCTGCAACTTTTCTTATTCCATTTTGTCCTGATCTGACAATCTCGCATATTATCCTTTTCCAAAAAAGACAAAGGAGATGCGATATGCACGTAACCCAATCTTTCTTGGTGGGGGTTTTTCCCAGTTTCGTTCTTTTGACCGTTCTGATATTTTTAGGCCAAGCTTTAGCCGAAGAAGTAACAATTTACGATAATAATAGGGGACATCCTATATTCCCCCTGTCAAGGAAAAAATTAAGTTTTTAAAAAATCAGAAGTTATATTGCAAGCCGTGTTTGGGGAACACAAATCCACCAAGCTCTTTCATAAACTTTTTGCTTTCGACGAATCCTTCACTTCGACGAACTTTGTACCTAATCGTTACTTTTATCCGGTATATCCCGCGCAAGCGAGACTATCGATCATCCCTAATCCAGATTACAAAATTCAAGTGAGAGGCCCAGGATTGTCCCCTACGAGGTCATCTGCCTCAACGTAGTTTCTCGGGCTCTCTCGTCGAATGGATCATCAACACTATGATTAAAAGGGTATCTCTATTTCTTCCTCCGAGTCCTTAGCTCGCTCTACACCTTGTTCCTTCGCCAAGTCCAAGAAATCCTCTTCATAGCAGTCCCAGAGGAGATCACTTAATTTCTCAAGCCCTTGCCAAAGAGCCCAGGCCAGCCGGGGTTCCCGTACCGTTGCCGATGATTTCATGACTCCCTCCCGGCTCCAGCAGAAAAAGGCTGGAATTCAACTCGTAGGTAACTCGGATTAAAAGACTCCTTTTCCTTCATTAACGTCCAGGCAATGATCAGAAGCTTGGCCGACAACTTGACCCGCATCTTGGTCTTGATCCCAGGTTCTCTTTCTCGGCCTCGGAGCTTATGAGTGTAATAAACGATAAAGTCCTGATTCCTGGTAGAAGCAATGAAAGCCGCCTGATACAAGGCATAACGAAGATCCGCTTTTCCTTTTTTGGAAATGACCGGAATCGCACTCGGGGAAGTTTTTCCACTCCGTTCGGCACTGAGGTCTAAACCCGCCATCTTCAAAACCTGTTTCCCGCTCTGAAAACGAAATGGATCTCCCACCGCCCCTAAAACCTTGGCCGAAACATCCAGACCAAAACCCGGAATGCTCAGCAAAAATCCATACTCGGGAAACTGGGAACAGACTTCGTCAATCTTCTCCTCAATGCCCTGGATACCCTCCCGGATCTGCTTCAGCCCCTCGACCATCACTTGAACCTCAAAGGCAACCGCCGGCCCAACCTCACAACCTACCGAATCGACAGCCATCTTCCAAATGGCCCGCAACCGATTCTCTTGCGACAAGCGCCTCTGGCCCGAAGACACCATCTCCACAAATTTGGAGTATTCCCAACCGGCAATCACCGAGGGATCTAAGCACCACCGCACTACCGCCAAACTCATCTTCTCCGACTGCTCAAAATACCGATCCAACTCCGGAAAATACTTCGCCACTAAATGATTGCGAATCCGCACCCGATACCCATGCTCTTGCCTCTTCAAACGCCTCTTCAACGACAACAAATTCCGCAAATCCTGCAGACCCCCTACCGAAAACTCATAAAACAAACACTTCCCCTGGGAAATCAAATCCGCTACATTGGCCGCATCCCGGGTGTCATTCGAGTCCCAACGCCCATCTAAGGTCTTACGATTCTCATGCGCGGCCACACCAGATACCAACACCACCTCCTGCCCACACCGCATCAAATGCTCTCCTAAAGGCTTATGATAATTTCCCGTAGGCTCCAAACCAAAAACCACCTTTTTAAGCCCCTCTTGAACTTTCATCGCTTCGGCTTGCACCAAAAGCTTTCTGAATCCCTCTATGTCATTTTCAAAGACCAAGCGCTTGAAAAGCGCCTTCCCTGTGGCCATGCCAAAAAAGGCATGATGCCTGTCTTTGGCCACATCAATGCCAACGATCAAATACTCCGTCGATTTCCGAATCTCCCTTCTGAATTGACGAAACTCTTCCAACCTGGTATGATCTTCTTCGTTCATGAGAAACCTCCTGCCTTATAATTTGAGTTTGGTGGAACATCTTACTTATCTCTAACAGGAGGTTTCTTTTTAGGGAATATCTGGTAACATACAAAATTATTTTTTCTATGTCATCCTTTGGAGTGTGTCCTCTCCTTGTTTCTATATATAGCGTTGTTAATTTGTTCAATTTCTTCAATTGCTTTTCCCCACTTGTATCACAAATCCAAAGCCCTCAAAAGACAGTATGAGTGCTGAGGACTGACAAGAGCACGATACGGGATCAGGTTTATAGCCTCCATTATCATAAAAATCCAGAAAAAGAACGGGGAGAACGATGGCAATTAAATGCTTTTTTATTTCACCCATTCTATCGATTACCAATCGGAATCGAGCATGCTTCGCTAAATAAAAAAGCCCGTGCGGTCGCGAACCGCACGGGCGATGGGTTTGAGCATTGTAATTATTAAAGTCTTTTTTACTTTTTTAATGCAAGTCCCGCCACCTTGGCAATCCTTCCATAATCGTCATGCATCATGGCCAACCATTTCCCGAAGGCGTCTCCTTTGATGAATTTTAGATCCGTTCCGCGGGACTCCAGGAATTTCAAAAACTTCGGATCTTTGCTCATCTTTTCAAACCCTTCGATTAGGAAACTCGCAATTTCTTTCGGAGTTCCTTTGGGAGCTGCAATGCCCCGCCAAGAAACCACATTAGCCTTATACCCCAGTTCGATAGTGGTAGGGACATCCTTCATGGCTGCAAACCGATTATCCGAGATGATCGCCAGAGTCTTTGCTTTTCCTGCTTGGACATGGGGATAAATTTCTGATGCGCTGGTGATCGTAGCATCTAGATGGCCGCCTAAAAGGGCGGTAATGGATGGGCCTGCTCCTTTATATGGAACATAGGTCAATTTCATGTCCGCGGCATGAGCCAATGCTTCCCCAGCCAAGTGCCAGGGGCTTCCCGTCCCAGCCTGCCCAACCCTAAGCTTTCCAGAGTTCGCCTTGGCATCTTTGACAAAATCTTCAAGGGTCTTGTATTTGCTATCCGCTAGAACGCTAATACAGGAGGGAACAACCGCAACCAGCGCGATCGGTTCGAAATCTTTGTACGTTACCGGATAGCCCTTGGTGGTGTGAGGAGCAATGGTCAGGGTTGTTACGACGAAAGTCAAAACATATCCATCCGGCTTGGCAGTGGCACCGTAATTGAAACCGATTGCGCCTGCTCCTCCAGCCCGGTTGGTTACAAAAATGGTTTCTCCAATATACTTTGACCCGAATTGGGCAACAGCCCTTCCAAAAATATCCGAATCACCCCCCGGGTTGAAGGCCACCACCATTTCAATTTTCTTTTTGGGGTAGTCCAGAGCAAAAGCTGCACTCTGACCGACGAAAAATCCCAAGAAAACAAAGAGTAATATCAAGAACCATTTATTTTTCAGCCTCTCTCTCATTTTCTTTCTCCTTTCTTTATTTTTCATCAAAAGACCCGGTTCCTATTTTTTTGATCCCCCCTCTCTGTTGAAAATTTCTCCTGGGTTAATTCAACTCTGCTTTTTCGGTGAACGATACAGCCGCTTGACCCAGGGAATAGCAAAAGTAAGAATCGTTAAAACGATCAAAACAGTACTAATCGGGGTAAGGAATTTGAAAACATCTCCGCCGCAAAGCAGAACTGTCCGGGCGAAATTTGCCTCTACCATACCGCTTAGGATCATGCCGATGATCAGAGGTGCTCGGGGAATATCTGTTTTAATCATCACATATCCTCCGATCCCGGAGATCGCCATTACATATACATCGAACATATTATTCCGAAGCGAAAACGAACCGGCGAAACAGAGCAAAAGGATGATGGGGTTTAAAAGATAAGCGGGGACCCGCGAGATTTTCGCGAAAAATCTTGCAAGGGTGAGGCCGAAGATGAGCATCAAGATATTCGCCACTCCCATGCCCACGATCAGCTTCCAAACGAGCCCCATTTGTTTGCTCATCAGAAGGGGGCCTGGCTGTAGACCGTGAACCATGAAAGCACCCATGATGATGGCCGTCACCGCTCCTCCAGGAATTCCCAAAGTTAGGAGAGAAATCATTGTACCGCCCGTGGCGGCATTGTTGGCCGATTCCGGGCAGGCAATTCCTTCGGGGTAGCCGGTTCCGAAAAGTTCGGGATGTCTGGAGAGATTCCTCCCCTGGCTGTAGGAAACGATGGCTGCAATGTCGGCACCGGTTCCGGGTACAGCTCCCACGATAACGCCTATAACCGAAGATCGGAGGAGGGGAAGTCTTAGGTTTTTGAACAAAGAGCGAGCAGGAAGAATTCTTTCGATCCTAGGTAATTTAGGACGGATTTGAGAAAGGGATTCGATGTTCATCAAAATTTCAGGGATAGCAAACATTCCAATCATCACCGGCATATATGGAATTCCGCCCAAAAGGTTACTGCTTTCGAAAGTAAACCGGGGAATACCATGAATTTCATCGATCCCGATGGTAGCAACGAAAATACCGATGCCCGCAGACAACAAACCCTTTGGGAGGGATTTACCGGAAAAGTGGGCTACCGCGGCCAGGGCAAAAACTCCCAAAGCAAAATATTCCCTTTCCCCAAAGGCAAGTCCTAAAATCGCGACTGGTTTTGAGACCAAAGCCAGCACGATGACACTGAAAAATCCTCCAATAAATGAAGAGATGGTCGCTATGCCAATTGCCAATCCCCCTTCGCCCCTCTTTGCCATGATATTTCCATCAAAGACTGTCGCCACTGCGGCCGGGGTTCCTGGAATCCCCATAAGAATGGCCGAAATTGAGCCTCCGTAGACAGCTCCCACATAGATCCCTAGAAGAAGCATGATGCCCGGAAGAGGTTCCATGGCGAAAGTAAGGGGAGAAACCAAGGCCACCCCCAAAGTCGCCGATAATCCCGGGAGGACCCCCACTATAATCCCAATAATCACCCCCTGAGCGATGATTAGAAGGATCGCGAGATCTAAGATGGCAAAAAAATGGGGAAAAAATAGTTCCATTCTAAAGATCCTTGCAGGTCAAAATTTAAGAGAAAACCACATTGAACAATAGAGAAAAAATTACATAAACGGCAGCCGTTACGGCAACTGCAGTCATCACGATCCGCGGAAGGGCTGGCCGGATTCTCCAAGGATATAGAAGGATGCTCAAAGCGGTTAGAAACGAAAATGAAATAGGAATAAACCCGGCAAGGGGATAAACCAGAATGAATAACAAAAATAAACCGATTGCTCCCAGGACTCGGTAAAGGCTCATGAAATCCTTTTCCGCCCGAAATTCCTCCTGAACTCCCCCCAAATCCCTCTGCATTTCCATCTGTTTTGATATGAGCCGACCAAATTCTTCAGGTCCCTGGATGTTTTCTATCTCTCTCCTTTCCTTGATTTCTTCCTCCAAAATCCTCTTGTTTTCCGGTTTGCTCAAAATAGAAAATTTCCGGGTAATGACACTCAGGTCTGTATTCTTTGGAATTCCCAGTCCTGCCCAGGTTCCGGAAATCAAGTCGACTCCTAACTCCTGAAACGTAGGGATGTTGGGAAGGGCGGGCAGACGCGTCGGGCTTAAAATGGCCCGGATTTCAAAATTCCGGCATAATTCCTCGTTCTGTAAAAAATGCGTTAATGGGCAGAACCCTGCCTGAATTCCTCCCTTTTTTAATGAGCCTAACATCTCAGGAGGATCGTCAAAAAATAGACTTTCGAATCTCCTAAATCCTTTCTTTTCCAACGCTTCCCGTAAATGATAAGGAAAATCCGCGGAATGGAAAAAGCCGACCTTAAAGCCTGCTAACTTTAGCAACGGTCGAGAGGTTTCGAATGAATCGATATTTCCTCCATATCCGGACAGGGTTACAAGGATATCGGGGTCAAAAACCACTCCCATGACTGGTACAAACTTTTCTAGAGCTTTGGAAGCACCCAAAAAATTTAAAGCGGTGGGTTTTTCGTTAGTGATGATCGTGATTATTTTTCCATCCGGCGCAGCCGTCGACCCCATATATTCCGCGGAAAAATAACCTTCTCCCGACTTTACCATGACGGCAACGGGGGTCTTCAGCTCTTTGGAAAAAATGCCGGCGATCCGGTTCACAATCAGACCCTTGCCGCTTCCAGAGGGGAATGGAGACAGGAGCTTATATTCAGGTGGAAAAAAAGCCTTCCCAGCGATCAAAACCGCCATGGCCATGACTATGACAAGAATAAAAAGGGGGAAAATTCCAGGTCCTACCGTTCCAGCCACATGGCTTTCAAAATGCGCCAAATCTGCCAGCATGAAGATGGACAGCCCGATTATACCCACCATGATGAAGATGATGGGAAGATCAGCCTTTTGTTTTCTCATCCTTCTTATTGGCTCCCCTCGATTGAGACCGGCTAAGGCCTATCTGCAAAATCTTACCGGAACAATTGAAGCAATTGGGTTACATCGTTTAGATTTTCAAAATCACGCATCAGACTAAGAATCTCTTCAACCTTTTTTTTCGGCACCGGATTTCGCGCGAAATCTGCACATTTGCGGAATTTTTCCTCGATCTCTTTAATCGTCATGGGATTGCTCGGGCATCCCCGCCTTTCCTCCACCCGTTTGGAAAAAACTTTCCCTTTTTTGGTTCGTATTTCCACGATGGCCGGCGTTACAATTCCCTGGAAGTTTCTTTCCAACTCGGCTTCCACATGGCAATCGACCCGGGCAGCCATTTTCAGTATTTCCGGATTCCGAATCGCTTCCTCGGTGAAGTCATCCAGAAAGACCTTTCCCTTCACAAGGGCTGTCGCGGCCGCATACGGGAGACTAAATTGAGCTTCAGGGATGGATTGGGGTACCCGGGTTTTTTCAAGAGGAAGGCAAACAAAATTGAAGCCTTGCTGATTGACCTTCGCAGTAATCTGAGCCACATCGTCGGGACAGAGGGCTTCTTCTTTGGAGATGTCCAGCACAGCGTCGATGGCTGCGTGGCTGTGCATGCAGCAGGGATATTTTTTTAAGGTGACATTGACCCCCTCGAACGTCTCCCCCAGCCCGTCGAGGAGCTTTTGTTTATCATATTCGCCACGCTGGTAGACGGGGTAATACCCAAACTTTCCTTCCAGGACTTCTTTGGCAGCCGTAATTCCCCGGCGGGCAAAAATCGCCGAATAAATACCTGCCTGCGCCACCAGGCCCTGACAGAAGCGGGTTGCGAGGGTTCCCTCCAAAAGGTTCTGAGAATTACCCGCTGTTTGGCTGTAGGCCAGCCCCATGGCATGAACCATTTTCTCTTCATTTAACCCGAGAAGGCGTCCGGCCACGCCCGCGCAACCAAAACAAGCATATTGGAACGTGACATTCATCCCGCTCAAGCCGGAGGGAATTTTATGCGTCCGCCCCATCCGACAAATCATGTCGATCCCCAGAGCCACAGCGGCCAAAAATTGTCTTCCGTTTAGACCCCCAATATATTCGGCTGCAGCCATGGCGGTGGGGACGATGGAAGCACTGGCATGCATCGTTCCGGGTTCAAAGACGTCATCAAAGTCTACGGCCCGGGCCATCATCCCGTTCGCCAGAGCTGCCAAGAACATGGGTACTTTTCGGTCGGTATGGAACAAGGTGCTTTCTTCCCTTCCGCCCCATTCCAGCACTTGTTCGACAACTTCTGGACAGCCCGCCGCCCCCGACCCCGCTAGCATTGAAGCGAATGTATCCAGAATGCTCCTTCGGGTCGCTTCTCGGACATGGCGAGGAATGTCCTGGTATTTTATATCAATTAGATTTCTCACTAAAGGCACGACCGCATCCATTGCAATCTTCCTCAAAGCATGAACAATAAAAAGGGGCTGCAGGCGCAGTGAGCCGCGCAGTCCATTTTCCAGAAGGTCAATATTTTTGGTATTTCTGCACCCTGGGAGGAGATTGGCGCATATCCAAACCCATCTTTTCTCCGAGCTCCCTGTATTTGGGCTTCAGACCGTATTCCTCCTTGTACTCCTGAAGCATGGGAATCCCCCAATTGTGTTTCTGCAGCCAATGAATGCCTTCCATGAAGTCGGGAAGCAATTCCGGAATGATGGTGAAAAGGATCTCGTCATCCTGGGCAGCCGCCAGCCGGCGGTCCCCCTTGCACGGAATGGCAATCTGGCATTCCCGCTTCAACAAAGAGGGGACCGTGGCGTACACGCAGGCCGCATGGCCGGAGAGCTGGGCTTGAATGTCCTTGCCGTCGATCCAGGTTTTCACGATGATCAACTGGCTGGTCTGCATGCCGTTGACATGCATGACAATTATATCAGGCATGAAATTGCATGTGTGCAAGGGAGCGGATACAATGCCTTTGTACAAGCCATATTCCAAATAGGGCATATTCTTGCACCATTCCGAAGCCGCCTTCAGGTCCCGCACGCTATCCGGATAGCGGTGATGCCCCTCGAGGAAATATGGGGTTCGCTCCACCAATCCCAGGCCGATGACAGGCTCCACGCACCAATTGTCTTCTTTGAACATGGCGATGGTCTGCCCATTCCTCTGGGAACGGGCAAAGGCTTGGCAAAGGGAATATTTGTGCCCCCAGTCGCGCGTGGGAATAATGGCCCCTTTGGGTACCTCCTTCTTATTTTTTATAATTTTGACGGCAATGGGATGCACCCGCATGCGCAGCCATTGCTCGAGTTCTTTGCCGTATTCGTGAAGCTGGCGTAACGTAATTTGTTTTTTCTTCCCTTGGTTCAGCCCTTTTGTTGCTTGTTTTCTCTTCATTCCCCTTAACCTCCTATGATTTTTTCCTGGCTTGTTTGACCCAAACCCTCGGCGCACGCTATATCCCCAAGCGATTTCGATCAGGCATTGCCCACCTGTAAGGATCACCTCTCAAAATTCATCCCTCCAGCATTCTTACGCCTCTTTTCCGCGCCTTCAGCTTTCGCGTCGATGGCGGGCCAGCAATCCCCCCCTTTTTTTCGATCCTCAATTTCTGCGCAAGAAAATCCACCGCTTGGCTATAATGGGCCTTTAGGAGCGCTCGGATCTTTTGCAGGTCTTTTTCTCTGCAAGCGTGCAGCATCTGCTGGTGTTCCACAATGGATCTTTCCATTCTCACCTGGTACAGCGTCAGGTTTTGGAACCAGCGGGTTCTTTTATCCGCGTCACAAAAAATCGCGTAGAGCTTTTGGTTATTCAGGCTCTTGGCGATTTCATGATGGAATTGCCAATTCAACTTGCGATAATTCTCCACATCTTGTTTTTCGACTCGCTGCTTCATCTCCTCGATCAATTTAGCCAAGCTGCTGAAGAAACTCTTGCCTTGCTCCAGAGATTTCTCACCGAGCGCAGATGCCTCGATCAATTCCTTAATGGAATAATTTTCGGCGATTTCTCTCCTGTCGATCCCGATGACCTCCCGGCCTTTCCGGTTTCTTCCGGTAGCGATCACTAGTCCCCATCGCTCCAGGCTCAGCAGGGCTTCCCGCACGGGCATGCGGCTGATCTCCAGCCGATCCGCAATCTCCCTCTCGATCAGGCGATCCCCCGGCTTGTACGTCCCCGAAAGGATCTCCTCTTCCAGAATCTTGAAAACCTGCTGCGCGATCGTTTGGATTGGTTTTATGATCTTTCTCCGATTCATCTTGCTTCCCATCCGTATCTCTAGCGATAGTTGGCGCCGCTCAAAACATTCACCAGATATCCCTTCCCGCCGGCAAACCGGATTGCATGTTGCAGGCCCGCGGGGACCAAAATCGAAGCCGGTCCCTTGACCCAATGTTTCTCATCCCCCAGCGTCACTTCCAATTCGACATCACCCAGAAGACAATACAACTGATTCACATCATGCGTGTGCAGGGAGGGGCCCACGCTCAATTCATCTTTCGCTTCCCGGTTCACCTGGCGCACCAAGAGGGTTACGTCTGACTCCGGAACCATCTCACGGTCCATGAATTTGAAAAGCGGCCCAATCTCCTGCTCCATTTTGGAGATATCATGATGAACCAACTCCTCGATGGTCTGCGGCTTCACGATGAATTTTTTCATGTTTTGCTCTATCGCCCGTTCCCCTCTGTTCCGCCCCAAACCTGATTAGATCCGGGCCTCTATGGGAAGCCTCTGGAATTCCTTGACATAATCCCGGATGAAATCCACCCAAAGGGAAAGAATTCTTTCTCCCTTTTCTTTCGTAGCCGCCATCGGGTCTCCCATCACGCCGGATTTTGTCACCTCATCGGACAGGTGATAGGCATAGGCCGAGATACCCTTGAAAGTCACCTGGGGACTGCCCTTTTGGACAAAACTATCGATCCTGGCTTTCACGTATTCTTTTTTCGCCTTGCTCATGTCCACCAATTCGGGGCGGAGCGCCAACATCACGGATGTCATGATCTCCCCCGCATGAAGAAACACTTTTTCCTTCAGTTCCGGGATGTCCTTCCCCATCTGATTGGCAATCCCCCAAAGGTTAACCATGCCAACTCGGGCCGCCGAACGGCGGACAAGCTCATGGGCGACCTCCATGATAGCGGGATCATTTCCCACATGGGAATTGATAAACATGATCCGACGAAGTCCATGCTCCACGAGACCGTCGCAAATTTCCCGCAAAACCTGGGTCAGCGTGGAAAGCCGTATGGAGAGGGTTCCGGGAAACCCCATGTGCCATTCCGAATAGGTGACCGAAATAACCGGGGCGACCAGAAGTTTCGTCCCGGCAGCCACCTTTTTCGCAACCTCCAGGGCGACGATGGAATCGACGCCCAATGGCAGGTGGTAACCTTCCACTTCCACCGACCCCGTGGGGAACAGAACCGTATCTGTCTCTTTTCTCGCTTCGACAAACTCCGTCCAGCTCATTTCTTCTAAAAGTTTCTTTTCGACCATTCTTTCCTCCTTTTCCGAGATCCCATTCCGCTTTCAATGCCGATTCCGACTTCACAGGCCTTCCTGTTTCCCGGGCCAGCCGGGTTTTCGCCGGTAAAACAAAAAAGCTGCATCAATTGCTTGAAATGCGATCCCTATCTTTTGAAAACAAGATCTTGATCGGGCGAAAGCCCGTGCTGAACCAATCGTCAACCTTTTACCGAATAGGGGAATATCCTTTGAATCAAAATGATCAAACCGAGTAGCCCGAACCCAGCGGCATCGGTCAGCAACCCCGGTTTTATCAAAACCAACGAGGCGATCACCAAAATCGCTCTCTCCGGAATCGTTGCCCGCCTAAAAAGCCATCCCTCCACCCCCGCGGAGAGGGCGATAATGCCGCAAAGGGCCGTACAGAGGACCCAAAGAACGTAGGGGGCCTTGCCGATCATTAACATGGAAGAATCATAGACGAACATAAAGGGAACGATGAAGGCGGCGATTCCGATCCGGCAGGCCGTGAAACCGGTTCGCATAGGATTGGCCCCGGAGATCGCAGCCGCAGCGAAAGCCGCCAGGCAAACAGGGGGGGTAATGGCCGAGATGCAGCCGAAATAAAAACAAAAAAGATGGGCGGCAATGGGTTTGACGCCTAATTCGAGCAAGGCTGGGACGACGATCGTCACCAAGGTAAGGTATACTGCCGTAGCCGGCATGCCCATTCCGAGGATGATGGAGGCGATCATGACATATACCAGAGTTAACCAGAGTTCACCTCCCGCCGCCATGACCAAGATGTGTGCGAATTTCATTCCCAACCCCGATATATAAACCGACCCGATAATAATCCCTGCACAGGCGCAGGCCATTCCAACTGTTACGGCCGCCCGGGATCCTTCCTCCAGGGCAGACAGGAAAGCCACCGGGGTCAGCCTGGTTTTTTTTTTCAAGAAACTCAACAGGAGCAGGCAGAGGACGGCCCAAAAAGCGGCCATCATCTCCGTATAACCGAGGGCCAAAAATACGATCAGGGCCGCAACAGGGACCAGAAGATGGCCTCCTCCGGCAAGGGTTTTCTGGAAGGAAGGCAGAGCATTCTTATCGATCGGCTTTAATCCTTCTCTCTTGGCCTCGAAATGAACCATCAACATCACGGATGCGAAATAGAGAACGGCGGGGATCAGGGCGTGCATGCAGACCTGAAGATAAGGAATGGAGAGAAATTGGGCGATAATAAAGGCGGCCGCGCCCATGATGGGGGGCATCAGGATGCCGCCGGTGGAGGCGACCGTTTCCACGGCGCCGGCAAAAAGAGGGCGATACCCAAGAGACTTCATCAAGGGGATGGTAAAAGATCCCGTCGCGACCACATTGGCCACACCGCTTCCAGAAAGCGTTCCCATGAATGCGCTGGCCAAGACCGCCGTCTTCGCGGGCCCGCCGGTCAGGCGCCCGGCGATGGAATACGCCAAGTTGATGAAAAAATTTCCCGCGCCGGTGCGTATCAGAAAGGAGCTAAAGAGGAGGAACAGGATGATGAACGATGAGACCACCATAAGGGGCAAAGAAAACAGAGCGATGTCGCTGAAGATCACATCCACGAACCTAACCCAGGGGGTGGGAGGGCTGTTCAGGAGCCCCGGGAAATAATTGCCGTAGACCGTATGAATGATGAAAAACCCCGTAATGATGACCATCGGCCATCCGACGGTCCGTCGAGTGGCCTCCAAGACTAGGAAGATGGCGAGTGAGCCCACAAAGGTATCCATCCGGGTGGGAGCGCCCCATCGCAGCTGCAGCTCATCGATATCATACAAAATATACACCTCGAGACCGATCGCCAGAAGAATCAGGAGGACGTCCAGTTGAAAAAGCCCTCGCAACGGCTGCTGGCCGGAACTTCCCCGGATGGGATGAAGGAAGAAAGTCAGGACCAGAATGAGCGTGAGAAAAACGGACCGGTGCGCCAAGGCCGTCGGCTCGCCAAAGTAGGCCGTAAAGAGATGATAGAACCCCATATAAACGGCAATCAGAGAAATCAGGACGAGTCGGATTGTCGCCGGAGAAATTTTCTTTTCTGCGAGGAAACGTTCGAAAAAGCTCTCTCGTTTGAATGGTTCCATTTTCAGATGCTTATTTCCGGTTTGCGAGGAGAGGAACGCCTCGTTCCTCTCCTCACTACGCCGTCACTTCACCAGTCCTTTTTCCTTGAAATACCGCATGGCCCCGGGGTGGACGGGAATCATATTGCCGATCAGCGGTGTGTTCATCGCATTATCTTTGGCAGGAACATATTGATGGTATTTTTTCTGGTTCTCCGCGACAGCCTTGGCGATTCGGTACACCAACTCCTCGTCCGAGTCGGCGCGGCAGATCAGCGTTGTCACCGCCATGATGGTGTGGACATCCTCCTTCTGATCTTCATCGAAGCTTCCTTTGGGGACCACGAGTTCCGCAATGCCCGGGGTGTCATCGAGAATCGCTTGAATATGTTTCTTATCCATGGACAAGAGTTTAATCCCCGGGGTCATCTTCAGGCTCAGGAAATTGGCGTGATTCAGCGGAAACATACAGGCAATTGCATCGAGATGTTTGTCCTTCAGCATATTCACTCGCTCGCGATCGCCCAGGATATTCACAACGCCTCCTTTGGCCTTGATGCTATCGAAGGTGATCCCATAGGCTTTGAGCGTGGCCTGGGACAATATGTAGGTCGTCTGTCCCACCTTGGCCGGCGAAATCCTTTTGTCGCCCAGGTCCGCGACCGATTTGCTCTGGCTATCCTTGCTCACTACCCAGACGAAGGGAAGGGAATACATGGAAATCAGGTGGCGAAGCTCCTTATGGGGTTTATCAAAGGGTTTTACCCCCTGGTAAGCCTGGACCTGGGTATTGGAAAGGCACATGCCTATCTGGCCGCCCCCGCTCTGGAGTAATTTCGCATTGGCCACTCCCCCGCCGGGACCGGGTTTGGTGGTTAACTCTGGAATTGCCTGATGGATAATCTCCGCCGTCAACGAAGCCACCGGGTGCCAGCCTCCCCCCAACGATCCGTTGTAGACCGTTAAATAAGACATCTTCGGTTTCCACTCCGCATACGCCATAACCGCAGTCAGCATGATACTCAAGAAAACAACGCAACTGATCTTTCCCGTCTTTTTCTGGTTCATGGGGATCCCTCCTTTTGTTGAAAAATTGAAACAAACCAGATCTGGCAACGCCGTCTCCTTTTTCGATTCTTTTCTTATCACCCCCCGCCTTTTGGATTTTCAGAAGACAATCGAGAACTTCGATATCTTGCCCCCTCCTGATCATTCCATTCCTCTAAGGGAGATGAAGCAGACCTCGCCCTCCTACCGTCGATCCCGCATCCAGAAAAATCCCAGCATGACAAGGAAGATCATGCCAATCGTCCCCACAAGGAAGAGATTAAAATGACCCTGATGAAAATGAGACTTGCCGAGAAACATGAGAACGGCGACAAAGGCCAGGATGAGAGCCCACCCGTATTTTTTCGCCATGGAGTTTCCCTTTCTTGTCCAGCGAACCCGATCATCGATATCTTCTTGCATGATCGGAGCTAACCGGCCTGCTCCGGGGCTTTTTACCTCCGTTGCATCTGCCAAAATATCCATGGATCGCCTGTCCAATTCTCTTTGAATTTCGCAAAAATAATTTCTTTTAAACAATTTTATTGGGTAACCACAAAACGATTTCCGGGAAGGCGATCAAAATGACCAGAACGACCATATCGCACAAAACAAAGGGCCAGATCCCGGCATAAATTTCCTCAAGCGTGGCCTTGTCCCCCATGACGCCCTAACGAAACGAGGATGTCGATTCCCGGAGCGCTTGTGCCGGCAACCATACTGGCCAACGTGTCCAGAACGACTTTCTTAGCCGCTTCGACAACTTGAACCGGCAAATCCCGGTAATTGAGGTCATGAACATATTCGACAAATCGATCCGCGATATCCATGACAAACAACACCTCCACCCATCCGCAAATTCTGCATGCCTGAAGGTTGAAAAAGGGGAACCCCTGCATGAAAGGGTTGAAAGAAAGGAACCTTGGCAATTTTGTCTTCCCTGGTCTTGATTGAAGCCATCAACTTCGGCGATATTTGGTATTCCAAATACAGTATTCAAGATTATTTGTCAAGTCTTTTATGTGATACTTTTTGGAATTCCGCCATAAGGATGGCAGGAAGGGATAGGGGAGGGGTACCCTAAAAGGGGTAGTTTAGGAATTATGGAAAAGGGAAATCAGGTTGAGTTAGTCAGGGGATTCTGAACAATGCGGGGGAAGAAAGCGGATGGTCTTCCTGGAACTTGAGGAAAAAATTATCCCTTTGGCTTTTCGGGGACAAAAGCCGCCTATGTTTATTCAATCTCCCTCTGGAACCGTTGGATCTTAAGCCGGTATAACTCCTTGGGAGTCATATCCATAAGGTAGAACAGTTCTTCTACGTCGACGATGCCATAGATGCCTTCATAGTAGACGATCATTTTATGGATGCTCTGGCCCATCTGTTTCCCTCTCCAACGGCGAATCCCCAGGTGGGCCAAACGCTGCCCCCGTTGACTCTTGTAGGCGTTAACCAAGCTATAAATGATCAGGGTTAAAATCGCATGCGCCCGGATGGCCGGGCAGGTCTTCTGCGGATATTTCAACAGATGATAGCCCTGCTTGAGCTCGCGAAACCCCTGATTCTCAATCTCGGAACGCAAATCGTATTGCTCTAAAATCCTCAGGGGCCATCCGACCGAAAGGCTGGTCAAAAAAATCTTCTCTTCCCCAGCCCCATACTCCCTCCTGGCCCAACGCACCACCATGATCCCATTGATGGGATTCGCCCGAAAACTCTTCCGTCCTTTTCCCCTCTTATGTTCCTCCTCTCCAAATTGATCATAGGACAAAAGCCCCCGCACCCCTAAAACTCGCACCTCTTTCGTCTCCTCCCAAAAGACCCTTTCCCCATCGGCCTTCTCCGACCGAAATCCCCGAAGATCCCGGCTCACCTCCATATTCGTCCGCGCCGGGATGACAAAATGAATCTTCATCTTCTTCCATAACCACCAAAGCAAAACCCCATCGATGAACGCCCGATCCACCAATAAAACCTTTACCCCCCCACCCGTCCGCTTCTGCGCTTCCCGTACCAACCTCTTCGTAAAACGCTTCTCATGCTCATTAATTTTCACCATCCGCGCCGCCACCACCAACTTATGCCTTGCCTCCAACAAAACTAATAACTTATACCCATACACATATCGGACCACCTCTACCTCTTGGCCCCCTCGCCCCCGAACCTTTTTGACCCCCTTCTTCACTCCACAACCCCGAAAACACTGGGTCGTCGGCAAATCCGTGGCATCCAGAATATAAGTCTTCCCCCGCACCAACTTATGTTTGACCAAGACCCGCACCGCTTCCTCTAAAATAAAATCCACCTCCTTCACCGAAAACCGCGAAAGAAAATCGGCCAACGTATCTCGGTGCATCGGCCCCCGACGCTCCCCCTTCCCCCGCTGACAAAACCCCTCCTGAATCTGCCGGGCCGTAAACCCAATGATCTTTAAAAGCGCCGTATCCCGAAACAGATGCTCCTCCAACTGATTCATACTGGAAATCCCAATGAGCTGCTTCACCTCATAAGTCAAAATCATCAGCAGCGTGGGAACCATGACCCGCTTCACCCGATGCAGCCGAAAATCCACCCGGGCGAAGAACCCCAGACTAAACAGAAAAATAAAAAAATGATCCAAAAACCCCCAACCCGCCCCCACCACCGCCTGCGGCCTCTGCCGCGCCTTCAGCTTCCGATAAACCTCCTTCTGCGCCCGCTCATGAAACTGCCAGCTACTTCCCATCCCCTCTCTCCATCTTCCCCTCCCCAATCTGCCACAATAAGTCGATAATCTCCCGGTGAATCTTTCCCAGCTGCGCCATTGCCCGCTGAAACCCTTGATAGTTACGGGCCTGTTCTACTGCCGGACTCGTCGCCTTCCCCAAATACTTATAACGACTCTTGCCTCCCGCTTTATAGGAAAGATAATAGTACGGGCCATGTTTCTTCTTCGAATCCTCATGGCAGGCACAAGAAGGTTTCCCGCAAAACATGTACTGCTTCACCACCGAACCCACGCGCATCGCCTTGGGCTTCATCAGTCGATTCTCTAAAAGACCCCGAATTTTTCGCAGCTGGCTAATCCGCTGCCGCCAACGGCTAATCTTTTCCATAATCTTTCCTATATCCTAATTAATTTAATACATATAGGATTAAAGCATTAAAAAAGAGGGATGTCAAGCCTTTTTTAAAAAAACTTAAAACGCCCCCCCTAATCTACTGACTTCAAACGGGATTTTAATCCAAATTTCTTATGGATGGCGGAATTTGAGTATGATACTCCAGTAGTGTACCAACTTTGGGTTGGAATAGCCTCATAACATTAAGTTATTATTTATTGTCTTGGGGGTTGGCTTGCCTCTTGGTTCTCTTGGGGGTCGGACCAAGATAACTATTTAATATGGTTTATAATGTCTATGAAAAAGTGGCTAGATTTCGCCCTATACTGGCCTTTTTAGGGGTAAAAAGAGCAATATTCAAAGATCCAATAGTGGCAAGGCATACTTGTCAATATATTCCAGGGCATATCTGGCACATACAAGGGGAGTCTGGATCTTCCTCCTCCCACTCAGGTTTCATCAGCCTCGGATACCGGTTTTAAGCATCAAATCCACCGGCCTCTTTCTCTCCTTCCCTTTTCTTTTCGACCCTCCCGCGCTCGCTCAGGTAGTACAGGATCGGCACCGTCATCCGCGACAGGAGGAGCGAGGCCACTTCGCCGGCCATGAGGGAGATGGCCAGCCCTTGGAAGATGGGGTCGAAAAGGATGACCGACGAACCGACGATGACGGCGGCAGCTGTGAGCATCATGGGCCGGAAGCGCACCGCCCCGGCATCCACCACGGCATCCGCTAAGGACATTCCTTGCTTGAGGCGAAGCTCGATGAAGTCGACCAGGATGATGGAGTTTCGCACCACAATCCCGGCGCCGGCGATGAAACCGATCATGGACGTGGCGGTGAAGAAAGCTCCCATCAGCCCATGGGCGGGCAGGATCCCCACCAGCGAGAACGGAATCGCGGCCATAATCGTGAGGGGGGTTTTGAAGGACTGGAACCAGCCGACAACCAGAATGTAGATGAGGATGAGCACGGCGGCAAAGGCCAGGCCTAAGTCGCGAAAAACCTCATAGGTGATATGCCACTCCCCGTCCCATTTTACGGCAAATTTTTCGGTGGTAAAGGGTTGGCGGGCGACATATCTTTCAAGTCGGTAGCCTTCGGGCAGTTTCAGCTGATCCATGGCCTGGTTGATTTTCAGGATCGCGTAGACCGGACTTTCTTCGCTCCCGGCAACATCCCCCGTGACGTAGACCACCGGCATCAAATTTTTATGGTAAATGGACTTTTCGGCGATCTGCTGTTCCACCCGCACCAACTCAGAAAGAGGGACCAAATTGCCCTGCTGGCCTTTGACTTTGAGCTGTTTTAGATCTTCAACCCTCGACCGCTCCTGCCGGGGTAAGCGAAACTGAATCGCCACATCTTCCTTTTCTTGCGGTTGGTGCAGGAGCCCAACCTCCATTCCGCTCAGGGCTAATTGTAAAGTGGCAGCAATCTGATCCGTCAAAACGCCATGCAGGGCGGCCTTTTCTTTATCCACCACGAACCGATATTTGACCTGATCGGCCTCCACGTACCAATCGACATCCACGACTCCTTCCGTTTTTGACAAAGTTTCCCGGATCTGCCGGGCAATCTCGATCTGGCGCCGATAATCGGGCCCGTATACCTCGGCCACGAGAGTTTGAAGAACCGGCGGCCCTGGCGGAACTTCAGCTACTTTGAGACGTGCCCCATACTTGGCCGCAATCGGCTGGATCATCGGGCGGACTCGCTTGGCGATATCATGGCTTTGCGACTTCCGTTCATCCTTGGAAACCAAGTTGACCTGGATATCGCCCACATTGGGCCCGCGCCGCAAGAAGTAATGACGCACCAAACCGTTAAAATTGTAAGGAGATGCGGTGCCGATATACATCTGGTAGTCCGTTACCTCCGGTACCGTTCGCAGGATATCGCCGATTTCCCGAGTGACCGCCGCCGTTTCTTCGAGGGTAGACCCTTCGTCCATGTCAATGATCACCTGGAATTCACTTTTATTGTCAAAGGGCAGCATCTTGACCTGCACAAATTTGATTCCAATGAGGGAGATGGCCCCAAGAAGAAGGAGGACGACCAGCAAAAGGAATGCATACCTCCATAAGGGACGATGGATCAATGGGGTCATGAGCCGGCGGTAAAGGCGGGTAGTCCAGCTCTCCTGCTCATGCAAGTCGAACTTTTCCCTTCGGAGAAGGCGCTGGCTGGCCCAGGGAGTAACCAAGAAAGCCACTAAAAGAGAGAAGATCATGGCGGCTGAGGCTCCAACAGGAATCGGCCGCATGTAAGGCCCCATGAGACCGCGCACAAAGAACATGGGGACAATGGCCGCAATGACGGCAAAAGTGGCTAATATGGTTGGATTCCCCACTTCATCCACCGCCTCTACGGTGACGTCAAGAATCGAACGCCCGCGATTCTCAGGCAGGTGATAATGGCGAACGATATTCTCCACCACGACAATGGCATCATCCACAAGAATTCCAATGGAGAAAATCAACGCAAAGAGAGTGATGCGGTTCAGC
>Ga0224495_10001054_pt1 | contig 20347 bp, 18 predicted proteins | sample SF_Jul11_sed_USG_FD_168128 | JGI IMG/M metagenome (GOLD analysis project Ga0224495, IMG submission 168128) | Sediment microbial communities from San Francisco Bay, California, United States - SF_Jul11_sed_USGS_4_1 | ecosystem: Environmental > Aquatic > Marine > Sediment | place: USA: California...
TCTTTCAAGAAATCTTGGCTGCTCCCATGGCTATGAACTCGGGACATGCCACAGGTATTCTTCAGGGGGCCTTCGATGTCCTTCTGGACTACACAGGAAAAAGGGTGGTAGGGGGAAAACCAATCAACCAGCATCTTTCATCGGCTGCCATATTGGGCGAGATGGCATCGGCAATAACTGTCGCCAGAGCTGCCTTCTTGGAACTGGCCTATCAGTTCGACCATCGGGAGGTTTATGGTGCCTGGGATTCGGTAAGTATGGCAGCCAAAGGACACGCGGTGCATGTATTTATTACCAGGAGAGCATCAGAATTAATCCTGAGAGGGATGGAGCTCATGGGTTCCTTCGGTTATGTCCGTGAAAACAACTACGAGAAGTATTATCGTGATTCTGCGGAGGCGAAGATAGTCTTAGGTGGCGTGCAGTATGGTCTATTTACCGTATGCAGGCAGTTTTATGACCTGGATTACTCTTCGTTTGGCGCGGGAAAGCTTCAAAAGCCAACTTGATTGCACTCCCGCCTCTTCAAGCCAGGCCCGTGATGCAGGTCACCACCGACTGAGCGAGGGATTGGTCTCATGATTCCATGGATACCGTGCCGACTAGGCCTGCTATGAACTAGATTCTATGTCCTTCCAACACCGTCGTTACATCCAGGCAAAGACTGGACGGGTGACTGTGCATGATCTTGCCGAACTCCTGCCTTGGCGGCGATGCGGGGCCGGGAGGTACCTATGATGAGTCTTAGTACTAATTGTGGTCTCCTACTGCTGAACAGGGATGGTGGTACACCTTGGTCCTAGCATCTGAGCTTTTGGCATATATTACCGCTGAAGCATCATCTGTCCGCGGTGGATCACCCCGTTTGCCGCGCGGTGCTACTATTGGTGGTTAGGCATGCCGAGGCAGTAGATTACGAGAATGGGTCGGCTAGCTGACTGGAGTTGGTGACCCTACAGGTAATTATGGCCCGTTCTTCCTGAAATCAAAAAAGGAAATAGTCTTACCAGGTGGGATACTGACAAATTCATCGTTCCAAGAGCCATGTAGCATCATCTTGATGATTACGTCTGAGCCTTGGATTTCTTCATAGCACAGGTCAAATCGCTCGGCCAAGCTTCGAGCACGCTCCCGATAGTGCCCCAATTCATTAATGCCTGTGCTAATAAATGCCAGCCTGGTATAATTCTTGAGAATCTGATTGACAATACGGTGCGCTATCTGTTCACCATAGCGTTTAACCAGAATATCATATTCACTGAAAGGAGTGTCACCGAATTCAATCCATCCCTTGGTCAAGTAATAGGTACCAGGTACGCTACGATGTTGCTTCTGATATTCAGCTGCCGAGCCGAGAAAGATAGCAATGCAGTCATCTACCCGAGGGATGATTAGAGTGCGGCTACCTGACCTTAATCCTACTACAGCCTGAGAGCAGAGGCCGTAACCTAACAGGACAGTCTCAATACCGGGAGCCGAGGAATTAATCGCATTCTGAAGTGCTCTCTTCAATGACTTGGGGTTAGTATGGAGACCGAAGTCCAGGACTTCGTAGCTCATGCGTGACGGTATAGAGGGCAATATTTCTTCAATAACTGCAGCACAAGCGATCAACTTGCAACGTTCAGGATTTACTTGATCCATCCTCGTCCTGCCGCACTCGGGAGCTAGATGTTAGATGATTACACATACATTTACAACTTCCCAGCCTAGAATTGCTACCCGAAAGCCTCAATATAGTATTTGCCCTCGTATTTGAACAGATTAAGAGGAGCAGGGAACCTACCAGCATAGCGGGACAGTAGATCGTAAAGCGTTAACCATGCCTATTTTAGTAGACGCAGGATTAGCCTTACACCTGCATCTGCCTTATTCACCCAATAATTGGCACCCGTGTACTGGAATACCTCTCTGCTAAGCTGGCTACCGCCAATTACTATTGGAATTTGATACCCCTCCTGACGGAATAGCCCAATCGTCTCCCGCATTGAATCGTAAGCTTTCGTAACTAATCCAGATAACCCCAGAATGTCGGGCTGTAACTCCTTAGCCTGACGCAGAAACTCTTCCGGCGGTACATCTACACCCAGATCATAGACTGTTAACTTATAGCAGGTCAGCAACAGTTTAACGATGTTCTTGCCCAAATCATGTATATCGCTTTCTACAGTCCCCAGCAATATCTTACCTGAGCTAGTACCCGAGATGCGACTCTCCATAGCTGGCCGGATTAGTTCCATAACCTCGTAAAAGATTTCTCCTCCCATAATCAGACCAGATAGATAGTATTTGTGCTGAGCATAGCGTTCACCCACCCGCTGCAGACCCTTCTGGCAATTTGCGATGAGAGTTAGCGGGTCGTCATTTTCAGCTATGCGCTCCCTGATCAATTTCAGAGCTAATCCTTCATTCAGGTCAGCGATGGCTGATATCAGTTGGGATTGTGTTTTCATAGTACTCATACCTTAAGCAACTCCTTATTATGAGCTCCAACTATCGTTGTAAAACGTAAGTTAGCCGCGGGGCAGATAAACCACCCCCAGCTAACCGGTCGATCTTCAAAATCGTAAAATAGGTGTTCCAGATTGAAAGCGGCAGTAGCAACTGGTGCTTGTAGCAGTTGAGCCTCTTCATATTTTAATACCGTCGCCTGTATAGAAAGCACACTGCGTTTTATGAAGGAGTTACCGGTGCCCTCGAATAGCCCCCTGAGTGAAGTCACTTCTAATTCGGATTCGACTATGGGTCGTGAGGGATCATATACAAGGTATTCCCGATGATACATGATTGGTTTGTCCCGTGATAATATCAGTCGGCGAATGAAAAGTACGCGTTGTCCTCTTTTTATGGCCATCTTGCGCGTGACTCTTCCTCTGGCTAAATTGATCGAAGCCTCCAGTATCTTGATCCTTATCGCGCCCTCATCAGAAAGTAGATTCTGTAATTGGCCCAGGCTGAAAGTGGCAGCCCAAAACTGAATAGGCTTGATAAAGGTGCCCTGTCCCTGTTTAGTGATTACCACGCCCTGTTCGACGAGGATGTTGATTGCCCGGCGTATTGTCATGCGGCTAACACCGTGATATACACAGAGCTGGGATTCAGAAGGCAGTCGATCACCAGGCCGCAGTTTTCCTACTGCAATCTGCTCTTGCAGAATCCGTACCAACTGAGCGTAGCTTGGCTCGTAAGAATTATGGTCTACTCTCCGCATTTACGTCATATACAACGCTATAGACAATAGAATCCGCCGGGTACTCTGTATGGAGTATTGACAACTTGTATATACAACTGTATAATACTCGCGTGGCCCGAAAATTTCAATGCCGTGCGCGCTATTAAACTCCAGATTAGCAAAAGGACAGCACAAAGGCAAAGAGAACACGAGGTCTATTGAGGTTTCTTTCATCCTTCGGCGAAGGGATGCACTTAGATTAGGAGAGCATAATACTGAGCTCTTACAAGACAGCCAGTAATACCGGAAATCGAACTGGAAGACAATTGGCTAGTTTAATTCGGCAGGGGAAGTTCAATGGGTCAGGCGGTCATGGGACTGTAGAGGCGGAGCACTTGCAAAAACGCCCCAAGATCCAACAGAAAATCAGAAACTGCACTACGTCTGCCCTTGCCACATTAACCGAATCTTAACATTTGTAGTATATTATCATAAGTAGGTGGAAGTGGAGTGAAGGTGCTGATGAATCATACAAGTGAGAATGAAGATTCTTTCTGGATAGCAGAACAAGAATATAGATAAAAGGAGGTGATGCCGGGCGACAATAGAATGAAAAAGCGCAACAAAATCTTGAAGGACTCGATAAAGGAGGAGAAATTGTGAAAAAAGTACTTTTTATCGCGTTGGCGGCGATCCTGGCCTTGAGCATTGGCCTGGTGGGCTGCGGCGAGGGCGAAGGCGAAGGCGAGGTGCCAACAGCAATCAAAGTTGGTCTGGTCAGAGACACCGATGGAGTTCTTGCCTTTTATGACCAGATAGCTGGTGGGCCAGTCTACAGGGCATTCAACAAATCGGTCAACCTCGGGGGCGGAGTCTTTATGAGTGCGTACAACAAGAGCCTGCCCATAGAACTGGTGATTCGTGAATATGACCCCATGTCACCAGGGGAGCTAACATTGCAGACGACAGCATTGATAACTGCGGACAAAGTTCACTTCATATGGGGCGGGCCGGGCACCGGGACTATTTATGAACAGGCCCCCATCTGCGATGCCTATGGGGTACTGCTATTCACCCTGGAGGGTGGCGCTACCGACATGATGGCGGACCCGGAAAAATTGGCTAGCTGGTCCAACACGTTCATCAACCTGAGCTTTTCCGACTGGTACCAGATACCGGTCCTGTACAAGATGCTCCTTGGCAAAGGCGTAAGTGCACCGAAGGCATATGTGCTCTATATCGATAACGAACACGGCCATGAATATCTCAACGTCACCAGGACGGTATTCGGTGCCGGGAACGTCACTTCGCTTGGACATGATCCTTTTATTGCCACTCAAGACGACATAAACGACATAATCGTTGACGCTATGGGTGTTCTGAACACAACGGGCTTTGACATCTTTTGCGCGTTTAGCTATATGCCGTACCTCGGCTACGTACAGAACGCATTCAATAGCTACGACTTCGACCCACCGGGCATCATATTGGGGCCGGGTGGCCAATCAGGGGCTTGGCTTCTGGTGTACGGGAACAAAACGGAAGGACTATTGGGCTTCGCCACTGGCAATAACAAGACAAGTGTCGCTCCCGAGGCGGTGACGATGTCGTTGGCTGCCATGTGGAACTTAGTCCTGCCCGAGGCGCAAGCATTTCCTCCCCCGTACGCCTGGGATCCCTGGGGACATCCTACCCTGTGGGCAGGCTTGGAGATGTGGAAGGAGGCTGTGGAGACGGTCGGACACCTTGATGTTGGCTACACAGCCCAGGTGAGAAGCGTCCTGGTCGGGTTCAACGAGACTAACCCAGCTACAACGGTCATGGGAAACTGCTGGTATAAGGTACTTGGAGGCGGCTTGGGCGGTGGAGTCATCGACTACAAATCTCAACCCGCACAGATTTGCCAGTGGAAAGACCTCTATCCGGAAATCGTAGGATATACCGGCATCACCGGCGACATCCCGAAGTACGACGTTACCGGAAACTTCACATACCCCATGACGGGTCTGTGGAACTGGCTACCGTGAGGAGGAGGACTGAACTAGACTAGACATATACACGTAAATGCAAGGAGTCTAGAAAAATAGAAGGCAGGCTGTCTAGAACAATAAGGGGGAAGTCTCCCTGAGATGTCTTTCTAGGCAGCCTGTCCTTACGTGTTAAACTGAAGAAAGAATAGGGAACGGAAGGTCGGTATCATGACTGGGCAAGTTGCGCGGCTAATCATTACGGGCATAATGACCGGCAGCATCTATGGCTTGCTCGCCATGGGCTTGACTCTCCAGTATGGCGTCTGCCAGGTGCTGAACATCTCACATGGCGAATTCCTTATGCTGGGGGCAATGCTCACCTTGACGTTGTCCACAGCCTTTGGGATAAGCCCGCTGCTGGCGGTGGCTATCATCGGTCCCCTGTTGTTTGTGATAGGTTTTCTACTGCAAATAACCCTGTTCAGGACACTGAGAGCGCGGACGCCGTCGCCGCCCGTCTTTGAGGGCAGCGCTTTGCTGGTCACCTTTGGTCTGCTTTACGTCATCAGCTTCTTGGCGCGGCTGCGTTGGGGCGCCCTGACCTACCAAAATACTTATCTAACCGATAGAGTGAGCTTTTTGGGGACGTCGTTTGGTCTCAACGAGATCGTAGCCTCTGTAATTGCCGTGGCCATGGGCGTGGCCGTGTATCTGTTCTTGAGCCGCACCCGGCTGGGGAGAGCCGTCAGGGCCACGGCTGAGAACCCGGTGACGGCCGGGCTGATGGGCGTAAATACCGGCATGATCCTGGCTTTCTGTTTTGGGCTGGGTGCCTTGCTGGCTGGCGTCGGTGGCGTAATGATAAGCTGGAGAACCCCGATTAGCACATACATGGGCTTTGAAAATACCGTAATCGCCCTCGTTGTAGTCGTCTTGGGAGGATTGGGCAGTATCCCGGGCAGTTTCATTGCAGGAATCCTGATTAGCATCGTTTCCCGGCTGGTTTCCGGCCTATGGGACCCTCTCCTCATCGTGCCCGTTTATTACGGAATCCTTATGGTCCTCCTGCTGGTGAAGCCAGCAGGTCTGTTAGGTAAGAAGTAGAAAAATGGATATAACCCGGGTATTTAGCACACACAAAAAATTGCTGGCGGCAGGGTCTCTCGTTTTAATCTTGGTCTTCCTGGCTACTTTTCCCCTCTATGGTAATGACTATTATATCCGCCTCCTGACCGTCATTCTTATGTATGTCGTATTGGCGGTGAGCTGGGCTATGTTTTCCGGTGCCACCGGTTATATGTCACTGGCGACGGCGGCGTTTTTCGGGACCGGCGTTATGGCAGCGGCCCTCCTAGAGAAAACATTGCCCTTTCCCTTTGTCATAGTCATTGGAGGTCTCCTATCCTCTGCGTTCGCTTTCTTGATCGGGCTGGTAACCCTGAGGTTGAGGGGCATATATTTTGCCATCTTCACCTTCGGATTCGTCATGTTCATAGGCCAGACGGCCTTCTACATAGATGCCCACATACTGCATAATATTTGGGGGCACAACCTCACCCCACTGGCCCCCGGAGTGCTCCATTACATGATGCTGGGCCTTGTCGTGGTGACGCTGGTGGCCATTTATTTTATCAGACGCTCCAGATACGGGCTGGCCCTGCTGAGCATCGGCGGTAACGAGGAAGCGGCGGCACACATGGGCATCAATACCACTATGGTGAAGGTTATCCTGTTCACCGTCAGCGCCGTCTTCATGGGGGCAGCCGGGGCAATCATGGCGCCCGCCATGATACATGTTCAAGCTCGTATCGCGTTCAACATATTCAATTCCTTCATGCCAATCCTGATGGCTATCTTTGGCGGCATGGGCCAGTTCTATGGTCCGGTAGTAGGTGCCGCCGTTTTTGGTTATTTAGACAGAACCTTAAAAGTCGAATTGGCGCAGTATTTTATGCTCGGTTTTGGCATCATATTGGTAGCGGTTATCGTGTTCCTGCCCAATGGAATAGCGGGACTGGTGCCAACTTTGCAGAGTAAGCTGAGAATAACGATGGCAAAGTTGCGGAAAGGAGGCCAGACAGAGAAGCATGCCGATACTTGAAGGCCGCGGCATAACCAAGTGTTTTGGTGGGTTAGCGGCGGTGTCTAATGTTGATTTCCATGTTGACCACGGCGAAATCGTGGGGCTCATCGGTCCCAACGGAGCCGGCAAGACAACGCTATTCAATTTGACATCGGGGGCTCTGCCAGTTAGCTCAGGGGAAATAAGATTTAAAGGTCAGAAGCTCAACGGCTTGAAGCCACATCAAATCTGCAAGGCGGGAATTGCCAGGACATTTCAAGAGACAAAGGTTTTTGGCAATATGCCGGTCCTTCAGAATGTGCTGGTGGGAGCGTTTTTTGGTAGCCCTGACCACATGTCAGCGGCGGATGCTGCCAGAGAAGCCAGCCAGGCACTGGAGTTTGTCGGCTTATCGGCAGTGGCGGGGGATTCGATTAAAGACTTGACCCTGGTCAACCAGAAGCGGGTTGAAGTAGCCAGAGCGCTGGCCACCAAACCGGAACTGTTGTTGCTCGATGAGCTGATGGCCGGTCTAAACGCCGCGGAGGTGAGCGAGGCTATGGAGCTGGTAAAAAGGATCAGGGATAAAGGGATTACCATCTTCATGGTTGAGCACGTCATGAAGGCAATCATGGGCATATCTAGTCGCGTTATGGTGCTCCATCATGGTGAGAAGATTGCTGAGGGGACCTGCAACGAGATTAGCTGCAACAAGACAGTTATTGATATATACCTGGGGGAGGAGACCCATGCTGGAAGTTAGCAACCTGAACGTCTTTTATGGCAAGTCTCAAGCCTTACGGAACGTCTCCCTGAAAGTCAATGAGAAAGAGATAGTGGCTTTGGTGGGCGCTAATGGCGCAGGCAAAACGACACTGCTGAACACAGTATCTGGCCTGCTCCGTCCGACCTCAGGCAGTGTGGAATTTCTGGGCAAGAAGATAGACGGACTAGCGCCTCATACCATTGTGCAACTTGGTATTTGTCAGATCCCTGAAGGCAGAAAGCTGTTTACCGACATGACAGTGCGGGAAAATCTGGAGATGGGTGCCTATACCTCCGCAGCCTGGAAGCGGAAGGAGGAAACGATCGAGGAGGTCTACCGACTCTTCCCGGTGCTAAAAGAGAGAGCCAGGCAACCAGCCAAGAAACTGAGTGGCGGTGAAGGGCAAATGGTAGCCATAGGCCGGGGCCTAATGTCCAACCCTAAACTGTGCATGTTTGATGAACCGTCGTATGGTCTGGCACCGAGACTGTTCTCGGAAGTCCTCGAGGTCATAAGGCGACTGCGTGAGGAGGGAATCACGGTCTTTCTGGTTGAGCAAAATGTCCGACAGACTCTGCAGGCAGCCGACCGGGCGTATGTGCTGGAAAACGGGCAGATTGTCTTGGAGGGAAAAGGCGAGGACCTGCTACAAAACGAACAGGTAAAGACAGCCTACCTGGGGCTGTAGTCTAGCTGATGTGAGACGCCGCCTCTGAACAATGGCAGATGACAAAGCTCAAATGCCAGATCAAGCTCAAAATCCCAGTGACAAGGAGATCTATTCTGAACATCCAAGCATCTAGCTTTCAAAGGAGGTAAGGTATGGCACGAGGTTATATCGGGAAGATTCTGTTTGTGGACCTCTCCAAAAACAAGCTAAGGGATGAGGCGCTCGACGAGAAGCTTTGCCGCCAGTTCATCGGAGGCTACGGCATCGGGGCCCGAATGCTGTTCAGCCGACAAAAAGCCGGTGTTGACCCACTGGGACCGGACAATGTGCTAGGCGTCCTTACTGGTCCATTTACCGGTACGCCGGCGCTTGCGGGGACAAGGTACACTGTGGTGGCGAAATCGCCGCTGACCAAGGGCTGGGGCGATGCCAATTCCGGTGGTTACTTCGGTGCCTTCCTTAAGTACGCCGGCTACGATGCCTTGTTCTTCAGCGGCATATCGCCAAAGCCAGTTTACCTCTTCATAGATAATGGCAAAGCTGAGTTAAGGGATGCCGCCCATCTGTGGGGGAAGGATACTCGACAGACCGAAGAAACACTTATATCGGAGCTGGGCAAGGATGCAGAGGTCGCTTGCATTGGGCCAGCAGGTGAGAATTGCTCGCTCATCGCAGCAGTGTTCAACAGGACCCGAACTGCTGCCCGTTCAGGTCTGGGTGCCGTGATGGGCTCCAAGAAGCTCAAGGCGGTGGCGGTGATGGGCAATATGAAAGTCCCCCTGGCTGATGAACAAAGAACCAAGGAACTGAGAAAGAAATACCAGGCCGAACTGGGCGGGCATATTGTCTGGCTAAAGCCGTTTGGCACGCCTTTCCTCGTTGATATCGGCGTCCTGGATGGTGATTCGCCGGTCAGAAACTGGGCAGGAGTGGGGGTCATTGACTTTCCGGATTTCAAGCCCATAGCCAAAGAGGCTGTGATTGCCCGCATGTCGAAGAAGTTTGGCTGTTACCAGTGTCCCATCGCATGCGGAGGGTACATGAAGGCGGGGACCGGGGAGCACAAATATGAGGCCGATTCACGCAGACCGGAATATGAAACGATTGCCATGTTCGGCACCAATTGCCTCAACAACAATCTGGAATCGATAATCAAGGCAGCCGATATTTGCGACCGCTATGGAATTGACACCATCTCGGCCGGGGCAGCTATTGCTTTGGCCATTGAATGCTATGAGGAAGGGCTTATCACCAAGAAAGATACGGATGGTATTGAAATGACCTGGGGCAACCATAGGGCCATCGTGGCCATGACCGAGAAGTTGGCCAGGAGGCAGGGTTTCGGTGATGTGTTAGCTGACGGGGTAAAGGTGGCAGCGGAGAAGATTGGCAAGGGCGCCGACAAGTATGCCGTCCATGTCGGAGGGCAGGAGCTTCCAGCTCATGACCCCAAGCATTCCTTTCATTATGCCACAAGCTACAGGATGGACCCTACTCCAGGCCGCCATTTCGTCGGCTCGGAGCTGTCAGACGCCCCACATCATCCTGCCGGACTGCTACCCAAATTTGACTTAACGTCCTTTGACGGCCGCGGAGAGGCACGCAGGGTAGGCAGCAGTTTCCATCATGTCGTTGTTTGTAGCGGGATGTGTCTTTTCGTATACTGGGCTTTTCCCAATGTTGACCCTATTGCTGATTTTATGATGGCAGTTACTGGCTGGGACGTGACTAATGAAGAACTACTGAAGACGGGGGAGAGAATTGCCAATATCCGGCAGGCTTTCAATATTCGGGAAGGGCTTAACCCTCTGAAGTTCAAAGTCTCCGACAGGGTGCTGGGCAAGCCACCACTGAAATCAGGACCTCTGGCCGGGGTGACCATTGATGAGGACACCATGATCAAAGAGTATCTGACGGCCATGGATTGGGACCTCAAGACAGCCAAGCCCAGCAAAAAGAAACTGCTGGAACTGGGACTGAAAGAAGTAGCTCAGGAACTATGGCCCTAGCCGGGATAGCTCGCGCCGCAAGACAATACGACAACAATCAGTGTCTGAACTAGGATAAACAGACGCTCCTCTTGCTTATATCATCACGGTCCCGCCGTCAATATAGATAATCTGTCCGGAAATCATATCCGAGGCAGCCGAAGCTAGAAACAGGACTGCCCCCACCGGGTCGGTTGGCTGCAGACGTTGGTGAATTGACTGTTCCCCGGTGGCAATCCCGAATATTTTTTCGCTATCCGTTTGGGCTAAACTGGCTTCAGTAGCCACATATCCGGGGGCAACCGCGTTGACGTTAATGCTGGAGGGACCCAAGGCTCTGGCTAGGGCGTGGGTTAGTATGTAGACAGCTCCTTTCGTGCAGGCATATGGCAAGAAGAGCTGGGCCGCGGGGACTCTGGCAACGTTAGATGCGATATTGATGATCTTGCCTTTCCTCTGTTTTACCATCAGGGGAGCTATAGCCTTGCAGACCACCCATGTTCCTCTTACGTTCACCACAAACATCTGGTCCCACTCCTTCACCGTCCAGGCATCCCAGGGCTGGGCATTGACTCCATACCATATGGCGGCATTATTTACGAGGATATCAACTCTGCCATACTGCTGCATAACCTTTTCCGCTATCTTCTCACCGGCATCTTCATGCGATATATCGGCCTCCACGATAGCTACTTCCCCGCCCTTGGCCTTTACCTCGTTGGCAGTACCCTGAGCCCTTTTCAGATTAGTGGTTGTCAATAGCAGTTTAGCCCCCTCTTCAGCGAACTTCAGTGCGCAGGCTTTCCCCATACCGCGACTGGCCCCGGTTATGACAGCTACTTTGTCCTTTAATACTCCTGACATATCTCCCTCCTTTTAGTCTTTCAGTAAGAAGTTTGACAATTGAAAATGTTCTATAGCCTGTGGGCGGAAAAACTCAGGCCTTCACTTCCCGGCTGCCCACATAACCTTTGACATTCCCCTTCTCAACTTCACCCAAGATGGTTTTGGTGGCCAACACGGTTGTTTCCATGACGCCGCAGCCTTTTGTGAGACCCAGGAATTCCGTACTCATGTCATCGTGTGCCAAGTCCCACGCTTCTCCCAAGAACCTCCTCTGGACATCTTTGCATAGTATAGAACAGTATAGAATTGTATTTCTGGTAGTACTTGTTCAGAAGAGCATTCCGAACAGTAGTGCAATTCTCAGGGAAAGAGTCCTCATTGAAGGTCTCCCGTCGAATTCCCAAAGCCAAGCCAATCGCTAAAGCACCACTTGCTACGGCGGCACAGGTGCCATCTCCGCTCAAGCCAACACCTCCAGTAAGAATGCATATTCGGAAAAAAAGCCTGTCTTCCATATCCTTTGGGATTATCTCTAACCCTCCCCACCTCAGAGCATCAACTATTCCCAGGAGCGTACATTGGAGGCAGCCCTTGTACTTTGCTTCATACTCTATAGCCAGCTCGTTTGCTTTCTTGGTAGTCTCGCCCTTGGTCTTCTCGAGCTTGACCATGATCGTCGTGCCTCCGTTTCTGTTCTGGTTTTCAGGCATTTTAGCATGAGTAAACGGCTTTCTGTCAACGAATCGGACCGTGACGGATAGCTAGCAAATTGCCTCGGCCCCTGCTATAATCCTTTTCGCAATAGCAGCAACGCGAATGGATTATGCAGTCCAATCAAGGAGGTAATGAAGCATGGCTAAAGACTTGGTGAAGACACTAGCGGATTTAAAGGAACAAGAGGCTATCAGGATTGTCGAAGAGAGGTTGAAGGCCAAGGAAGATCCGCTCAAAATTCTGGAGGATGCCAGGAAAGGTATGGAAATCGTGGGCAAGCGTTTTGCCAACAGCGAATATTTCATACCCGACCTGGTCTACTCCGGCGAGATACTTAAATCGGTAACCGAGCTGGTCAAGCCCAAGCTAGCCAGGACAGCGCAGAGCAAGAAGTTGGGCAAGGTTGTCTTTGGCACCGTCGCCGGGGATATACACGACATCGGCAAGAACATTGTAGTCTTCATGCTCGATGTCAGCGGCTTTGAGGTCCATGACCTGGGTGTGGACGTGCCTGTGCAGAAGTTCGTCGATAAGATAAAAGAAACCGGTGCCCCTGTCGTCGGTTTAAGCGGGTTTTTGGCGCTAGCTTTTGATTCCATGAAACAAACGGTAGAAGCCATACAAGCTGCCGGGCTGAGAAACAATGTGAAGATCATGATTGGCGGCGGTCAGATGAGCGATGAGATAAAGAACTATACTGGCGCTGATGCCTATGGCAGGGACGCCATGGCTGGAGTTAGCCTGGCCAAGAAATGGATTGGTGCCAGCTGAAAATCTCCAGATAATCTACAGGAGGGAACACAATGGAAAAGCAATGGGACAAGATGACCCCGGAAGAAAAGCAAGAGACGCTGTTTGCCAGATGGATTTCACCGAAAGACCCCGAGGGGAACGACCTCAAGTTCCCAAGCCCCGAGGCTCAGAAGCTGTACAAGGAGAGAGTCACCAGGATAAAAAACGCCATACAACTAAAGAAAAAACCGGACCGCGTGCCAGTTCTGCTCATCCCGAGCTTTGCCCCCGCCTTTTATTCCGGCCTGACCCCTCACGATGTCATGTATAACTACGAGAAAATCGCCCCGGCTTGGAAGAAATTCTTTGTGGACTTTCAGCCAGACGGACACGGCCACGCCTTTGTGCCCACCCCAGGGAAGTTCCTTGACATTCTCGGCTTCAAACTATACAGGTGGCCTGACCACGGGGTGGCCAAGGACACCACCTACCAGTGCATCGAAGGCGAATACATGATGGCCGATGAATATGATGCCTTTATTCGCAATCCGCTGTATTTCTTCTACTTCACCTGGCCGTCACGGGTATTCAGCGCCTTGGAGCCTCTGGCGACGCTGCCCCCGCTCGCTGGCGTGACCGAAATATATACGGCTAGCATTCCTTTCATGCCCTACGGTATGCCCCCCGTTAAAGCCGCCCTTCAGGCTATGATGGAGGCCGGAGATGAAGCCCTGAAATGGATGGGGGCTTGCATGGCCTTCGCCGGAGAGATAACCATGGCAGGATTTCCCGCCTACCTGGCTGGTGCCACCAAGGCACCCTTTGACGTCATTGGCGACACCCTGAGGGGGACCAGAGGGGTGATGATGGATATCTACCGCCAGCCCGACAAGCTCATCGCAGCTATGGAAGCACTTACGCCCATGGAAATTCAGCTAGGGGTAGACGCGGCAAAACAGATCGGCTGTCCCCTAGTTTTTATACCCCTGCACAAGGGAGCTGATGGCTTCCTCTCCGATGAGCAGTACAAGAAGTTCTACTGGCCCTACTTAAAGAAGGTAATCTTGGGTCTGGTTGATGAGGGAGTGGTGCCGTTTATCTGGGCTGAGGGTGGTTATAACTCGCGCCTGGATATTATCCGTGACCTACCCAAAGGCAAGACGGCATGGTTGTTTGACCAGACGGATATGGTTGGCGCCAAGAAAGCACTGGACGGTATTGCCTGCGTCGGTGGCAATATGCCTATGGACTTACTGACGGTAGGCACCACCCAGCAGGCCATAGACCACACCAAGAGACTCATTGACGTTTGCGGCAAGGGTGGTGGCTATATCATGGCCAACGGTGCCTTCTTTGACAAAGTGAAGTGGGAGAATCTGAAAACGATAGTTGATACCGTTAAGGAATACGGGGTATACAAATAGCTGCCTGACGGTGTGGGGTGGTAGCCTCGGGCGGAAGAAAGGTTAGTGTGCCCGTGATTCGTGATATCTCTCTGAGCCCACAGACCGTGGAGGTGTTGCGGCGGCAGGGGTTGAAGAAACGAGCCGAAGGCTGTGCCTGCTGCAGGATTATGGAAAGCTGCCCTCATAAAGCAACAGGACGAGAAGAGAATGACTGCCTTCACCATTGATTTTGAGCCGCTAGGTCGAAGGGGAGAGTGCCAGAAGAATGAATCTCTTCTAGCTTGTTCTTGCCGGCTCGGCATGGGTATAAGCAGCATATGTGGAGGCAAGGGAACATGCCACGCATGTAAAGTGCAGGTTTCAGGCGGCGCTGTCTCCAAGCCAACGGCCAAAGAACGGGAAACATTTGACGCACAGGAACTGAAAGAAGGGTGGCGGCTAGCCTGCCAGACTTATCCCATCAGCGATTGCAGGGTAGCTGTACCGGCCGAGTCCATGACCACCCCACAGCGGCTTCAGGTGGAAGGGCTGGGCGTGAAAGTTGCCCCCGAGCCAGCAGTTCGAGCATACCGCCTGCAACTGGTAGCTCCTGACCTTTCAGCACCACAAGCGGATGCTGACCGCCTGCTTCAGACGCTAAACCGGGAGCACAAGCTACAATGCGCCAAGATTGATATTGCCGCCCTGCGCACTATCTCTAGCCAGCTGCGGTCGTGGAGGTGGAAAAGTCAGGCTGTCGTCCGCAATGCCGAGGTGATAGCCATTATCCCCTCAAAAAGCCGTCGACTGGGACTGGCCATAGACCTGGGCACCACCAAGATTGCCGGCTACTTGGTTGATCTCGACGACGGACGGACTCTAGCCGCCAGGGGGATAATGAACCCCCAAATTAGCTATGGAGAAGACATCATCAGCCGTATGACCGCTGCCGTCCACTCGCCGGACAATGCGGCGGCGTTGCAGAAACTGGTGGTTGAAGCTGTAAACGGGCTTTGCACTGACCTCTGTGCTGAGGCTGGTGCCATACCTGCAGAGATTCTGGAGGCGGTAGTCGTGGGCAATACCGCCATGCACCACCTTTTCCTCCATCTGCCCGTAAGCCAGCTCGTGCTCTCTCCCTTCGTGCCTGTTGTTTGCCGGACATTGGAGGTCAAGGCTGGCGAATTGGGGCTGAATATTGCTCCTGGGGCATACGTACACTTGCTGCCCAACATCGCCGGCTTCGTAGGTGCCGACCATGTCTCTATGTTGCTGGCAACAGATGCTTGGCAAGCAAAGGATACAGTAGTGGCTCTGGACATTGGGACAAACACCGAGGTGTCTTTGGTCCACAGAGGCAAGATAACTGCTACCTCATGTGCCTCAGGACCTGCCTTTGAAGGCGGCCACATCAAGTACGGCATGCGGGCAGCCGCAGGAGCTATTGAACGCCTGCGCATAGATGGCAATGAAGTCCAGTACCAAACTATTGACGGGGTGCCGCCGGTTGGCATCTGCGGCTCTGGCATACTCGATGCGCTGGCTCAACTTTACCTGGCTGGAGTCATAGATGAAAGCGGTAGAATGATGTACGACCACCCGCGTGTTCGCACCTACAGAGGACAGCACGAGTTTATATTGGTCGGCAAGGAGAAACGGAAAGGGAGGCCAGCCATCACTATCACCCAACATGACGTGAGAGAATTGCAGCTGGCCAAAGCCGCCATTCGCACCGGTATCCAGATACTTCTGGAAACGAGCGGCTGTGCTGAGGACGATATCAAGCAGGTGGTAATTGCTGGCGCTTTTGGTACCTACATTGATATATCCAGTGCCGTGGCAATCGGCATGCTTCCGTCGCTACCCCTGGCACGTTTCCGTCAGGTGGGCAACGCCGCCGGTATGGGAGCCAAGCTGGCTCTGATTTCCCTTGGATCTCGGGCTAGGGCACAGGCTGTCGCCTCCAGAGTTAGCTATATTGAACTAGCTAACAGTCCTAGCTTTCAGCCAACGTTTATGCGGGCGGGCTATCTGGGAAGATTTCGGATTGTAGATGGCAGAAGGGAGACGATTGTGTGATGAGCGTGTTAGAATCTTGCCAAAGAGGTCCCGAATGAGAGCAATTTCCCCTGTCGTTTCCACTATCTGGCTAAGAAAGAATATTGGCGCTCCAAAACTGGTTATGATTGATATCAGGAGCAGCGAGGAGTATGACGGCGGTCATATTCCCCAGGCAATTAATATCCCTTTTCCGTCGTGGGCAGTGACAAGGAATGACCTTCTTCTTGAGTTGCCAGAAGTTGGCGAGCTGTCTAAAGCCATTGGCTTCGCCGGCATAGAAAGTAATTCCAACGTAGTTGTTGTTAATAAAACAGATACCCCGTTTAACCTTGCTGATGCTACCAGGGTAGCCTGTACGCTCCTATATGGAGGGGTTAAAAACGTGGCTGTTCTCAATGGGGGACAGAACAAGTGGGTAAGAGAGAAGAAACCGGTATCCAAGGAAAGCATTCAACCAACGCCGGTAGCTTATAGAGCCAAACTAAACAAGGCAATGTTTGTCTCCAAGGATTATGTTGAAAAAAGGGGCGGAAAATCCGCCGTCGTTGTCGATGCCAGAGCCCCTACCGATTTCTTCGGTGTAACCCAGGACCTTTTCACGGAAAGGGCCGGGCATATTCCGGGTGCTACTTGTTTGCCCGCTCCCTGGATCTGGACGGAAAAGGGAACTTACAGGAATATTAGAGAGCTTAGAGGAATGGCCCTGGGGATAGTTGGCCGGGATAGGTCCAGAGAAGTCATTGTCTATTGTGGTGTTGGCGGGTATTCCAGTGCCTGGTGGTTTGTGCTAACCGAGTTACTTGGGTATATAGATGTAAAGATATACGACGGCTCGGCCCAGGAGTGGACGAGAGACCCGGAAGCACGTGTAGTCAGATACAGGTGGGATTAAGTATGCAGCCGCCTGTTCCTGGCAGCAGTAGATCGTGTATGGCAAAGTGAAATACATTATGAACACCAGAGTGTCGAGTTCTGCGAAAGAAGTAATCATTGGCGATAATCAACCCGCAGTGCTTATTGGCGAGCGTATCAACCCCACGGGCAAGAAGAACCTAGCTGAGGCCCTCAAGGCTGGCGATCTGGAGATCGTACGCAGAGAAGCGCTGGCTCAAGTACAAGCCGGGGCAGACATTCTCGATGTCAACGTGGGGACATTTGGCGTCGACGAGGTGACCCTGCTGCCCAAAGCAGTCCAAACGGTGATGGACGCAGTGGATGTCCCCCTCTGCCTTGATAGTTCTAACCCGAACGCCCTCGAGGCGGCACTCAAGACATATAAGGGTAAGCCGCTGGTTAACTCAGTTACCGGTGAAGAGCACTCCCTTAAGAAAATCCTGCCCCTCATCAAGGAATACGGGGCTGCCGTCATCGGTCTGGTACAGGATGATGAGGGTATTCCCAAGGATGCTGAGCGAAGAGTGCGGATTGCCCACAAGATAGTGGAGAAGGTTGAGGCCGAAGGGATACCTCGCGAAGACTTGGTCATTGATTGCCTGGCTTTCGCGGTAGGGGCTGAACCTGCCTCCGGAATGGCAGTCATGGAAGCGATCCGGCGGATCAAGGCCGAACTTGGGGTGAACATGACAATGGGCGCCAGCAACGTATCTTTTGGCTTGCCCGATCGCGAACTGCTCAATAATGCCTTCGTTGTCATGGCTGTCGCCGCCGGCGCTACCTGTCTGATTGTGGATGTGGCTAAGGTGCGCCCAATTATTTTGGCGGCCGACCTTGTGCTGGGCCGTGACAAGCGCGCCCGACGCTATGTTGAGGCCTATCGGCAACGCCCGAAGCTGGATAGATAGCAAGAATCAAATCACAGAGAGGTAACAATGAAGAACAAAAGAATGCTGCTGCCAGCCCTGCTCGTTATATTCCTGTTCTTCAGTTTGATTCCTTCTGCTTCGGTAGCGGGAAGTTCTACAATGGCACGGAGCGTGGCCTCCGTTGTGGGTCTAGGGCAAGCGACGCCCATGGTCGCTGCAGGGTATGCGCACACGGTGGGGCTCAAAGCTGACGGCACCGTAATCGCCGTGGGCGAGAACTTGTTTGGGCAGTGCAATGTCGGCGGCTGGACAGATATGGTTCAGGTCGCCGCGGGCAGCCAGCACACAGTGGGGCTTAGGGCCAACGGCACTGTGGCCGCCATGGGATATAGCGACGGCGGCCAATGTAATGTTGGCAACTGGACGGATATCACCCAGGTCGCCGCAGGCTATGACCAGACGTTGGGGCTCAAGGCAGACGGTACTGTACTAGCCGTGGGAGGCATTGCCGTCGGCAGCTGGACGGATATTGTCCAGGTCGCGGCGGGCTTTGGCCACACGGTGGGGCTCAAAGCGGACGGTACTGTGGTCGCCGTGGGATACCAAGGCCTAGGACAGAGTGATGTCGGCGACTGGGGGAACATCGTCCAGGTGGCCGCCGGTAGCTATCACACGGTAGGGGTTGAGGCAGACGGCACGGTTGTCGCCGTGGGAGACAATGCCTACGGCCAGTGCAATGTGGGAAACTGGGCCGGCGTCATTCAGGTCGCAGCAGGTTATGAATACACGGTGGGGCTTAGAGCCGACGGTACCGTGGTTGCCGTGGGAAAGAACGATCAGGGGCAGTGCGATGTCGGGAACTGGACAGATATCATCCAGATTGGCGCGGGTGCCTGGCACACGGTAGGGCTCAAGAACGACGGCACCGTGGTCGCCGCGGGAAGAAGCTATTACGGGCAATGTGACGTCAGCGGCTGGACGGATATCAGTCAGATCACCGCAAACACTATGCACACGGTAGGACGTAAGGACATCGGGTCCGTGGTGGCCGTGGGTTGGAATGACTACGGACAATGCAATGTCGGGGACTGGACCGATATCATCGAGGTCGCCGCAGGCTACCATCACACGGTGGGGCTTAAAGCCGACGGTACCGTAGTCGCTGTGGGAGAAAATTCCTATGGACAGTGCAGTGTCGGCAATTGGACAGACGTCACCGGGGTCGTTGCCGGGGGGGCGCACACGATTGGGGTCAAGGCCGACGGCACCGTGATCGCCGTTGGTTGGAATGGCTACGGACAGTGTAATGTGGGCAACTGGACGGATATCGTTGGGGTCGCTGCGGGCACCCGTCATACGGTGGGCCTTAAGAGCGACAACACCGTGGTTGCTGTGGGGGATAGTGAGTATGGGCAGTGTGTTGTCGGCGGCTGGACGAACATCACTCAGATCGCGGCAGCGGGTTTCAACACGGTGGGGTGTAGAGCCGATGGCACCGCAACTGCCACAGGACTGGCGTTATCTGGGCAATGCGATGTGGGCGACTGGACAGATATTACCCAGGTCGCCACAAGCGGTTCTCACACGGTGGGGCTTGAAGCCGACGGCACAGTAATCGCAGTAGGAAGCGACGCCGGTGGACGGTACGCCATCAATAGCTGGACTGATACAACCCAGGTCGCCGCAGGCAGCTATCACACGGTCGGGCTCAGGGACGATGGCACGGTGGTCGCTGCAGGCCCTGAGATGGAGCTTGCCAAATGGAATCTGGGAGTTGTTGAGCATACCATAACCATCTCCAGTACGGCCGGCGGTTCCATTGACACCCCTGGCGATGGCACGTTTACCTACAATGCCGGGATGATAGTTCGCCTAATCGCCAGACCCGAGAAAGGCTACCGCTTTGTTAAGTGGACTGGTGATGTGGGCACGGTCGCCAATGTCAACGGCGCCACGACCGTCTTCGCCATGCACGGCGACTACACTATAACAGCCAATTTTGCGCTCAACTGGCCGCTAATCGGCGGGATTATGGCAGGAGCGGTGGTGGCAGCCGGACTGACGATTTTCTTGGTGCGTAGAAGGAGAGCCGCCGCGAAGAAGAAACAGAGCCGAAGGAGAGCTGCCCGGAAAAAACATTGATTTGAGTTTTCAGCACATACCAGCCCGGACTCTGAATGGTACAAGCGTCAATTCGGTTCTCCTCTTTACTTGGCTT
>Ga0224495_10001055_pt1 | contig 20346 bp, 21 predicted proteins | sample SF_Jul11_sed_USG_FD_168128 | JGI IMG/M metagenome (GOLD analysis project Ga0224495, IMG submission 168128) | Sediment microbial communities from San Francisco Bay, California, United States - SF_Jul11_sed_USGS_4_1 | ecosystem: Environmental > Aquatic > Marine > Sediment | place: USA: California...
CCACTTGTCAAAATCTACTGTCATGTATCCGGTTGTTGTAATGATTGATACAACAGTAAAAGAGGCGTCTCTATAAATAGTAAAAAGATTATTGTATCCGCCTTGAAAATAAAGGTTAATTCCGATTGTAATTATTGCTAAAAAAATAAGACCTATATAAAATCTGAATTCACTATCTTTGAAATAAATAAACAAATCACCTTTTAAAATTGCTTTATAATGAAGAGCAAAGTTAACTCCGCAAAATGCCATAAAAAATGTTATAATTTGTTCGTACGTAAAAGCCATACCTGGATTGCTTTTTGAGTATTGTCCAACAGAGCTGTTGAAAGGAGAGAAGCCACCAGTACCTACGGATCCAAATGTGTGGCATAAGGATTCAAAAAAATTCATTCCGGTTCCCCATAACAGGAAAGTTTGAATAACTGTTACCAGGGTATATACAAGATAAAGCATGCGTGCAGTGTGGCCAATTTGAGGTAAAAGTTTTTCGACTGTTGGTCCGGTAGCTTCTGCTTTGAATAGCTGCATACCACCGACTCCAAGGGCCGGTAAGATTGCTAATGATAATACAATAATCCCCATTCCACCGAGCCAGTGGGTGAAGGATCGCCATAATAGTGCTGCATGGCCCAGTTTTTCTATATCAGATAAAATAGAAGCTCCTGTTGTTGTGAACCCACTCATACTTTCAAAGTAGGCATCTACCAGTGAGGGAATAGATCCTGATAGATATAAAGGAAGTGAACCAAAAAAAGCCATTACAATCCAGATTAGACCTGTAATTGCAAAGCCTTCACGTATGGTAACATCATCCTCACTAACATTTCCCCCCCACCAGACCATTAATATTCCGGTGATGAATGTAATAGCAAAGCTGCTGAAAAAAGAGTTGTATTCATTTTCTTGTGGATACAAAAAATAAGCAATTAAATAAAAAATAAAAATAAAAGCAGAAAGAACTACTAATAATGTTCCCAAAATTGTTGAAACTGCCCTAAAGTTCATTAATTATCCTTAAAAAGGTTTTGTATATCGCTTATTGCAGATTTCAAACAAAAAATAACGAGATGATCATCAGATTTTATGATAGCGTCTCCTCGGGGAACAATAATTTCTTCCTGACGGAATATAAAGGCAATAATAGCATTTGCTGGAAAGCGGATATCTCTTAGTTGCTGATTAACCATTAAACTCTGCTGTGGGACAACAAATTCAAGAATTTCAGCATCATGACCTTTAGCAGATAGTACATCATATACATTTTTTCTAAGAGCTTTTAGTACATCTTCTACAATAAGTGATTTTGGACTAACAGCTGCATCAATATCAAGATATTGTATTAAATGAGAATAGATACTGCTTTGAGCCATTGCAATGGTACGGGCCATGGTATCTTCTTTGATGACTAGAGAAGAAAGCACATTTTCATCTTCATCGGGACTAATTGCAATAAAAATAGATTGCCGGTCCATTCCTTCCTGTTTTAAAGATTCAATATCCTGTGCATTCATAAAAAGCACATTGATTTTAGGGTTTAATGTTTCGCTTGCAATATATGCGCCTTTTTTTGTTTTTTCAATTAAAAATATTTTTTTGTCATTATATTTTTTTTGCAGATGTTCTGCCAGATTATGGGATAATATAGATCCACCGAGAATAAATATTCGATTAAATTCTGTTACAATTTTAGGATCAAAAAGATAACTGATTCCGCTGAAACTGTTGCGCTTGCCAGCAAGATATAATAGGTCTCCTTCTTTGATTTTATAATCACCTCTTGGAATAATCATTTGTGATGAGTTATGGTCCGCAGTCTTGAATTTGTCTAAAATTTTGTTTGTATAATTCATTGTTTGATTTTCACCAGTGTTAATGGCAACCACCAGAATATGTTCAAATATAGGTACATCTCTGATTCCGATTAACCTGCGGCCGATAAGCAGTGAGTTGGCTTTTACTTTGTATCCAACAATTTGTACAAGATCATTATTGAGAAAAACTGTATCAATTGCCCCAGGATTTTCTATTAAATGGTCTATTTCTTCAATAGTTAAAATATCTTGATTAAATAAAACTTCAATGCCCATTTTTTTCCAAAACTGGTTATTAAAATAACTGTTATTATCAACCTTGTAAAATGGTTTACGAACACGTGCTATTTTTGTTTCGCATCCAAAGGCCTGAGCAATATTACAGGCAATAAGATTTGTTTCATCCGAGTCTGTAACGGCAACAAAAAGGTCTTTATTACTTAGATTAATTTCTTCATATATTTTCGGGTTACATCCATTTCCAACAATACTGGCAACATCGGCAATTTCTCTGGATTTAACGACCATCTCTTCGTTTTCATCAATTAATACAACATTATAGCCTTCTTCGGCAAGTCTCTCCATAATATGGATTCCAACCTGGCCGGCTCCAACGATGACTACCCGGTCTTTTATGTTTTTATTTTCGGTGTCATTTTTCTTTGAAGAAAAACTTTGAAAATATTTTCCGGAAAAGAGATTCATTTGATTTAACTGTTGTGCCTTCGGATAAGCTCTTCGTTTATCATATCCAGTGTAAGGTTACGTGCATGTAATGATACAATAAAATGATAAAGTAGATCCGCTGCTTCACTAATGGCAAGAGAATCATTGTCATTTTTAGCTGCAATAATATACTCAACTGATTCTTCGCCCACTTTTTGTAAAATTTTATCCAGACCATTGGCAAACAGGGTTGCAGTATAAGATTTGGAATCAGGAGAGTTTTTACGTTCTGAAATAATATTTTCTAGTGTAGAGATAAAGTTTTTTTTATTTGAATTCATAATATTGATTCTAAATTTGACTTATTGGACATTTTTTTCTTGTAATTAGCGTTTCAATCATTTTTTATTTTATTTTCAATTTTTAAATTCACCATTTTTAAAGAATATTTTCTTGACCACGATCACTTTTAAATTACAATAGTTTTAATTAATATGAATTTTCAATATGAAATATTAACTCGATTTAATGATCTGGATTCGCAATCTCATGTAAACAGTGCCTATTATGAAGTATATTCATCAGAGGCACAGTTTTATATATTATCAAAATTGGGTTATTCTTTTCAGGTATTATTACAGAAACGTTTGTCAGTTAGACCTCAATATGCTCAAATCCAATTTATTCAACAACAATTGCCACAAAAAAAGCTTTTTATATCTACGAATCTTGGATTTGAAAATAAGAATTTAATTTGGGAGCATATATTTTTTGATAATGAGGAAAAAAAAATATGCGTTTACCATGTTGTCAATTCCATTGTAGATAAAGATAAAAATTTTGTTATTCCCGAAAATTTAAAGCCCAAAAAAGTTGAAATATTTTCGATTTCATCTTTCTCAAATAATTGTAAACAATCTTTAATGGAGCATACTGTTCGTCATATAGATCTTGATGGTTTCCGAAATGTTTCCACAATAAATGTATGGCGATTGAATGAAGAGGCTCGCTGGTTATTTTTTAAAGAAGTCAATCTTCCTTTTCAAATCTTATTTGAACAAAACTACTCTTTTTTCTGGATTGATGGAATATATAAATACTATGATTTTCCAAAGCTTGATGAAAAAATAAATATAAAATCATGGATAGAAAAAATAAAAGGTGCAAGAATATTAATACGTCAGGATGCATTTGATAAAGAGAACAAAAAAATGCTTTATTCAACGTTGAGTGAATTTGTAACAGTAGATTTGGCCCGGTTAAGGGCTGTGCGAATTCCAGAATATTTTAAAGAGTCTTTTATCCATTATACCGAATATAAATTATAAATGAATGTATTTTTTTACACCAGACAAATAACCGATTTTCTTTTGCTTTCCGTTTTTTGGATTGTTTATTTATTTATATATTTTTCTGATAATATGATTTCAGGTTTTATCGTATCGAGTGTAATAGTTGTTCATCTGGTTTTATACATTACCAGGGGTATTTATAAAAGTAATTGGAAATATCTGAATTTATTTTATTTCAAGATTATCAGTATTGTTAATTTGTTCATGTTTTTCAGTATACATTTTTATATGTATATTCAAAGTTCAGTACCATTTTCAATAATTGATTTTGTTAAAATTATAATTGGTTATCTTGCGCTTTCTATGCTTGTTTCCATAAATAGATTAAGCTGGTTTTACAAGCTTAATCAGGAGTTCATGAGAAAAAAAACAGGAGAAAGATCTGTAATTATTTATGGTGCGGGTAGTGTAACCATGCATTTACTTCAGGATTTAAGTACAGACGATTTAATTGGAAAATATCATATTACAGCAATTGTAGATAATGATCTGTCTAAATGTGGAAGTTATATGGGGCCATATCGGATAAAAAGTGCAGCAAATATTGCCCAATTGGTGGAGAAATATCAAACAAAAGAAATATGGCTAACAATGCCTGCAAACAATGTGACAATGCAAAAGATTTTTTCTCAATTACAAAGTTATTCGATTCAATATAAACTTGTTCCTAGAAAATTTGAGCAGATAGTTCCGGATATTCGTTCTTTACGAATTGAAGATTTGATACAACGAAACGAAATTAAATTGTCTCAGGATCCTATAAATAATATATTTAGTGGAAAACGAGTGTTAATAACAGGAGCAGCAGGATCAATCGGATCAGAAATTGCCAATCAGGTTTTAAAGTTTCCTATCAAGAGGTTGACCCTTGTAGATCAAAGTGAGTTTGGAATTTATAATCTGGAGAATCGGTATGCGAATTACGATTATGTGAATTCATTAATATGTGATATTGGCAATAAAGAAAGGGTTCTAGAAATTATTGAAAATGAAAAGCCTCAAATTATTTTTCATGCTGCTGCCTACAAACATGTCCCTATTCTTGAAAAAAATTTTAAAGAAGCTATTAATACAAATATTATTGGAACCTACAATTTATTAAGTAGTATTGCTGAATATTCAAATAAAAATCAATCAGGTGTTCCTGTTTTATTGGTAAACATTTCAACAGATAAGGCGGTATCTCCTGAAAATATTATGGGCCTGACCAAAAGAGTTTCAGAATTGATTGTTTATAATATGATGAGTGAAATTTACCAGGGTCAGACAGTTTCTGTTCGTTTTGGAAATGTTTTGGGATCATCAGGTTCTGTTGTACCTTTATTCTGGGAGCAGATTCAAAAAGGCGGTCCTTTAACGGTAACCCATCCGGAAATGGAGCGGTTTTTTATGACAATACCAGAGGCAGTAAACCTGGTTTTGCATGCACTAGATATTACCAATGGAGCAGATGTATTGGCTTTGGATATGGGTAAGCCAGTTAAGATTGTTGAGCTGGCAGAAAGACTGATACTACTTTCCGGTAATACGCCTAATAAAGATATAAAAATTGAATTTACAGGAATGCGAGCAGGAGAGAAGCTTAAAGAAGAACTATTTTGGACCAAAAACAGCGTTAGAACGCAAAACCCATATATATTCAGATCAACACAAGAGCTTAAAAAAATAGATTTAAAAAAATTAATTCAGGATATAAATGAAGTTATTAATGAGAAACAATCCCTGAACTGGTGGAAATCATATTTGAATCAGTTTATTTAAAAATTGTTTCGTGTAGATTTCAATTTGTTGAATTGAATTTCCTTTTGAAAAAAAATCACTGATAACAGCGTAATAGATATTATTTTTATGGGGCAGCAGCTCTACATTTTTTTCTGAAATTCCACCAATTAAAACAATATTTTTTTTCCATAATTTTTGTACTTCTGGTAGCAAAGATAAATTTATAGAAACTTCAGATTTTGTTTTACTTGGAAACATAGCTCCAAATCCAATATAATCAGGTTGAGCTTTTTCTTTCATCAGGTGATTTAATTCTCCAAGTGTATGAATTGACTTACCAAACGGTAATCTACTCTTAATGTTCTGGGTATCCTGTCCAATGTGAAAGGGCAAATTATACTTTTCAGCAATGGAGTAGTGGTCATTTATAATTAAATATCCTTTATGTTTTTCAACCAGATTAATTAAATTTAAAACTGTTTTTTCAATTTCATCAGGTTTTGAAAGTTTATCGCGATATTGTACTATTTTACCACCACCAGTAAAATATCCTTTAACAAAATTATCAATTGTTATACTGTATTTTTGGCAGGTTTCAAAATCAGCAATTGCATATAGTTTTTCTTTAAAATTTAAAGTTTGCATATGATAATGTTTTTTCGAATAATTATTGACAATTTATGAAAATTATAAATTATTATTTAAATGTATTCGGTTGATTGTCAAATGTTTTTAATTTTTTGTTTTTCATATTTAATTGGCTCTTTTCCAACAGCATTTCTTATTGGAAAGAGCAAAAATATCGATATTCGGCGTTATGGCTCAGGTAATGTCGGTGCAACCAATAGTGCCCGGGTTCTAGGTAAAAAAATTGCACTGGCCGTGTTATTGATAGATATTTTAAAAGGATTTTTGCCTCTTTATTTATCAAATATTTATTTTTCGGAACTTGATAAAAAAGAGATATATATTCTTATCGCAGGTTTTAGTGTTTTAACTGGACATATTTTCCCATTATGGCTTCGTTTTAAAGGGGGCAAGGGTGTTGCTACCATGAGTGGTGTATTAATGGCTCTTTCTCCTTTGCAATTAGGTTTTGCTTTAGCTATTTTTGTAATTGTTTTAATTTTAAGCAAAATGGTTTCTATGGCCTCTATTGTATCAGTATTTTCTATGATCTTTACTTTTTTCTTAAGTTTTTCCTATGAGGAGAGTTATCTGATACTGTATTTTTATTGTTGTTCATTTGTGTTGATACTTTTTGCTCACAAAGGCAATATTAAAAGAATATTCTCAGGTACTGAATCGAAAGTTGGGCATAACTTTTTTCAAAAAGTAAATCCTTAATAAATGTCGGATATTTGTCATTTTTAATAAATTTTTGCTTAAATTTGTAGGCATTTTCAGTCTTATTCGTTATATTCCTTCTACTCATGTTCAGGTATAAAAACCTGACTTAAAGTAGAGGTAGCTTTAAAGAGCTACATCTCCTTCCTCCTTTCTCAAACACTTACTGGGGCCAATGGCCCCTTTTTTTTTATTTGTTGTTTATTTATTTTTTCCTTTCCACTTGATTTCATACAGATCTTTGCGCCGATCTCTTAAATTTTTTACACTGCCATACATATTAATTTCTTTTAGCAAATGAAGGTCAAGATCTGCGATTAAAATCATTTCAGTATTGGCGGTGGCCTCTGCTTTTATAGTATTTGTAGGAAAAGAAAAATCAGATGGCGTAAAAACTGCAGACTGGGCGAATTGAATATCCATATTACTCACTTTGGGTAGATTACCAACACAGCCAGCAATGGCAACATAGCATTCATTTTCTATTGCTCTGGATTGTGCGCAATGACGAACGCGGTTATAGCCATTTTGCGTGTCTGTCAAAAAGGGAACAAATAATATCTGCATACCTTTATCTGCCAGAACCCTTGCAAGTTCTGGAAATTCTACATCATAGCAGATTAAAATTCCGACTTTACCCGCATCCGTTTGAAATATATTAAGATCATGCCCACCTGACATACCGTATGAGCTTAATTCAGATGGAGTTATATGTAATTTTTTACATTCATCAATTTTGCCATCACGATGATATAAATATGATACATTGTAGATTTTTTCCCGCTCAACTACGGGCATACTTCCGCCAATTATATTTACATTGTAGGTAATAGCAAATTGCTTGAATTTGGATTTTATAGATTCTGTATATGATGCAAGGGCTCTAATGGACTGTACGGGTCCTAAATGATTTGATTCTGCCATAAGAGGGGCGTTAAAAAATTCCGGGAATACAACGAAGTCACAATTATAAGCTGCTACCGCATCAACAAAATACTCAATTTGCTCAATCATTGCTTCAAGTGATGAAAATAATCTCATTTGCCACTGCACTACTCCAATGCGGACAATAGATTTCTGGGTAATCAAAATTTCAGGTGAGTAATAAATATTGTTCCATTCAAGAAGGGCAGCAAAATCCCGTGATTCTGTATCTCCGGGAATATAGTTTGTAAGTACTTTTCTTACATGAAACTCATTAGAAAGTTGAAAGGTGAGTACAGGATCATATATTTCTTTCATTTTAACTTTTTCAATATATTCCTTCGGTGATATATCTGAGGCAACGTTGGAATAACCAGGAATTCTGCCACCAAAAATGACAGCACGTAAATTCAGGTTTTCACATAGCTCTTTTCTTGCAGCATAAAGACGACGGCCTAACCTCATGCCTCGATATTTGGGATGTACAAAAACATCAATTCCATATAAAACATCCCCATCAGGATCATGGGTGGAAAAAGTGCTGTTATCAGTTATTTGATTATATGTGTGCATATCACCAAATTTAGAATAATCAACTATAATAGCAAGTGCACTTGCAGCTATTTTTCCGTTAACAAGAATGCACAATTGTCCTTCAGGAAAAATGTTGAGTAATTTTTTAATATGTTCTGGTTGCCAATGGGCATTGCTTAGTCCGGAGTAAGACTCGATAGAAGCCTGTTTTAAAGCTATATAGTCTTCAAATTTTAAATTCCTAAGTATTATATTCATATATACATATATATTATTGATGATATTTAATCAAATGCTTTAATACGAAAATTTTTAAAGGAAGCAAAATGCAAAAAATCATTGACCGCTTAATCACCCGATGTAGTTCCGCCGAATGGTAAAAAGTCCCTTTACAAAAAAAGAACTTGAAGAATTTATAAACCTTTTACAGGAAAAAAGAACTCGTTTACTGAAAGAGGTGGCGCAGCAATCAGAAGAAGTAATTTCAGAAAAACTTGATGAGCCGGGTGATTTGGTTGATATGGCTACAGAATTACTTGATCAGGAACTGAATTTAAGCTTAACGACTGCTGAAGTAAATTCATTGAAAGAAATAAATGAAGCTTTTGATAGAATTGAAAATGGCACTTATGGTATTTGTATTGATTCAGGTGAAGTAATCAGTAAAATAAGATTAAAGGCTATGCCTGAAGCAAAAAGAACTCTTGAAGCTCAGGAAAAATATGACAAGAAAATGAAAGATTTAAAGAAGAAAGGCTTAAGCATGTAATATGCAAATTTCTCATTATCCTGATTATTTAAATATACTTGAAGATCTCAAAAATTATTTCAAAAACTGTGACATTACGCAAACGATCTGGCAACGTGAGAACGAGCCAGATCCACTAACAATTAATTTATCTTTTAATCCTCAAATTTCAGAAACAATTTTTGAGAATTATGCAGATAAAACAGTATGTACGTTGTGTTCGAGGCGAATTGGATATAAGCCAGGTCAATTTAGTGAAAACAGATCAACTTTACCCTATTTAATATTATTACACAACTCGTTTATTCTTTCCAGTGAGTCTTATTTTGATGATAGCAGTGAAAATAACCTGTTTAAAAAAATGATTCAATCTATTTTTGAAAAAGATCCCTCTCAGTTTTTAGTCAGAGAAATAATCAAGTGTTATTTTGGTCAGAAAGATGAATTTGATCAGACTAATATACAAAATTGTATTAAACATATTGAAGCGGATATTTTAAAAAACAAAATAAAAGGCATACTGGTTATAGGTCAGGCTTCAAAATTTCTGGCGCAAATATTGAACAAACCCCTGAGTTCATTAGTTAATAAAAAAATTTCTTTTTTAAATATTCCTACTATGATTTGTCCAGGGCCAAACCGTATTGTGTTTATGCATAAAAATAATTATAGTAAAGAAAAAATTGAGGAAGAAAAAAGTAGTATAAAACAGATTCTTTTAAATTTTAAATTGCAAATAATAGATATTAACAATTAATATATGGAGACGGCGGGAGTCGAACCCGCGTCCTGTCATCCGCACAAAAGCTTTCTACATGTTTAGTTCACAATAATTTTTCGTAGATCTGTTGACCGTGAACCTCAACATAACCTCTTATCAGAATTTTACATAACGAAACTTATCTGAATACATTTCGCAGGGCCTCTGAAGTTTTACCAGCTAGTTAATCAGAGACAATTAATTTAGCCAGTGCAAGCGCAATTAAGCAGCTAATGCGTAATCTACATTGTTGGCATTTATAACCGTTTCCCTTTTTAGAAGAGGATACTTCACATGCTTTTCTTTCAAACGTCAATAACAGTCGAAACCTTGTCGTCCCCTGTTTTTATTATTATAATAAAAAGTTGTATATTTGACTACAATTTAATATAATACTTTTAATATATGGTAAAATATATTAAAAACTGGGTGTTTTTATCATTCATATTTTTTATTGCTTTTCAATGTCAAAATAAGAATACCGGTCAAAAAAAATCTACAGGATTTCATCCTTCATTGCCTGCTGGTTCAGAACTTGTAACCGTGCAAAATGGAACTCTTGAGTTAATTTCGTTAAACAGTTTACCCGTAAATCCAAATTTGACACCGGCAACCGGGTCGGTCTCTGGTACTGTATATTATGATTTTGTACCGGTTGTGGGTAACAGTGCAGCACTTACATCTTATTTAAATTATTCCGGAAAAATTTTTAAACCGGTCAGAAGAGCTAGAGTAATCTTATTTAATCAAAACGATCAAATATTATCTGAAACCCAGACTAATGACAGCGGAAGTTTTTTATTTAATAATATTACTGGAAATAATTTATATATGATTGTTCTTGCCGCTTCACAAAGTTCTTTGTATGCACCAGATATGATAGCACCGGATTTTTGCAATGGAGGTTCCTGGGATATTTCAGTAAGAGACAATATTTTTACCAATAGTGTCTATTCTGTAAAATATTATGGAGTAGAAGTAAATCAGTCTACAACTATTAATATACCGTTAAATGGTGCTGATGATACCATTGTCGGTAGAATTTCTGCACCGTTTGCAATCCTGGATACAGCATTAAGTGAGGTTGAGTTGATTTGTCAAGGAAACAGTGCCCTGATTTATCCAAGGGTAGAAATACGCTGGAGTACTTACAATTCACCTTCAACCAATTATGATCCTTCAACAGGTCAAATTGTCACATCGCATTATATGAAAACAAACAGCACTCCTGTTGTATATTTACTGGGCCATAAAAATGTAGATATTGATGAATATGATTCTCATGTAGTTGCTCATGAGTTTGCTCATTATATCGAAGATAATTTATTTAGAAAAGATAGTATTGGGGGTATGCATCAACTGGATGATTCCCTTTTTTCTACTGTTGCATTCAGTGAGGGCTATTCTAATGCAATTGCAGCCATGGTGTTAAATGATCCTGTATACAAAGATTCTTCTGGGGTAAATGAAGCAAGTGGATTCAGTCTTCCGATTCATATAATTTTTAATAATACAAATTTATATAGTAACTATAGTGAATTAAGTACTCAGTATCTTTTATGGCATTTATATGAAAACCGTGATACTGTTTTAAATTCCGGTTTGTTTGATAAAATATATAATATATTGACTCAGTTTAAAAACATTTCTGCCCTAACAACTTTGCAGACATTTGCTGCACTTTATAAAGAATCAAATGGTGGATTTTCAGAAAATTTATCAGTTTTGTGGGGTGATATACGGAATGATTATAACTCTCTTTGTGCAGGTATCTGCAATAATGTAGCAGATCTTAAAGATTTATATGATTCAGATAATGATAACGGAATTTTTTATGCAAATAGTGCAAACCCTCTTCATTACCCTCCTTTATCGGACACCTTGAAAACTGCAGAGTTCTGGAGTATGTATAAATTACTTGTCCCCGGAAATGCATATTCAGCGGGACATGAACAAATTGATTCTGGTAGTTTTACTGTTAATGGCCAGGGATTTGGATCCCATAATATATATCCTTACAATAAAAATGGAAGTAACCGCGTATATTTATTAAAAGGAGATGGTTTTTCGCATACTATATCCGTATCAGGTGTAAATTTTTTATGTAATACAGATATTCTCGATATGGAAGTTTTACATAATGGACTTTTAACAAGTGAAGATATTGGAGCGACAGGCTGCCCGGTTCTATCAATTTCAACCCAGGCAGGAAGTGATTATATTATTGTAATATATTTATCTGTTGCCGCACCGATTTCTAACTTGAATTCGGTGTTTAATTATAGTGTATCAATAAATTAAATTTTACAGGAGTATAGTGTGATTGAAAAAAAGAAAAATACAACATTTTTATGGACCTTGGCAGGTTTGATAACCATTAGTTCAGTTATGGCAATTCTGACCGTATATGTCAGATTAAAAATTATGCCTCATATGGAAGAGATACAGAAAAAAGCGCTGAATGCACCTGCGGGAAAGCCGGAAATTATTGATATTGTTGTTGATAACTCTGGTTTTATACCATCCGATAAAATAGTTTCTGTTCATTTAAAAGTTCTTCCTTTGCGTCCTTGTACGAGTATGTCGGTAAAGTCTTCTACATATGGAGATATAAGTTTATTTGGTCAAAAAGAGATGATATTCAAGGATTGCTCGAAGGCAGATGTTGATCTGGCTGTGAAAATGGAAAAAGATAGATCTGGTTATATTATAGTAAATGCACGGTATGTTGGCGAGGGTACAACATGGGATGCCAATAGAACTATTTTATATTATACCAGTGAAAAAAAAGGTGAGCAACCTGAAGTGAAGAAAAGTTTACCTGTAAAGCTCTAAAACTAAAAAAAAATATTATCATTTGGAAAGAACAGAGATCTGCTGGCCGATTATATATTATAAGGAGCAATTATGAGTTATAACATAAATAAATTTTTTATCAGTCTGTTCTTGTTTTTTCCTTTTTATATAGGGGCTCTTGATAAATTGCCACGGGAGCTCGCCTATGCGCAGGAAATGTTGATAAAGGCGTTTGTGGAATCGGGCTATGGTGATGTGGAAGTTGATGACCTTCATAAAAAAATAGAATCCATGTTACCGTTATTGAATGAGGAAATGAAAATAGTATCAGATACTAATAAAGTTGTTTTAAATGTAGGCTCAGGGGAATCTTTCAGGGTATCAGGTGAAAGATATATTTTTACGGGTGTTGCAGAGATATATAAAACCGGTAACAAACTTGATAAAATAGTGTTAATATATGAAAGGTTAAATGCTAATTCTGATTATTATAAAATGGAAAAAAGAATTTTAACTAATTCGACTCCTTTATATGTCGATGGTTCCGTCGATAAAAATGATGATTTAATGATAGCCTATGAAGAGAAGACAAGTGTCAATGGGGACTATAAACCAGTCAGTGAATATAATTTTCCCAATATAGATATGCATGAATTTAAAATGCAGCTATTTAATTCGTATAAGCAATATTTACGTAAAACTGCTGCATCCCTAGATGAGAGTATTCAATCGTATAATACAAGAAAAAGATTTAATATTATAAAAATTGCCGAATTTCAATAAAAAACAGATGATATATTTTTGCTGAACTCAATTTATGCAGCTTTGTTAGCTGTAGCCTTGACGATTACAACAAAATATTATATAAAGACTGAGCTTAAAAGTTATTTACTTTTATTTATTTTTTTATCCACTTTTTCTGTTTATATAATAAATAATTTTTTTGTTCAATACCGACATTTTAAAAATAATATTACACTGTTTCTTCAAAAATATTTAATTCAATTTCTCATTCTTTTATTTTCACTATTAATAATGATTGAAATATTTTTTTATTTTAATTTAATAGAAAAAATTGTGTTGGTTATGTTGATTTTTTTAACTTCATTTTACTTGATTATATACGAATCAATTTACAGTTATAAAAATATCGGTCTTTCATTTTTAAAACCTGTCATATTGGCCCTGGTGTGGTCCATGAGTACAGTGATATTGCCGGTTATTTCGGACATTTCCAAAACTATAATTTTTCAGGTTATAATTGTTTTTATCATTCGATTTTTATTAATTGCTGCAAATGGTTTGTTACTTGATTTTTATGATCAAAAAAAAGATGCAAAATTTAATATATCAAATATCTATTTATTTTATTCTAATAAAAATGTTTTAAAAGTAATTGCGGCATTATTAATAGTAACGATCTTAATAATTATATATTCCTGTTCTTTAAATTTTATTTGGATCTTGATTATTGGGGATCTGATATGTGCCTTGACTTATTTTACAATAATTATTTTATATTTAAATAATATTTTTTTGTCATGGATAAATTCTGATTTTTACCCCTATTTACTGGATAGTTTTTTGTTTTTTTCTTTTTTTGCAGTGGTTTTGTTTTATCAATAAAATCTTGGTTGTTCCCGATCATAAAGTTTCACTTTTCCATTTTTAGAGTCAATTTCAGCAGGATCGGTGTGAATTATTATTTCAAGGTTGCGATGTATTTTTAATAGTTCGTACATTGTTTTTTCTACGAGAATATGACTATCGTTAACTGTCATATTCTTAGGAATTTCCAGATGAAATTCAATAAAATCTATGTCTCCTCCAGAACGTGACCGTAAGTCATGGTATCCAATTACCTCTGGAGATAATTTTGAAATTACTTTAATTAAGTCTTCCCGGTATTTGCTTGAGATGTCCCTGTCCATTAAAATATCAAAGCTTTGTTTGAATATTTTTGTAATTCCAAAAATAATATATAATGCTATTAAAATTGCTGCAATGGGATCAAAAAAAACATAATTTAAATATTTATTCAGCAGAAGTGATGCAAGTACAATAAGATTACTTAAAATATCTGTTAAATAGTGGAGTCTATCGGCAGCAATTACAAGAGATTTGCTTTTTTTTTGAACATATTTTTGATATTCAGTAAGCAGAAAAGTCAGTATAATGCTGATTATCATTACGATAATACTTGACTCGATAAATTGTATCTCTTTTGGAAAGAGTACCCTTTGAATGGAGTTAATAATTAAAAAAAGACCACTTAGAAAAATGATGATGCTTTGTATAAATCCAGCAAGAGCCTCTGCTTTTCCATGTCCATAACGATGCATTTGATCGGCAGGTTTTTGAGCATGTTTTATTGCAAAAAAGTTTGCTACAGAGCTTAATAAATCAAATGCTGAATCAAGGGCAGAGGCTATGATTGCAACTGATTGCGAAAATAGTCCGACAATAATTTTAAGAGCAAATAGTATAAATGCAACTACAATAGAAGAAATAGATGCTTTTATATTTAATTTATCATTAACTTGTTTTTCAGTTTGCTTATCCACATACCTTTTTAGGATAATTTCTCTACCTGACAATATGTTTTCTTTTTATAAATAGCACTTGGTAGATTTTTTGAATTTTATATATAAACCTTAATGTATTTATAAAACTATTTTTACATTAATACAATTAGAAAAAAAATTATTATATAATTCTTATTTACAGTATAGATATCAAAATTGGAAATATATAATATGTCAAAAGAGAAAAAATATATTCAAAATATCAGAAGAGATTATTTAAAAAGCGGACTTTTAGAAAGCAATATTCTGCAAAATCCGATTGATCAATTTTCTCTCTGGTTTAATGAAGCGATTAATGGAAAAGTTGTTGATGGTAATGCAATGGCACTTTCGACAATTTCAAACAATCGAGCCGTTTCAAGAATTGTATTGTTAAAATCTTTTGATGAGAATGGATTTATATTTTTTACAAATTATAGCAGTAGCAAAGCCCGGGAATTAGCTGAAAATAATTCAGCATCTTTGTTATTTTATTGGGCAGAACTGGAGAGACAAGTTCGCATTGAAGGGTTTATTACAAAAATTTCTCTCAAGGAATCGGATGAGTATTTTCATGAAAGACCGAGAGAAAGTCAGATTGGTGCATGGGCTTCACGGCAAAGTGAAGTTTTAGAGTCAAGAGAGGTATTGGAACAAAAATTTAAAAGATATGAAAAAGAGTTTGCAGAAAAAAGTGTTCCCTTGCCTCCATTTTGGGGAGGATATATTTTAAAGCCAGATTTATTTGAGTTTTGGCAGGGAAGACCAAACAGACTTCATGATAGAATTATTTTTAAAAATAACAATCTTAAATGGGAGATACAAAGACTCTATCCGTAATTTATGAACGAAAAAAAAGTAATTTTACTTGTTAATACTGGTTCCCCCGATGCCCCTGATAAAAAAAATTTAGGAAAGTATCTGAGACAATTTTTAATGGACGCTCATATAATTGATATTCCATGGTTTTTTCGATTTTTGCTTGTTAATCTGATTATTGTTCCTTTCAGAGCCAACCGCTCGGCTGAATATTATAAAAAAATCTGGACTAAATCAGGTTCTCCGTTGAAATTTATTACTGAATCTCTGGTAAAAAAACTAAATTCTCAAAAAAGAGAATTTAGTTTTTATTTTGCAATGCGGTATGGTAATCCATCTATTAAGAATCAAATTAATGAACTTTATGAAAAGGGTTTTAGAAATATAACCCTTTTCCCCATGTTTCCCCATTATTCTTACTCAACCTTTGAGAGTGTTATTGATGAATTCAGGAAATGCATTGAAAAATTTCCAGAAATTCAATATCAAATCGCAGCTCCATTTTATAATCATAAAGAATATATTAAATCGTTGTCTGAAATCTCTAAAAAATATCTTACAAAAGATATTGAGCACGTTTTAATTAGTTATCACAGCATTCCTGAACGTCATTTAAAAAGAGTAAATAAATTGTGTTTATCATCGCAAGATTGCTGTGAGACTATGTCCATTGCCCATGCTCGATGTTATAAACATCAAATAATGGAAACATCTCGTTTGTTTGTAAAAAAAAGTGGAATTGATACTAAGAAATTTACCATTGCTTTTCAATCAGCAATGAGTTCCAAAGGATGGTTGGTACCTGATACGGAAAAAGTAATCAAGGAACTGGCTGAAAAAGGTATAAAAAATCTTGCAATAATTTCACCTGGATTTACCATAGATAATCTTGAGACTCTCGATGAATTAAATATTAGATATAAAAAAGTTTTTCTTGATGCAGGGGGTAAAAAGTTTCAGTATATTCCTGCATTAAATGATAACATGATCTGGGTGGAAAGTCTGCAGCGTTTATTGAAATCCAACTGGAATTAAAACTAAATTTATGATCAGAATTGTTTTGTTAATCAATATTTTTATTATTTTTCATTGTAGTTTTTCTGCAATCAGGTACAATTCCTATGAAGATATGATGAAGACAGATCTCTGGTTGAGTGATTCCCTTTTACAAATAGTTATAGATGAAAATGTTGAGCAACAAAAAATACCCTATTCGCAACAGCGTTTCCTGGCTTGTGCCCAGGCTGAGGGGAATATTGATTCTTACTTATTAACACTTTATCCAAATGCAAAAAATATTAAATATAAAAAAAAGATATACAGAACACTTTATATGGATAAAGGGGAGTGTAGAATCATTGTACACATAAGGAAACATAATTTGAAAGAGTTACTAAATGCAGATACCAAAAACAACTGAATGCGAACTATTTGAGAATATTACCATTGGAGGAAAAAACAGTTTTTTTCTGATGGCAGGTCCTTGTGTTATTGAGAATGAAGCACTGTTATTTACAGTAGCAGACTCCCTTGCTGCTTTAAAAAAGAAAATTGATATAGGAATTGTATTTAAATCATCTTTTGATAAAGCTAATCGCAGTAGTTTTAACTCTTTTCGAGGCCCGGGAATCAAAGAAGGATTAAAATTGCTGCAAGAGATAAAAACAAAATATGGATTTCCACTTGTGACAGATATTCATCATCCAGAAGAGGCTGAAATTGCGGCAAAAGTGGTTGATATGCTTCAAATACCTGCTTTTTTATGCAGGCAGACCGATCTTGTTAGCGCCGCAGCTCAAACCGGAAAATGGGTAAATATAAAAAAAGGTCAATTTGTAGCTCCATTGGATACTTTACAAATAGTTGATAAATTTCGAAAATCCGGTTCTGACAAAATATTGATTTGTGAGCGTGGTTATACTTTTGGTTATAATAATCTGGTTGTAGATATGCGTGGAATTGAGTTGATGCGCAAAGAAGGAATACATGTAGTTATCGATGTTACCCACTCTTCTCAATTGCCAGGTGGCGGTGATATTACTGGCGGAAATAGAGAAATGGCATATCCGATTGGCAGAGCTGCATGTGCAGTCGGAGTGGACGGTATATTTCTTGAAGTACATCCTGATCCAGTAAAGGCAAAATCAGATTCTACTACTCAGTTGCCTCTTGCTGATTTGGAAGAGATGGTTACATTATTTTATAATATAGATCGTCTGGTTAAAAATTAAAGCATATTTTCATATTTTTGAATTTTTGCTTTTCAGGAGTTTTTTTGGAACAAAACCATTTTGATATTATAATTTTTCTCGCTGATGGATTTGAGGAGATGGAGTGCGTTATCCCGGCAGATATTTTTAGAAGAGCTGGTTTAAGTGTGTTACTTGTCTCTATTACATCTTCTCTTCTGGTAAGGGGTTCTCATGATATTCTGATACAATCTGATATAATGTTAAATGATATCACTGGCAAAGGCGAAGAATTTGATGCAGAAAAATTTTTTGCAAAGTATACTCCTGTTGCAATATTTTTCCCCGGGGGTATGCCTGGTTCTGCAAATTTGCAAAAATCTGAAAAAATTATTGATCTTGTAAAAACAGGATTTTACAGAAAAATACTTATTTCAGCTCTTTGTGCCGCACCAATTGTATTAAACAAGGCAGGCATTCTTGATGGCAAGATGTATACTTGTTTTCCTGGTTACGAAAAAGAGATAATTGGTCAAAAAGTTGATTCAAAGGTTGTCGTAGATGAAACCATAATAACCGGGGATGGTCCTGGTTCTGCGTTTGATTTTGCTTTAAAAATGGTTTCCATTATTAAGGGTGAGGTAATTTCTAAAAATATTTCTCAAAAGATGGGATATAAAGTAAAATAATTGTATCATATTCAAATTATATTATAAAAAATGTTGGCAGGTTGATTAACTTTCTGGATGTTACCCCAAAATATTTTTATGGAATTGTCAAATTTAAATTTAACCGCAATATTCGCAGGTGTAATAATTTCAGCCATGGCAATGATGGGAAATGTTATTATTTATAAAAAATCTTTAAATGAGAATAAGGTATGGGATGCATGGATGGCATCAACCTTGATAAGAGTAAGCAGCTTTTTGGTATTTTCTTTAATTATGGGTGTACTGATGAAGTCATTCGGCGCTAAGGGTGATTACAATGTTTTTTTATTGATTTTACTTGCGGTTGTTGTAGTGGGTATGATCGCTGATATATTTTTCTCTTTATCAAGAGGTCATCGTGCTCTTGGTTTAAAAAGAGTAAAAGCGGAGAATTAAGAATAATGATTACATTTTTAACACAATTAATTTCGCTGAAGGGTTCTGAACCGGCCCATGAAGTTGCTCCAGGTGCTGCGTCAGAGGTATTGGAGGCGACAGAACATATGCCTGAAGTAGTCGATAGCGGATTTTCGTTGTCAAACCTGGTATCTCATCACTTGAGCGATGCAGTTCTTTGGCATTTTGAAGTTGGTGGGATCGATTTATCTATTACCAAAAGAGTTGTAATGATGTGGATATCTGCTGCACTCATGTTCATGGTGTTTATTCCTGCAGCCCGGATTATCGCTAAAAATGGTTTTAAAAAACCTACCAGATTTACCGGTATGGTTGAGGTGCTGGTCAATTTTATACGCCATGATGTGGGAGAGGCGACAATGGGTCATCATTCAAAATCTTATGAGCCATATCTTTTGACTTTATTTTTTTTCGTTCTTTTTGGAAACCTCCTTGGGCTAATTCCTTCTCTGGGTGAAATTGCAAACCTGGTATTGGTTTTATTTGGCTCTTCATCAGGCGCTGAACACGAGCTTCCGCTTGTTGTAAAACTCTGGCCTGGAACTACTCCTACAGGTGATATTGGCGTAACGGCTACACTTGCAGTGTTCAGTTTTTTAGCTATATTGTTATCTGGTTTTGCATATCAGGGCGTAGCATTTATTAAAAATATTGTTCCGGCAGGAATTCCGATTTTAATATGGCCTTTAATGTGGGTTATTGAAGCAATTGGTATGATCACAAAACCTTTTGCATTGGCTATTCGTCTTTTAGCTAATATGACAGCAGGCCACATGATTATTCTGGTATTTTTAGGTTTTATTTTTCAATTTCAAAGCTATTCGGTAATTCCGGTAAGTATTGCAGGTTCTGTAGCAATTTATTTACTGGAAATATTTGTAGCTTTTTTGCAGGCATATATTTTTGTATTTTTAACAGCCCTTTTTGTGGCGGGGGCTCAGCATCGTCACTAATTATTAGTTTGAACAGGAGAATAAAATGGAA
>Ga0224495_10001056_pt1 | contig 20334 bp, 22 predicted proteins | sample SF_Jul11_sed_USG_FD_168128 | JGI IMG/M metagenome (GOLD analysis project Ga0224495, IMG submission 168128) | Sediment microbial communities from San Francisco Bay, California, United States - SF_Jul11_sed_USGS_4_1 | ecosystem: Environmental > Aquatic > Marine > Sediment | place: USA: California...
TATAAATGGGATGCTCCAAGCCTTCCTTCTTGGGCTTTGCCATCAGGATATAAAAAGCCAGATGAAGATCCAAAGCCTGAGGCAAAAAACCTGGAAGCAGAAAAAGCTAACTGTAAAAAGAAAGCTCTAGATCTTAAAGAAGCAATGACTTCTGATGAATACGAAGCAACAAAAAAGAAGCTTGCACAATTAAAGACCTTGGAAGATTGCAAAGTCTTTATAGCTTATATTGAAAAGCTTAAAGATGAAATCACAGAACGAGACGCTGCTATTCCTTTTGAAGCTACAAAGCAGGGAGATTTATACTAATGGGCCACTTCTACGATATAAACGGAAATCCACGCTATGAAGCAGGATTGAAACAGGCAAGGGAAGAAAATCTCTTGCCATCTGTTACAACCATAGATAAGGTAATTTCTAACGAAGGAATAAATCAATATCTTATAAATCAGGCAATTGATTCAGCCTTGACATTGCCGAAACTTGAAACAGAAAGTCTTGACGATTTTAAGAAGCGTGTTAAAGTCGACATGAAACAGCACAGCAGAAAAGCCGCAGTATTCGGAAACGTCGTTCATAAATTACTTGAACGGTGGGTAAGTGGAAAGCCATTATTTTTTAAAGGAAATAGAACAGATGTCTGGATCGCTTTTAATTCTGCAAAGTCACATCTTGAAACTCTTGACTTAACATTTTCTCTTACAGAAAAAGTACTTGTAAATAAATCCATGGGTTATGCCGGAAAAGCAGACTTGATAAATCTTGATGTTATTATTGACTATAAAACACAATGGATTGATAACCCAGGGATGCTTAAAAGTGGCAAAGGGGAAAAGAAAGCAAAAGTTAATTTCTATGATTCTTGGTGTAGACAGCTTGCGGCTTTAAAAAACACTCCTTTCTTTACAAGCAATAAAGTTAGTCCAATCTGTGAGTCCTTAGTTATTTCCAGCAATCCAGATTATCCAGGGGTTTGGCGTAAAGTATGGACTGATGAAGAATTAGATTCTGCTTTTGAGTGTTTTATATCGGCAAGAGTTATTTATAAGGAGTTGTATAATTTATGAAAGTATTCCCTGCTGTAGAAGTTAAGTATGATGAAAATAAAAATATTATCGGTCTTGATATTACATCAAGATACAAAGAAGAATTCTATAAAGCAATAAAAGCTAACAACTCAGCAGGGTTTGTTTCTGTTACAATAGACAAGCCTATAAAGCCCGCAACACTTGAGCAGAACAAAACTTTTCATGCTTTGCTTTCTTGCTATTGGTCGTCAGGATGTTGTAACGAAGTTGACTATGATGTCATGCGTGATAAAATGAAAATGTGCAGAGGCTTGCAGGCTGTAAAAAGTGTAATAGCTTTATACTTTGTAAATAACATTATTATTCAGAAACACTTTAAAAGAATTGACGATATTGAACCGAATGCCGTAGGTATTGTTTATATCGCTAAGTCATGGACTGATATGAACAGGAAGGAGAGATCAAAAGCTATTGACTTTCTAATTTCAGAAATGATGCAAACCGATGTCCATTTAAGCAAGTCAGCAACAGCATTTAATAAAATCATGGAGGGTATAAATGCCAAGTAATTATGGCTTGGAATTACTAATAAAAAACTATAACTTTGTTCCAGAATATAAATTCTGTTCATCAAGAAGATGGCGGTTTGATTATGCTATTCTTGAACATAAAATAGCTATAGAAATTGAAGGAGGTATTTTCACGCAAGGCAGGCATACGAGAGGAAAGGGATTTTCTGGCGACATGGAAAAATATAATGAAGCTGTAAAATCAGGATGGTCTGTGTTAAGATATACACCGCAGCAGATAAATGATATTATATTTGATATTGAAATTTTATTAAATAACAGGAAACATAATGGATAAGAATATAGACATTGATACAATTAAATATAATGCAAAAACTTATATTTTTTTATGTCCTATTTGTGGTAAGACATTGCCATTTTTTAAGAAACAATACGCCCATTTTTTAAGTCAGGGCAAATATAGCGTAAAGCAATATGGAAAAGAAATTATAAATCATCCCGGGAATGGCGTTTATGTTTGTAGTCTTGAATGCAATAATAAAATTCAAATTGACAAAAATCCTGGGGAGATAAAAAAGCACTTAAATAATTTAAATTGGAGGAATGAATGAGCGATATAAATGTAGTTGTTATTACAGGAAGATTAACAAGGGATGCAGAAATTAAATATACACCTGGAGGCATGGCAGTTGGTAAACTTACTCTTGCCGTAAATAAATACGACAAAAGAAAAAAAAAAGATATGCCTTCCTTTTTCGATGTTGTACTTTTTGGAAAACTTGCAGAGTCACTGGCTTCATATTTACTAAAAGGATCTCAAATAACCGTATCCGGCGAACTCAAAATGGACAGATGGAATGATAAAGAAGGAAACACAAAAAGCAAAATAAGCATAATTGCGAACACGGTTCAGCTTTTAGGAAAAAGCAATAATTCCAATCATCCAAAAGAAGCACCGCCATCTGATTATGAAGATGACATTCCCTTCTGATTTTTTCATATAAACTCCTTGAGCTGCTGCCGGACAGTATTCCGGCTATATTTTAATTATTGTATATAGCCAGAATCCAAAAGTCACATCACCCCGAAGCGAAAAATATAATCCTATCTTTTTATGATTAATAGTTTTTGATAATTTAATAGTTTCATTCTCTATAGTTTTAAGAGCCTGTATTTCATCGCTATAACTATTGGATATTACTAATAATAATATTACCATAAGTATTTTAGTTTTCAATGTTTTCCTTGTACGCCTTTTATTTTTTCTGCCGTACGAGATACTGTTAAGCCCAACATGCCAAATACTAAATAAGATAAGCTTTCAATATCAATTGATGGCATATTTATTTTTATTCCCTTAATTCCACATACCCATTCTGCGAAAGGAAATATGACAAAATAAAAACCGAAAGCAATTACGCCGATCCATCCGAAAGCAGGCCGCCATCCTGAAATAAAAATATTATTATTTGCAGCTTCGATTTTATTTATTTCAGCCTGTGCCTCAAGTATTTTATTTTCAAGCTCCTGGCCTTTTAATAATAGTTCAGCTTTTTTATCTGCAGATATATCACCAGTAACAGCTTCTCTGATGTCCTTTGCTGTTTTTCCAATTCCTGAAAATAAATCCATTATATTAATATTCATATGACCTCCTTATCCTATGTCAATAAAACCTTTTGTATTTATAATAAAAGTTCCTGTCGTAATTGAGGATCTATAACTTATAGTATTAGATACATCAACAGGTATTTCAATGTGTATTTTTTGAAGCTGAACATTTGTATCTGCATACAGATCCCATCCGAAAGATGCCAATCCGCTGCTGTCGTTGTGTCCAGTTTTGAAAACATTTACTGCAACAGCTACACCACTTACTAATGACATATTAAAAATTCCTATTGTATTTATCGGAGCTGTTACAGTAACAGGAGTGCTTGCGGTAGCAAGGACGTTAGTGATTTGCAAATCTGCTATTTCGGTTTTGTAAAAAAAATATTTATCAATCTGAGAAAATGCAATTATATTTCCGCTTGAATTAGTTCTTATTGCTCCTATGATTCTTTTTTTATAAATATATCCTGCTGGCATTGTTGGACTTGTTTTTGAAGTAGAAAATAAAACATCTGTATTAGTACCATTTGAAATTAACCATAAATAGTACCAGGTATTTATAGCTTTTGTCCCTGTATCGAGTCCACCTTGATTATTTCCTGCTGCCCATATTGCATCTAATCTTTTTGTAATTGCAGTTCCTAAACTTATAAGAAAAGCTCCTGTATCGTCTCCGGCTTTTCCTATCGCAATATCAATATCATTATTAGCGTCTGTTGTATTATTAGATATTCCAAGTCCAAAAAAATAGCCTGATATTGTTTGCTTTAATAATTCAATATTAGTTAATGAATATTCCATGTCCTCTGCATTAACATAATTTCCATACTGTTTATAATAGTGATATAAGTTTCCAGTTTGATAAGTTGCATTAATAATTATTACTTTTGTATAAAGATTAAATCCAAGAAGCCCTGTTGCTCTATTATCAATATCTGAAATTATGTAATCGGTGCTTTCTATAAGCTTAGTCCCAGTTCTTCCAATTCCTGTCCATATTTCAAAATCAGAATTTCCTTTAAATAATGCAAGATTCCCTAAAGTGTATTTGGAGCTTCCGACATTAGATTTTAATTCGTCCTCAATTGTAATTAATGTTCCTAAATTTACCAAGCTCATGCTTCAACCTCTCTTTGTGTGCTATAATAATCTATTCCATAAATTGATGCTCCATAATAATTTCCCTCAACAAACTTTTTATATTTTGTTTTTGGATCACTAATTATTTTGCATGTTATATTATTTATATTATTTTTTACATCTGGATCAATTGATAATATCTTAGCTACTACTACTCCATAATATTGACGCCCTTCAATCGTGTTGTTATCCAAGTTAACAAATCCGGGAGTTAGTTCGATGTTTATTATATCAAATATTCTTAAACTTAAATAATGTTTTCCCATTAATACAAGTTCTGAAATTTCAGGTATTTTAGAATATAAATCAGAATTTAATTTTGCCCTATTTTCTGCATCTGTTTGATTATTAATAAAAGTTTCTGTAATTAAAGTATTATTTTGTCTGTAGTTAGCAAAGACAGCAGACTCATTATCTTTGTTTATAAAAGAAGACCATACGTCATTTACATAATCATAATTGTACTTTATTTCTACCTGGGAATAAACTAATTCAGAATTTGTTGTTACTGGTAAATCATTTATATTTTGTATATCGGTATTCGGTATAGTCATTATTGGCAGACGTGTTTCATCATCAATTCTTATAGTTCGTAATTTATTAGGCTTTACTGCATATCTAAATCCAACATTAGAGCCATTTTGTATTTGTCTTATAGCTTCAAAAACTTCTATCTGCTTATCAAATACAACACTTATACCTGTAAGACTTTCTTGTTCGTCAATCCATTCTGCTATGTCATAATTAGAAGGGATAAATTCTGTCCCTAAAAATCGTTTGTTTATATCTATGATAATCTGTGAAGCGTGAATATTTTCTATCCCTATACTATTTATCGCTTTTACTTCTCTTATCGCACCGCTTGTATTTTTTGCATCAGTAGATAATAAGTCAAATTCACCTAACGCAAGGTTAATATTACTTGGTGTTTTCGTAGTCCACACTTCATCTATTTTTACTTGTATCGTTCCAAGTGATGATAATGTAACAGCTTGTTTAAATCTTACTGTAGCTCCACCGCTTAAGCCGTTAATAGGTGTACATAAATATTCCCTTATTTGTCCATATGCTAACGGAATTATTTTATTTAAATATTTTTCTTCAATATTCGGATAATCTGCCTGAGTGTATTTATCAACAGGCATAATATTATTCTGTGCTTTTCTTTGATCCTGCACTTTTAATTCGATTTGATTTAACGACCTATTATAATTTTCAATATAAAAAACAGCTTGGTTTACCAAGTCGGATCTGCTTCCTGAATCATTTTCATCTATCAATTCATTTTCAATTGAATATAAAAACACATCGTTTCCGTATAGATTTTCTTTTATGAAACTGTCAAGAATTGCATTTTTATTGTTTAAAATAATTGACCCATTTATAAAAGCTAACTTGTCATATCCTATTATGTCTTCTTGTTGAGCTATGGCCGGAACAGAAGCTATTAATGGATCATAAACAACATTATCAAGATATACCAAGCGAGTATCAGAAAAGCCATAGAAAGTACCATACTCATATGAAGAAGTATACCAAGATGAAGAATGTATAAAATGGACATATAGAATTTGGTTTGTTATATCAAAGAAAAAAGAGCGTTCCTGTAATTCGCAATCTTCTAATGAGTCAACCTGATTATATTTTTCTAAGAAGTTTTCAATAAATGAATTTATTAAAATACTTAACTGATTAGATTCATCTTCTGCGCCAAATGTATTAATCCAATAATCTGCAAGCTGAACTTTGGCTGGTCTAATACTATATACAAAAGGATTATGATTGACAAAACCTGTTGCAAGTTTATTATTGGATAATTCAACTATAGTCATTTATTAGTATATCCTACTGTCAAATATGTTCCACTTCCTATATCTTTTTTCATTTCTTCAATTCTTATAAAATCTATATTATAGCTTACTATAGGGTGTTTACAATAATGAGAAGCAATTATATATAGTCCTGTTTTTATTTTGAAATTTATTCCTACTTTGTATATATCAAGGAATGGTATTCCTTTTAAATTTGTATATTCAAACTCCATATAATTTATGTAATCAAAAAAAGGAATAATATCTAAATTTATAAATTTAAATTCATAGTCCATTTGTATATTAGTTTTATATATTGAATATTCTAAATTATATCCAATATTTATATCATACTCAAAGTTTTCCGCATAAGAATTAATAGAAATTAAAATAATTAATATAATTACAATTTTATACTTCATAAGTTATAATCATCCATCCCCTATTTATTAAAGTAGATTCATATTGAATAGAGTCATAATATCCATTATCAGCCCTTGTCAATGATATACCACCTGATTGAATAGAATAAAATCCACCATGAACACCGGCTGCGTCTGAATAAATTGTTAATGGAGTGACAACCGTTTGCGTATCTGTTTGTATTAAAATATCAACACTTCTTATTTTATTTAATGTTAATCCATGCGTTATTGCAATAGTTCTGGTAGTATTCATATTCCAGAATCCAAGATTAAAAGTCTTTGTTTTTAAAAAAGTGTTATCAGTTTTTACTGAATTAGCTATCATGTTATTAAACTGAACATCGCTTGTTGGTGTAAGTGGCTGTTTATTTCTTCCGTCTTTTGTTTTGGCAACAGTTAAAGCACCGTTTTTAATTGCTAAAGCTTCGTCAAAAATATAAAGGTTTCCCGAGCCGTCATAGTAGCCGTTATAAGTGCTGTTCCAAGTAACGCCTGTCAAGTTAGCAACAAAAGAAGCGGCAGCAGTTGCACCCCCTGCGGCAGGTGTTATCTTTACATAATTAGATGCCGTTCCTGTAATCGTTGTGTCAGCGTCAGCTAAGTATACAGTTCCCCCAACTTGTAAAACTGTACCTTTAAAGATAGAAGTTGTTTCAAATTCTATAGTTTCATTAAGCGTTAAAAATGATGCTTGTGTTAAATTATTTTGCGCCTGATAATCTGCTGTTGTTACGGGAAGCGCCTGTGGTGGATCAACTCTGTTAAGTGCCATTTATCTTACCTCTTCGATATTTAAATTAAAATCGTATCTTCTACCATTCTTTTGTCCGTTTATAGGACTTGTTATCTTGGCATATATAGGGCTTATAAAAGTATGATTGCTTTCAAACAAATCCATATACAGATTATATCCTATTCCTTTAAGCTTATAAAGATCTTGAATACTATAAAAATCATTTAAAGTTAAATCTCTGAATAAGAAAGAATAAACCCTTAATGGTTCAATATAGTTTTGTAAGTTCTGCCCGGCAGGAGATGAAATCAATGTGCTGTTATCTATTAAGCTATTTGACCAAGTGTTAACAGGGTCTTTTATTTGAGTGTAAATGCCAAGCCCTATCCCGCCAAGATACAGAGGGTCTGCCCCGGTAATTTCTATTTCAACGCTTCTAATATTATTTCTCTGTGTAAAATAAACTGCATCTGTCTGCATTATATCAGTTATATTTATAGTATCTAATAAAGCAGATAAGCTGTCATAAAGTCTTACTATTATATTTGCAGCAGTTGTATAGCCGTAGAAAAAACTATTTGCGCTTATATCAGAAGCAAAAGAAGCCGTAATTATTGAAGTAGTTCCAGTTGATTGAAATCTACGTCTTAAAAAAGGATGAATTAAATTAGAAGTAGGATAATTCAAGCTTGCATTTGTCGCTGTTAATGTAGAATTAAAAAACTTATTATCAAATAGTATTCTCATATCTTTAACCTTATTAATCCGTTATTTATATAATCAACAGTTCTTTGGGCTTCCTGCTTTGAGTCTCTTTCGATTATTAACGTAAAAGAACCGCCGCCGCTTCCAGAGCCGATCATGTTAAAAAGTCTTGTCTGCTGTTCCCGATTTAAAATCATTTCGCCTGAATTGACTTTAGCGTCTACTTTGTCACCAGAAAAGCTATTTCCTAAAACTATACCACCGTCTTCAAATGCAGGAGGCTTCGGCTTTGATTTATTTATTGCAGCTAAGTTAATTCCATTTATTACACCCTGGGCTATAGTTAGTGGAACATTAAAAGGCCACGGCACACTTGAAGCCGTTGTCAATATAGCCTGTGCAGCACTTGCCACGGCATTGGCTTTGCTTAGATTCCATTGCAGTAAAGCAGCCTCATATGATAATTGTGCTTTCTTTTTATCGCCTTCTTCAATAATAGTTATACGTTTAATTTCATTTTCTAAATCATTCTGTGTTTCTAAGTCTCCTGCTGATATTGCTTCTTCTAATTGTTTCTGTAGCTTTTCTTTTTGTGTTTCTTCTTGTAGTCCGGCAGCTTTAAGCCTTGCCTGTGTTTCTTGATCAATTTCATAAAGTTGTTCTTGCAAATTAGCTTGCGATAGTGCAATTAAAGAGCTAAATAAAGATTGAGCAGTTGTTAAAGTTGTTTGAATAAGTTGCTGTCTAAGTTGAGCCTCTTCTTCTAATCGCTTTTTATTTTCTTCTGCAAGAGTTTTTTCTGCTTCATCAACAGCATCAAGTGCTGATATATATTCTTGTACTGATATTACTTTTTGATCATAAAGCTTTTTTAAAGCTCCTTTAGCATCTTCATTTAAAACAGTGGATTCAATTAGATTTTCTCTTTCTCTGTCTGCTAAAAGAGAGTCAAGCTCTGTTCTTCTGTTTATTATTTCTTCTTTTTGTTTAGCGATTTCTTGTTCTTTTGCTGCTGTTTTTTTAGCAGTTTCAACTCTTTTTGTCTCTGCGTTCTGCTGATCTTCTATCGCTTTTATTTCTTTATTTATATTTGCTATTCTTGCAGCAGCCCTTGCCTTGTCTTGTTCTGAATAGCCTTTCTGTGCATTTATTATATTCTGATTGAATTCTAAGTTCTGTTTAAGTAAATCAATTTGCTCTTGTAGAGTTGTATTTCCTTCACGCCTTCTTTTCTGCAAGTCTGCAAATTCACGCTCCTGAGTTATGGCTTCTGCAATAGCCCCCGCAACCTGCGCCCAGATATTCCGTAAAGGTGTTAAAGCTTCGGATATTACTCCACCTAAAGCCACCTGTAGTTGTAAAGTAGATTCTTTTGCTCTCTTTGAAGCATTAGCAGCACTGTCCTGTGTTCGCTCATAATCGCCAATAGCTTTCTTGCTTTGTTCATATGATAATTCTAATGTAGCTTCGGCTTTAGCTAAAAGCAGGGCTTGTCCTGTTAGTTTAGACTGACCTTTTTCAAGCAAACGCTGTTGAATGTCGGCTTCTCTTATAACTATTCCTAACTGTTTAGCTTGTTCCCTTTCACCCAAAAGTGCAGCAGTCAAAGCCTGTGAAGCTCTTTCAACACCACCCTCAATGTTAGAAAAACTTGCAAGATCAGCGGCAAGAATATTTACTCGTTCTGATAAATCAAGAGCCTGTGCATCAGTAGCACCGAAGCCCGTAATCAGATCTCCTGTAGTAGACAAAAGCTTTTTTGCTGTAACGTCTGCCACGTCAAAAGTAGAAGCAAATCTATCTGCTGTTTCCTGCGCAGTACTTCCAACCGCTTCAAAAACTGTATCGAACTTTGAAAAAGTTTCCTGAGCATTTGTTGCAGCTTTTTCAGAATCCGATAAAAACTTAGTTACTCCGGCTATCGCTGTTCCAAGGGCTAAGAAGGAACCAACGCCGGAAGATTTTATAAAACTAAAGAATTTGCCTAAGCCGCTTGTTCCTTTTTTTCCTGTATCTTCTGCCTTTTTGCCTATCTGATCAAGCTTTGTATTTACTTCTTTTATGTCACCTGATAAGGCATCGAGTCTTATTCTTACATCTGCGTAAATGGTTCCTTCGTCTATAGCCATGTTTTATTTCTTGCTATTCCTTTCTTTATATTTGGCATATTCAAGCCATGCTCTCATGTCAATATCTGTCAAATTAAAATCAGTAAAATTCCCTTCTATGTGATTATGAGGATTATCGTGTCCTTTCTCTGCCAAAATAGCAGCATTTAAAAGAATCTCGCTTGTAATAAGCTTAATGTCACTTATATCTTGGCTTGTTGCAATTCTGAAAATGTAACTTAAGAAGTCATCAGGCAAGATAAACTCTGCCCACATTTCCCAGATACAAATTTCATCCATGAAGGTTTTTTTTCTTGTTCCATCAGGCAAGCTTTCAAGTTCTTTTCTAAGCTCCTGCAAAGTTGTTTTTGCTTTTACTATAATTTCGTCAGCTTCTAAAATCTTGACTATTTCATCATAAGAAGGCGATACAAGAGAGAGCTTGACTACTTCGTGCTGTAATTTCTTATACTGCTTCAAGCTATTTAAAGACGGTTCTTTGTCTTTTCTTCTTGTATCATATAATGTTTCTATTAAAGAAAAATCCCCACATGACTTAATCTGAATAGAATTAAGCCGTCGCAATTTTACAGGAATAAAACCGCCACTTAGGGGAGCGAACACTAAAGGGAATTTTGCATCTTCAATTAGTGTCTTGATAGATACAAAAGATTCCCCTTCATGCTCAATAAATTCAGACTGCTTTAACGTTGAGAGCTGCATAAGCTTCCTTAGTTAATGGAATTTCAACGCTGTCTGCAATAAGATTGCCGGATAAATCTTTGTAAGTAGTTCCAACAATAGAATAAACCCACTTCACCCATTCTCTATTATATGATCTATCGCCGAAGGTTCCTTTGCATGAATGCAAAATCTGCTGAGTATAACCTTTTATATCAGCTTCCTTACTGTCGCCTTCGTTGTAATTTCTCCAGAAAAGTTCAGCGAAAAAGTAAATAGGTCTTGACTGGCTTGTTGGTACAGTATAAGTGCCTGTTGTAGCGTCTATGGTTCCACCTTCGATTATAGATCTAAAATCATAATCCGCACTTTCGTCAGTCCATTCCTGGGTTATGCTTTTTCTATAACCATCAGAGATAATTGTATTGTCTAAACCAGTTGAAGATGTTTCTGTAATTTCTTCCTGCTCTTTTCTTGTTATGCTTTCTGTTGCAGCTTCAATATTATCAGTTTTTCTAAACTGCAAGCCCCTGCCCTGTCCAAACAATGCAACTTCAGCAGCTCTTCCATACACCTGAATATATTTTGGAGTTCCTGCGCCAGAGTAAGCAAGTTTAATTCTTCCTGTTCCTACTTCTGATGTAGCTGTAACATCTGTAAAAGCGGCTGTAGTAATAGCTGTAACAAGTTCTGCAACGGTCACTTTTGATTCATCAACCGATCCTGTGCCTGTTGAAACATCAATGTTTTTGGTTTCCACTGCTCCATCATCAATTTTAATACTAAGCGGTACTGCAGATGGATCTGTTTCACCAGAAAAATCAAAAGTTCCTGTACCGCCTACCATTCTTGTTGTCGTTGGCGGCTGTAAATCATCATTCAATGGCATGATACGAATAAAGTCTAATATTGCATCATACTTTGTCGATCCTCTTAATCCCATAATATCCTCCTAAAAATATCTATCAGTCATAATAAATAACCGATCTTGTGAAATTGAACCATCGTCATTATTAGCAACGATTTGTCCAATCTCATTCAATGAATTTAATATATTTGTATTAGTTCCGCTTGTAGTTTTAAAGCTATCAAGTAAAACTAACAAATCATTTCTGACATATTTCCTTAAGTCCAAAACTGCACCGGGTGGAAAGTGAGCATTTATTCTATACGTTGTTCCTATATCTCCAGGCTCTTCTTTAACTACAACATAAGGAACATTAGGCAAATTGTTTGTTCCAAAAGGCACAACATTTTTTACTATTCCTGTTTTTATTTGATTTATAATTGATAAAAGCATTATTTATATATACTCCTAACAGATTTTATAAATTCATTCTTGTACCTTTTTATAACAGGCCTGATTGCTTCATGTTTTCTATCGTTAGCAAGCTCTAGATAAACACCATAATCCTTATTATGTGCAACTCTATAACCTACATCCAGCCCATCTACAAAAGGAATACAGAAAAAACTATCTGCAGCCTGATCTGTTCTGTTCACCCAAAATCTTCCAGGGTTTCCTATTCCTGTATTTTGTTCTCTATCAAAATATTCTTTAGACAATCCGGCATATTGAGAAGCTACTATAAAAACCGCAGCCTGTTTTCTTTTAAAAGTTTCTGATATTCTCTGCTTTACTCTGTTAGCGTCTTCTCTTGATCCCATTATTTAGCCTCATATAGTGGGGCTTGATATCCGATAATGTCAGAAAACTTTATCAAAGGGTCAACAGCTCCGACACGCCATTTTTTTCCAAGCTCTGTAAAAGTCATATTTTCTTGTAAAACATTTTGATAATCAGAAATTATAAACCTTCCTAAATTAGTACTCATTCCGGCGTTTGTTTCAGTGACTATAAAAGCACCTTTTTCTTCATGTGAGACTCTGCACTTTATACTAACAGTAACAGGAGTGCCAAAAGGGTCAGGGATAGTATTTGTTGCGTCAAAAGGATCTGTCTTGGTAGGCATTCTTACAGTTGTGATAGTAATTGGGTTTATGTTTATCATTGCAGTTATCCCTTTTCTAAGCTGTGTTAATTCGCTCATATTATAACATGCCCCCATTTTTTTAATGCAGTAGGCTTCACATGCTTTTCAAAATCACTATAAGTCATTTTAACGCCATAGCCTTTTGAATCTTTATATCCTGAATTAAAATTACCCCAGGGGTCAGCTAATATTAAATTAGTTCCATCATATCCAATTATACAAAAAGCATGACCTTCTAATTTGTCAAACTTGCCAGAAGTCATTATTACTTGACCTGATAGAACTCTTTCAACGCAAGAGTTAAAAGTTAAATCTGTTACAAATCTTGATACCTTCCCACCGCAGACAATCGGAGATAAATAATTTCCATACATGCCATGAATTTCGTTAGGTGTATAGCCGTCTGAAATTAAATCAGGATAATTCTTTTTGGCATATTCCCAGGCCTTATCCGATCTTAATAACGACATAAAATAATCATCATCTGATAAATTAGTATCATTAAAATAATTACGTCCATTGCCATTTAAAAACATTACATAACTTGTTGGCATACAGGCAGCAGATGGATACAAGCTGTTGTTTCGCTGTGTATAATAATCATTTTTATCAAGATTGCATGTCATGTGTATATTTTATCATACACTTTTATTTTAATCAACTAAATCAGTATAGTATAATTAATTACAAATTAAAAAAGGGAGCGTAAAGCCCCCCCTTATGTGTATTATTTTTTATAACTTTTTAATTAAACTGCATATATCGTGAGCCTAATGCTTGGCATTATAAGACCATTTGATAAGGATCTTGTTGTTGCAGATACGTTCACAGCATCGTTACTTTTTGCAACGATTCTAAGGTTTGTTCCAGCAGGAATTGTCTTTTCACGATGGCAACAGATTTCATTTTCATCCGCAGTTGCATAAGTTCTAAAAAAACCAGTATTAGGTACTGGAGTCCACACGCTCGGAGATGATTCGTATTCAATCCATATTTCAACAGTTTTATTTACTCCTAATGTGCCTATTGAAATGGTCGATCCAAGAACATAAGTAGCAGTATGATCTATTGTCAATACTCCTGTTGTATTGTTGTAAGTTATGTTTTGGGACTCTTCAATAGTTGATGCTACAAGAACAGTGTTAGTATCTGGAATTAACTGATTAGTTGTCCGTATTGCCGACAAATTAATATGTCTTGTTGCAGTGTCAACATAGTTTTCTGTTGCGATATTCTGATATACTATAGGGATAGCACCAAAAGTTAAATATGGAAAAAAGTAACTGTATAGCGGATCCCCTTGTCTTATTCCATCTGTTCCGTCATAGCCGTTTCCACCAAGAAGCTCGATGTCTTTGAAGGTAATATGAATTATATCAGCTAAGTCAAACAATGCCGGATGACTTAAATTGAATCCAAATAATCCACCTCCGAAGTCTGTGACAGTTGTATAATCAATTGTTTCTTGATACACAGGAGAATCTAATATGTCAAATCTAAACTCGACAGTAAAATCTTTTGTCAGTGTACCGCCGAAAGGTTTGAAAGCTATTTCCTGAATATGAATATTTCCCTGTGTTACATAGTTTACATTTATTGTCTCAACACCTGGATTGTTAGCAGAATTAGCTATCTGAACAGGCACAGGTGTTAAAACCTGAGTTTCATCAACAACCCGTGCCTTATAATAATTCCCGCCATCATACTGTTGAGTCAATACAGCGTTCATTTCTCCAACCGATTCAGATTTTGTATTTAGTATCCTTGCGCCAGATTCTAATCCCCTATCCCCCGCATATAAAGAGCCGGAAGGAGCTGCAAGGCTTCTTGTACTTGCAATGTTTCCCTTGCTGTCAAGTGATAGACTATTTAAAATTGTTTCTCTTGTTTTATCCAGAATTTCAACGTCAACACGGATATAGGAAATGTACTCGCTTGGATTATCAGACCTCATAAAAAACGCATTGCCAACGTTAGCTCTAGCGTAAAAACGTAGTTTAGTACCGTTGATAATTCCGTGCTTATATGGCGGGTACTGAATGATTGTAGGGGTTGTATCAGTATCTTTAAGAGTGAATGTATAATCAGAAGGCCCGATAGGAGTCCATACACCCGGTGCTGTTTCCTCGGCAATATAAATCGAACAATCCGCCGTTCCTCCGGGAGCAATTCCACCGGAAGCCGCAACTCGGAACTCGCCCGAAATAATCGCATCACCCTCAACTTTGAACTCCAAATAATCCGTTGCTGGTGTGTACGATCCTGCGAACCCTTCAACGTCAACTGTTCCTTCAAACTGAGAACGCCTTTTATCACCTACAGAAATTGCAACAGGTGAAGTACCAACAGTATAAAAAAGGAAATCATAACCTTGACTGTTAAGCCCGAATGCCTCTATATCTGCGAACTCTATGAGAGCTGATTCTCCGTCCTCAAATACGCCAGCCAAAACAACCTCATTGATGGCTGTTGTAACTGATACGTCAAGCACTTTAATATCGACCTCAACAGGAACATTGGTCGCAGGAGGAACATCAGGCTGCTGCCAAAATATAACGGCCAAATTTGTGAAAGCTGTATCCGGGATTATGAACTCTATTGTTTCTGTTACGTCTACAGGCGTAGCTTGCCCTATCCATGTCATCTCATTAGCTGTATCGAGCGTCCAGCCACTCGCTGCAATAGGCGCATAAGGTGCTGTGCCAGAAAATCCAGTGATGATATCATAGGTGTATTCGTCAGGTAGTCCGTTCCATGTTGCAATCGTCGCTTTACAATTCAGGTCACTTTTTATCGTACCGCTTATTGTTAAATTTTTACCTTTAAAAAGATTCGACTCTGCAGCGTCAAAAAACGTGTTAAGAGATGCTTCAAAGCCAACAGCGTTATCAACCAGATTTACATATCCTGCGGTTATCCCGGTTTCCAGACTACTTATAGCATGAAGAAACCACAATCCATCAACAGGAAGTATACGCCCAGCGGTTATTGTTGTTATCGGTATAGACTTATCTATAATGTTAGCAAGTGTTCTTTGAGTTCCGAAAAGATTATACTGCGTGTACTCAATTGATATATCGAGATCAGCCTCAAGCTGCTGTAATGCCTCCCCGGTAATATATCCCTCTTCCAGCTTCTGAAACATAATTGAGGTTTTTCCAACAATATGGTTTTCTATAATTGTATATTCTGCAATATATGTTGCTTCAATATACAATTTAACCGTTGTGGTTGCTGTAACATCAAGGATTGCCGCAATATCCAGTTTATCGAACCGATCACCATTTTTAAACAGCTTCCTAATTGCAACCGGATTGCCGTTTTTATCAAGTATAATAGCGTCACTTGTTGCGTCTTTAAGGATTAAGTTAAACTGACAATTCTGAGTACAAATACCTTCTATTGCTACCCTACTAAAAAAGATGTAAGCACCGTCTTCAAGAGTATAAGAACTTTCTGTTGCTGTTGAGTTGTCAGTTATAAACTCATTCGGGGCAATGATCTTATAGTTAAAAATCAATGGAGATTCAAAACCTGTTGACTTTTGCAGTTCATCAGAAATTGAATAATTAGAAGCAACAGATGAATATAATCCCTCGGATTTATTGTCATTAAGATCAATTGATTCAGTTCCTTCAACAGATCCGTCAGTTATAAACTTGCTTGAAAAAACAAGATTCTTTTTCTCACCATTTCCGTTTACAGTTATTCCTTTTGTTGTTATTGTTGCTTCATCTTCTCCAGACTGCGTTACTTCAAAATCAGTAGGGGCAAAAGTTATGTCCTTAGTTTGTACCTGTGTTGTTTCATCTCCAACAAGAATTCCCTTAGATGCAACATTACCACGAAATTGGCCATCGTTGTTCAGAGTAAAATCAGTTTCAGAAAAATTAATTCCTTTGGCAGAGTCAATAGTACTAAGTCCAGCATCTAATCGGATACCCGTTGATTTGCTTGCAATAATCCAGTTTCCAGAAAGTACGTCAGATGTCAAGTGTACTAAATCCCCTGGAAGTAATTCATAATCTGCACGCTGATTTATAAGGTCGGTTCCGTCAGGCAGTATTGATACAGTATAGCCAGTTTCATTGTATATAAAAATGTCTTTATTATCACCGATTACAAAAGCCTCTGGTATTGTCTGTGAGAATCCAGAAACAGCATTGATATACTTGATAAAAATAGGATTTTTGTTTACTGGAATAATTGCTGCATTTATTGCAGTTGCTGATTCTCTATACCATAATTCTGTAGGAGCGATGTTATCAAGTTTATTTCTTTCTGCCGCTGTTATTATCTCACCTGAACCAGTATCGGTTATCTCACCTAACTTGGTTCTTTCAGCAGTTGTAATAATCTCACCACTTCCAATGTCTGTAATTGATGCAAGTTTATTACGTTCAGGTGTTGTAATAATAGATCCGCTTCCTGCGCTTGTTACATCGTTTAATTCTGTTACAGAATGCTCAGAAAGTATAAACTCTTTACTGTTTAATTTATTGATTCCGCCAAGCTTCCAGTCTGTTCCATCAAGCTGAAAAATAGCAAAAGAATCTGTAGGAACTTGATATGTTGTCTGTCCTGTTATTGAATATCCGGCATAAGGTGTAATATTTATAACTTTTCCAAACTCTGTATTATAGTTATAAACAATTATTACATCATTTTCTTTTGTTTCGCCCGGAGTTGTAACATCAACAATTGAATTATCATTAACAAACAAAATTGATATAGGTGAATCTTGCCATGTATTGATATTTTGAGTAGGTATAAAAGATGATAAAGCTGATACTATTCTAGGTTCATCGTTTACCCATTTTGAAATAGTTGAGCTGTAAACAAGTACTTCGCCATCGGAAGGAGCTGATATTTGAATGTCAGAATTGTCAGACAATTCGGCTTGTTTATATGTTATCTGCTGAGATATAGGGTTTACAACAACATTTTGAATTTCAGGAACATTATAGTTATTTGGTGTATCTGTTAGATCAATAAACTTATCTACTTTATTGTTCTGTACATATTCTTCTGTCGCTAAAGGCTTAAACACTCCTGCTTGTCTATCTATAGCGTAATAAATATTAGTATTAGAAGCATCAGCCTTTAAGTCAAAAGCTGTGGCAGAAGATATTACAGTTATAAAAGTTTGACCTGTAAACGCCCCTATAGGTGGATCAAATAAAACCTCCACTTCTGTATTCGCTGGAAACTGAGCAGCCGGATATGTAGCATCACCAAATAAATTGTCAGGAGTTATGCTTTCTAGATAAGTTTTAAAATTTACATCTTGCGTAGCACCTGTTGCACCTGTCTTATAGTATCCTTTTGTTATAAATTGATTAGCATCTGATATGCCACTTGTTTGAAAAGAGGTTGAAGTTATAAAACCTGAATCGTCAGGCTGAACTACAAGCTTGATTTCTTTTGGCTGAAACTCTGTTGTAAATGGTTCTTGCACTGTTCCTGTATCATCAAATCCGATTGTCATTACAATATTTGTTGTATCATCAAAACGCCTTGTATACACTAAGTTTCCTGCAACGTCTTTCAATCCTAACTGTTCACCTATATAAAGTGTTCCAGGAGGTACTCTTATTGCTTTATCTGACACTATTTCGTCTTCTGCGGGATCATAATGTAGCGGTGAATCAAGATATTGAATCCCTTGTTTTAAGGGAATAAAATTATTACTTGTATTATCAAGTAGATTAGAACCGAATACAATATTTCCGCCTATCTTTGCAATTGAATAAGTGTTATTTGCAAAAGGAGCTGTAGCTCCATCATGCTTGACCTGCATTTTAAGCACATCGCCAATGGCAAATTGATATTGTCCTGTTCCAATTAAGCCATTAACTACACCAGAACCAACTCCGCTTTCTGTAACTAAATCAAGTTCAGCGCCATTTTTTAAAAACCTCATGTTTAAAATTACATTAGCAGAAGGGCTTGTATATTGAGTATGTCCTGTTAATATATAAGTTCCTGCTTCTTTAACGGTGAAGGCATTTGTTGTCAAATTTGACAGTGTGTTAAAATCATAAGTAACAACATCAAAATCAATATCAGTCCAAACACTTCCCCCGGCTATACTTTGAGTAGACCTTGACATTTTAGCCCTGTTATTGTCACCAGTTCCAATTCCACCAATACCTTCGCCGCTTCCTTTTACTCCTATAGGCATATTATACCGTCCTCACATCAGCAAATAAAATTGCCGACGCTAAAGAGTCAGTACAGCGAGCATAAAAAATATCGTTTAAATCATCTGCAACAATCTGTACAGCATCCTCATTTTTAGAAGGATCTGCTACTGGATAGCCTTCTGCAGTCAATAATGCTCCCGTGCCTGTCTTGCTATGATTTATAACAACCTTTCCACCACCAGAAATTAATCCATTAAGCCAACAAGTTCCGCTTTGTCCTGCTGACGATATTGGTGTCCATGTGGCTCCTGTTATTGTATATTTAGTAATTGCCATAGTATCCTCCTGTTTGTACTTTAAGTATATCAGAAGGAAAAAGATATGTTATGTGTACTTATAGTTTAATAGAATATACCTGGGTCACATCCCTGCCCTGTAATGATAACAGGCTTGGAAGATCCCCATTTTCCGCTACTATTTTTATTTTCTTTGTCGTATTCGGCTTGGCACATATCAAGTAAAGAATGATAGTAATCAAGCATATCTTTTAATGAAGTAAATTCCGTAGATTCTGAACCTGTGACTGATCTTTTAATCTGATAGTCTTTTGAAAGTCTTGCTATTATCTGTTTTAATGAGTTACAAGAAGCATATGATATGCCCTTGTCATCTATCCATGCACTTATTCTTGCATCAGAAATTAACAAAGGTAAAACCGTATAATCTGCAGAAGTTGCCCCTGTTGTCTTAGTTGTTGAATAATAGTTACCGTTAGCCGTTACTTTATAACAAGTCTGCGGAGCAGGGTCAGAAGGTAAAAGCAATGTTGTTGCTACTTCTAAAATGTCGATAAACCCTTCTGGGTCATCGATTCTTAAACGTACTTCTTTAATATCTTCAAATGTTGCCATAGATATATAATATACTACTTTTCTAATAAATACAATAATTATTTGACATTTACCAACATAAGATATATACTAATATTAAGGCATCAGCCTAAAGGACTTACCTCCAAAATAAATCCTTTCCCAGCTCCCCTAATCGGGAGCTTCTTTTTTATATGATGCCCGAATCTTTAGCCCACACAGCCAAGCCAGTGTTGCTTTTAACATTGGCTTTTTTTCTTAAGCGTGTAAAAGTTTGTTTGACATTAGATTCAGAAACGTCCATCTTTGTAGATATTTCTTGATAAGTTAATTCATGAATTGTTAAAAGTTTTATGTATAGAATTTCTTTGTCTGTGACATTAGCAGGTTTAATTTTCTGTTTGATACCAAATGAAAATATAAAGATAGCTATTGCAAAAGCTGTAAATACAAGATGATTTACTAAAACAGTTAATCTCATTTCAAACAAGTACATATTGATTGTATAAAATATTACAGAAGATACAAAAAATAATAATATACATAAAAT